>Ga0187782_10000385_pt1 | contig 29328 bp, 18 predicted proteins | sample 0715_SJ02_MP15_2_FD_132454 | JGI IMG/M metagenome (GOLD analysis project Ga0187782, IMG submission 132454) | Tropical peat soil microbial communities from peatlands in Department of Meta, Colombia - 0715_SJ02_MP15_20_MG | ecosystem: Environmental > Terrestrial > Soil > Wetlands > Peat | place... | reverse complement strand
TGTTGTTTCCCGCAAAGTGCCGGGAAACGAGGCGCCAGAATTGGAATGTTTCCGCCTTCGATGTTTCATACATGGGGTCCTGGAACACGCCGGTTTCTAGATTGCCGATCGAATGCCAATCCAGGTCGATGTACAGCCCCAGATCGGTGCACCATTCTACGGCCTGATCGAGGAGAGCGAAGTATGCCTTGGGCGTCCGCTCGCGCCAGGCAATCGGATGCACCGGGATGCGCACTAAACGTGCTCCGGTCTGCTGCACTTTCGCGAAATGCTCTTTGTTCCAATGTCCTTGACCTTCTATCTTGTCGGGATCGGAAATCGACAGCCCTCGGAAAAGGACGGTGTTCCCATTGGCGTCGACAAACTTGTTTCCGCGGACAGAAATTAACGGCAACTTCTTAGCATTCGGGCTTTTCAGCGGCTCGCCCGGATACTGACCCTTCCACCACTCGTGCGGCTTCCTATTTTGCGCAGTCTGGCGCGGAGTGCCTGAAGCATCTCGTGAGAATCCCGCACTGCACACGAATAGCAGCGCCATGCCGGCTACGAACAGTCGAAGTCGTGCTTTCATTGGAGCACCTCGTTCCCACAAAACCTGTGGCCCTATTGTTTTCCCCGCCGTGCTTTGCCAGACAGCTTGCCGGTGTCCTTCAGCAGTTCGAGATTTTTCCGGATCAGCGAATAACGCTGTTCGACACAGGCAAAGCTCCGCAGGGGATCTTCCGGCGTGTTCAACACGTAGTCCAACAATTTGTCCACCGTGCTGGTCGCGACATTCAAACGAGTATCCGAAGCGCCGTAGTAGATGAACACGTCGCCTCTTTTTGTTGCGATCCATCCGTTGCTGAAGGTCACGTTGGAAACATCCCCGGTGCGCTCCTCGCCCTGTGGAGCGAGGAAATAACCGCCGGGACGGTGCGAGATTACGTAAGGCTTCTCGAGTTCTGCCAAGAACATATACAGCACGTAGCGCAGCCCTGCCGCCGTGTTGCGCACGCCATGGGCCAGATGCAGCCAGCCCTTTGCTGTCTTGATGGGCGCCGGCCCCAGCCCGTTTTTCACTTCCTTGATAGTGTGGTATTCGCGATTGTCGATGATGATTTCATTCTCGATAATCGCTTTTTCCATCGATGCGCACAGTCCCCATCCGATGCCGCCACCTTTTCCCGCCTGGATGAACTCATCTTGGGGCCGTGTGTACAACGCGTATTTGCCGCCGACAAACTCCGGATGCAACACCACGTTCCTTTGCTGTGGCGACTTCGTCCTCAGGTCAGGCAAGCGTTCCCATTTCTTCAGGTCTTTCGTGCGCGCGATACCGCATTGCGCCACCGCCGCCGCCGTGTCCCAACTCGGCGCTCGGGGGTCCTTTCGCTCCGTGCAGAATAATCCGTAGATCCAGCCGTCTTCGTGGCGCACAACCCGAACGTCATATACGTTGGTGTCTCGTTCGGCAGTTTCCGGCATCAGAATCGGATAATCCCAGAAACGGAAGTTGTCCACCCCGTCCGGGCTTTCCGCCACGGCGAGAAAGGATTTCCGATCGGCGCCTTCGACCCGCGCGAACACCAGAAACCTTCCTTCAAATTCCATCGCCCCGGCGTTGAAGGTCGCATTTATGGCCATGCGCTCCATCAAGTTTGGATTACTCTTGCGGTCGAAATCGTAGCGCCAAAACAGCGGGGTATGCTCCGCCGTCAGCACGGGGTTCGCATAGCGCTCGTAAACACCATTGCTTCCCCGAATCTTCCGATTTTTGCGCGTAATCAGCTTTTCGTGCTCGCGAAACAATTCCTGCACTTTCTTTCTAAATCCGCTGTCGTTCATGCTCATCTCCGCCCGCCGCTTCTTCTCTATGCGTTTTACCGTTCGGTCATTCGGTCCAGTCTTTCCATCACCTCAAAGCAGGCCCGGCTGTTGTGATACGGACATTTCCAGGCGTCTACTTTGTACTTGTCGTTACTCGGTGTTCCATCGCGCGATACCTTCCAGTACCACTCGCCGTGAGCGTGGTCGACGATATATTTCTCGATGAACTCCCAGGCTCGTTCTGAAGCCTTCAGAAAATAGTCTTTCCCCGTAAGTTCGTAGGCGTTTAGAAATCCCACCACCGTTTCTGCTTGCGGCCACCATTGCTTGTCCGTATCGATGATTTCTTTCCCGCGGCCCTCGTACATCAAGCCGCCATCTGAATCCAGCGCCTGCTCGAAAGTGGCCTGCGCCATTTTTACCGACACCTTCCATGACTCTTCGAGTATCGCCTTGTCGCCCAAAACGTCTGCCGCTTCGCAGAGCAGCCAACTTGCCTCGATATCGTGGCCAAAGGAAAGCCGGTCAGATCTGTCGTGCCACTGTTCGTCAAAAAACATCCGTAGATGAAACGAGTCCGGATCGATAATGTGGTCCAGGAAAATCCGCGACAACTCCTTTAGCCTCCCTCGCACTCCGTCGTCCTTCCAGATCCTCAGAAGATTTGCGTAGGCTTCCAAAAGGTGCAGGTGCGTGTTCATGGATTTCTTTTCGTCCATGTCTACTTCGCTCAACCGCTGCTCCGCCGCCAGAGTCCAGTTGCGCTCGTAGGTTTCGAAGTATCCGCCGTTCTCCGCGTCGTGGCCCGATTCTTCCATCAGGCGATACAACGCGATGACGTCTTCCAATGGTTCCGTTTTCCTGGTTGCCGAAGCATATTCCGCCAGCGCGTACACCATGAACGCCTGTCCGTAGATGCGTTTCTTGGTGTCCACGGGCTTCCCGAGATAATCGGCCATCCAGTAGACGCCACCACATTCTTCGTCCCAGAAGTTCCGGCGCAGATAATCGTAGGCGCGATGCGCGGTGCGCGCGTACACTTCGTCCCGATAGACTTTGTACGCTCTCGCGAAGGTCCAAAGTATTCTCGCGTTTAGGATCAGCCCCTTGTGCGCTCTCGGAGCAACGGTCAGGTCGTTTGCGATTTGTCCGCGGAAGCCTCCGTACTCGTCGTCGACTGCATACTTCAGCCAGAACGGCAAGATGTCTTCGAGCAACTCCCGTTCGACTCGCTTGCGCAGCCTGTTCACATCTTAGCCCTTTCTCCCAGGGACCTACGGAGCGGCAAACCCGCGCCGCATGATTTGAGGCGTGGCGCCGCCAGCCTCACTTAGCCTGCTTGTTCTTTTTTCGTTGTGGAAACATGCCTGTCAAGGCTGAGTCTGGAGTGCGCGTCCGATAGCTGTCAAGGTCAAATAGACATTTCTGTAAAGGGAATTCGCATCGAAAAAGGAATCATGGCGAAGTTCCGCTGCGTGAGTTAGGTTGGATGCATAGATCAAGGTTCAACCGGGATTCCAAGAGGCCAACACAGGCCTGGAACCCGGCCGCAAGCAAGAATCCAATCGCTTTGAGGGGCGTCAATGCCGGACCACAACCCGATCACGGAACCGGAGTCGAGCAGACCGGAACATATTTCGGCATCTTCGCCGGCGGGCGCAGGCACTAGCGGCATCTTCGCGGGAAATTTCCGCTGGGTCATTTGCGCGCTCCTGTTTCTTGGCGTGACCAAGAATTACATGGACCGCCAAGTGTTCGGGGTGCTCAAGGGCCCGCTACAACAGGAATTCGGCTGGAACGAAATCGACTACGGCCATCTGGTGCTTGCGTTTCAGGCGGCTTATGGCCTGGGATATGTCTTCGTGGGCCGGCTGATCGATCGCTTGGGAACGCGCATCGGCTATGCCGCGGCCATGATCTTCTGGAGCTTGGCATCGATGGCGCATGCGATCGCGCACTCGTTTCTCGGCTTCGTGACCGCGCGGTTAGGGCTTGGATTCACAGAGGCCGGTGTGTTTCCAGCAAGCATCAAGGCCGTCGCCGAGTGGTTTCCGAAAAAAGAGCGCGCGCTGGCAACAGGAATCTTCAATGCAGGGAGCAATGTCGGGGCCGTCGTTACTCCGTTGATTGTCCCGTGGATTGCCGTGCACCTTGGTTGGCGTTGGGCGTTTCTATTGACCGGAGGCGTAGGTTTCGCCTGGCTGGTTTTGTGGCTGATGTTCTACCAAAAGCCCGAAGAACACTCGCACTGTACGGAGGCCGAAAGAAAATACATCCAGAGCGATTTTGTGGAAGCACCCGTGAAAATCAAGTGGTCACAGCTTCTCTCACGCCGGCAGGCCTGGGCGTTTGCGGCCGGGAGATTGGTGATCGATCCAATCTGGTATTTCTATCTTTTTTGGATCCCGGACTATTTGCAGCGAGAGCATGGCCTGCACCTGGCGCAAATCGGGTTGCCCATCGTGGTCATCTATGTCATTTCCGATGTTGGGAGTATTGCCGGCGGCTGGCTCTCCTCAAGCTTGATTCGCAGGCAATTTTCCGTGAACGCATCGCGAAAACTGGCCATGTTGATCTGCGCGTTGAGTGTGGTGCCGATTGCCGCAGTGTATCGCGTATCCGGGCTTTGGCCCGCTGCCTTGCTGATCGGTCTCGCCGCCGCAGGGCATCAAGGATTTTCTGCAAACCTCTATACGTTGACCTCCGACCTTTTCCCTTCGCGCGCCGTGGCGTCAGTGGTGGGACTCGGAGGCCTGACAGGAGCGCTGGGAGGAATGCTGATCGCGGAGATTGTGGGTCACGTGTTGCAATGGACGGGCAGCTACATGGTTCCGTTCTTGATTGCGGCCTCAGCATATCTGGTTGCGTTGCTGGTTATTCATCTGCTTAGCCCGCAACTGAGCCCGGCGAGAATTGAACAATAGCGATGAATTGAGCCCCTTACAAGATCGCGTCGCGGCCGTTCAGGAACGGGCTAGGGCGCCACGACGATCTTCTTTCCCGTGTAGGCTACGGTTTTGTCGGCGTTTTGTGTGAGGCCGTCGCCAATTCCATGACCCGGGCCGACAAACACAATCTGCAACGTGCGTGATGCCAGCATGCCCGGGAAAGCTCCCGTGCGCTCGCCGATCGTCAACGTTTGCGCCGCCTCATCCCACCTGAAAGGAATAGCGGCGTGCGCGCTTTTCTCATAGTTGTAATTGTCGTTTTCGTCTTCGTACAGGGTGAATTCTCCGTTTGCACCGCGATAAATGCGCAGCTCGATGGGGTCGGCGGGTTTTTCGGCGGCATATTCGATGTCCGGACCCAACGGAAGAATGGAACCCGCGCGGACAAAAAGAGGAAGGCGGGCCATCGGCGCAGGCGAATCAATGGCAGCAGGTCCCTGCGCCTTCGAGCCCGTCCAGAAGTCATACCAGGTGGCGTCGGGCAGGTAGAGATGCCGCGACGTCGCTCCGGGTTCGGTGACCGGGCTTACAAGAATTGCAGGGCCAAATAGAAACTGGTCCGCGACGTTTTGCGCGCGTGTGTCCAAACGGAAGTCCATGACCAACGGCCGCATGACAGTGTAACCCTCGTTGGTTGTTTTCCACGCGACAGAATAAATGTACGGCATCAGCCGGTAACGCAACGCATCGTACGCGGTCAGGATTTTCTGCGCCTCCGGTCCGTAAGACCAGATTTCATTTTGGTTGGTCGTGCGCGTGCCGTGGGCGCGGAAAATCGGGCAGAACGCGCCAAACTGAAACCAGCGGATGTACAGTTCGCGGTACGCAGGATCATCCGGGTTAGCGTCCGTAAATCCGCCGATGTCCGTCGTCCAGTAGGGAATTCCGGAAACCGACAGATTCAATCCTGCGGGGATCTGCCGGCGAAATGTTTCCCAGGTCGGATCTATGTCGCCCGACCAAACGGCTGCAGAATTGCGCTGAATCCCGGCATAGCCGGAACGCGAAAGAATGAATACGCGCTTCTGGTCGGATGCGGCGCGCTGGCCTTCGTATACGCCTGTGGTGGTAAGAAGAGGGAACTCGTTCGCGTAGCGCTCGCCATTGCCGAGCGCCACCTTGTGCGTGACGAGCAAGTTCGTTTCCAATCCTTCGGTTTCTGGTTCGGTGGTGTCCAGCCACCAGGCATCCACGCCGATTTTGAAAAGCGCATCATTCATCAGCTTCCAATAATATTTGCGCGCTTCCGGATTGAAGGCATCGTAAAGCGCCTGAGCTGGGGGATGAAAACTGGGCGTGACCGTGCGGGCGATGAAGAAACCCCGCTTGTCCATGTCGTCGTAGACCGGCGAACCCGGCCGGAAAAATGGCCACACGGAGATCATCAAGTGCACATGGTCTTTGTGCAAAGTTTCGACCATCCCCTTGGGGTCCGGGTAATTCTTGTTGAATACCGGCTCGCCCATGATGTTCCACCAGAACCAATCCTGAACCAGGTTGTCCAGGGGGATATGAAGGTCGCGGTATTTTTGCGCGATGGATTGCAGGACTTGCTGCGAATCGTAGCGGTTCTTGCACTGCCAGTAGCCGTAGGCCCATTTGCCGAAAAGTGGCGCCTGCCCGGTGAGGTCGCGATACGCGGCGACAATCTTGTCGAAATCGGGGCCGTATAGAAAGTAGTAATCGATGGCATCGGCCACTTCGGAGCTGATGTAAAGAGCATGGATAAAACGATTATTGAAACGGCTCCGCGAGCCGTTATTCCAGAAGATGCCGTATCCGTTGCTGGAGAGCAGCAGTGGATTGGAAATATTTGTATTGTCTTGCGAGATGTCCACGGATTCGCCGCGATAATTCAGCACGCCGGCCTGGTGCTGTCCCAGGCCGTAAAAACCTTCCTTCGAGTCCCACATGGCTGTAAAGCGCTCGGAACGATACGTTTTCTCTCCATTGACTTCCGTCGGCGTGAGGGTGCGCGTATTTTCCGCGGTCAACTTTTGACCCGCGGCGTCGTAGAAAGTGATGGAACTGTCGGCTCGTGTGACCGAGATCCTTACTCGTGAAGTGCTCAGTGTGATCGTCTTCGGATCGTCCGTGAGCAGCGTAAACTCCGCATGCGGCCAGCTTTTCTTAACCACCAGAAAATCGGTGCGCTCCGGCACTTTTCTTTCCAGCGAATACACGATGTGTACGATCGAATCCGAGCAGACCTGGAAACGCAGGTAACCGTTTTCCAGGACGAGCATGACCCCGTCGGGCTGTGTTTCGAGAGCCTTGACCGGATTGACCGGAAGCCATTGCGCGAACAAAGCCGGCGCGCAGAGCAGAACGAACAAACCGAAGAACGCGTGTTGAATCCTGAGACGAAAAGGCATGATTTGAGCCCCCCGTAGAGTTTACAGCCCGCGACAAGCACAGGGCGTGACGACCGACACAAGCATATCTATGATGAACATCTATCACGTCTTTTGGTACAAAGATTAGGAGTTCACGAGACTGTAACAGATAGCTGCGGCCTGGCATCGGCTGTAACCTGTGCGCAATCCGAATGTGAAAGCATTGGCGGGTAGTCGAGAAGCATGGATCTCTTTATAAGTTTGCATTCTCCATCGAGAATGCAGCATCCAACGTTGTGCAGACCATTAGCTGAATACTGGAAACAGGGGAATGCTTATGAGCTCGGAAAATCTATCCGTCGTTTCAAAATTAAACGGGTCCGAGAGTCTGGCGAAATTGGCTGCGCAGTACGGAATCAGTCCTACCGATTTCGCTACCGCTCTCCATGGGCTCTACGAGCGCCATCTTCTCTTTGACAACGGCAAGGACCCCGACGTAACCAACGATCGCGAGCACTACGAGGCCTTCGCCCGTTCGGTTCGCGACATCCTCTCGCAACGCTGGGTGCTTACGCGCAAGACCTATCATCGCGCCGATCCCAAGCGCATTTATTATCTCTCGATGGAATTCCTCATTGGGCGTTCCCTCACCAACAACGTAACTAATCTCTTGCTCGATCCTCTGCTTAAGGACGTCATCGACCAAAAGGATGTGAATTGGCTGGCGCTGGTCCAAAAAGAGCCCGACGCCGGCCTGGGAAACGGCGGCCTCGGCCGTCTGGCCGCGTGCTTTCTGGATTCCATGGCCACCATGCAGCTTCCCGCGATGGGCTACGGGCTCCGGTATGAGTACGGCATGTTTAAGCAAACCATTCGAGACGGCTGGCAGCACGAAGTGCCGGACAACTGGCTGCGCCATCCGGATCCCTGGGAGGTCGCGCGCCCGTACGCATGCGTAATAGTCAAACTGAACTGCGGCTTCATCATCCGCGACGGTGCGCTGCGCGCGATCGCCGGCCGCGATTCCTATCTGTATGGAGTTCCCTATGATCGCCCCGTGGTCGGCTATGGCGGCAAAAACATCAACACGCTCCGCCTGTGGGCCGCGGCGGCGCCCGACTATTTCGATTTTCAGGAATTCAGCAGCGGCGATTTTATTGGAGCTCTGGCCGAAACGCTTGCTGCCGAATCTATTACGCGCGTCCTTTATCCCGATGACTCTACGAGCTTCGGGCAGTCGCTGCGTTTCGTGCAGGAGTATTTCCTGGTGGCCTGTTCCCTTGCGGACATCGTTCGCCGCTTCAACCACACGAACCGAGACTGGGACACCTTCCCCGAAAAGGTGGCCGTCCAACTGAACGATACCCATCCGACCATGGCCGTTCCCGAATTGATGCGGATTCTGTTGGACGACGCGCACCTCGGCTGGGACCAGGCCTGGGACATCACGCAGCGAACCTTCGCCTACACCAATCACACACTGCTTCCGGAAGCTCTCGAGAAGTGGCCGGTCGATTGGTTTTCCACCGTGGCGCCTCGCCTTCTGGAGATCGTCTACGAAATCAACCGGCGATTCCTTGACGACGTGCGGAAGAAATTCCCGGGCGATGAAGGTCTCGTTTCCCGCGTGAGCTTGATTGAAGAAGGCGCTGTTCGCAAAGTGCGCATGGCGAATCTCGCCATTGTCGGCTCACATAGCACTAACGGTGTGGCCGAGATTCATTCGCAACTGTTGCGCACCACCACCGTGAAGGATTTGGCACAAATCTTTCCGGAGCGCTTCAACAACAAGACCAACGGCGTAACCCCCCGCCGCTGGCTGCGGCTGTGCAATGCGCCGCTCGCCCACACGATTACCGAAGCCATCGGCGAGGAGTGGATCACCGACCTCAGCCAGCTTTCGCGGCTGAAGCCCCTGGCCGAGGGTGCCGGTTTTCGCGAGGCTTTTCTGAAAGCCCAAACCGAAGCCAAAACGCAATTTGCCGACTGGCTGAAGACCATGTCGGGCTATACGGTCGATCCGCACTCCATTTTTGATTCCCAGGTGAAGCGCATCCACGAATACAAGCGGCAGTTGCTCAACGCTCTGCGTATCGTTGTCCTGTACAATCGCCTACGCGAAAATCCTAACCTTGAAATGTTGCCGCGGACTTTCTTTTTCTCCGGAAAAGCGGCGCCGGCCTACCAACTCGCCAAGCTCATCATCAAATTCATCAACAATCTCGCGGGCACCATCGACGGCGATCCCGCGGTGAAAGGCCGTCTGAAAGTTTTGTTTCTTCCCGATTACCGCGTTTCGCTCGCGGAGCGATTAATTCCCGCGAGCGACGTCTCCAACCAGATTTCCACCGCCGGTTACGAAGCCAGCGGCACCAGCAACATGAAATTCATGATGAATGGCGCGCTCACCATCGGCACGCGCGATGGCGCGACCATCGAAATGGCCGACGCCGCCGGCGAGGAAAATTTCTTTTTCTTCGGCCTAACCGCGCAACAAGTCGCCGATAGCCGTGGCTGGTACAATCCCCACTGGCATTACGAGCACGAACCCGAGACCCGCGCCGCTCTGGACTTGATCTTCTCGGACTATTTCAGCCGCAACGAGCCTGGCCTTTTCGCTCCCCTGCGCGATACGCTTCTCACCCACGGCGACTTCTACATGCACTTGGCAGACCTGCAATCCTATCTCGACGCGGACCGGCGGCTCTGCGAATTGTGCTCCGACCACCATGCCTGGGCCCGCAGGTCCATCTTGAATATCGCGGGTTCGGGAAATTTTTCGAGCGATCGCACCATTGCCCAATATAATGCGGAGATCTGGAAAGCGGCACCTTGTCCGGTGCAATAGCGGAGTGGTCTATGGAAGACGCAGCGGCTTTAGCAAAGGGTGTATCGCCTCTCGCAGGCAAGCCTGCGACGAAGGACATGCTCATCGATGTTTCAAAACTCGAGCGCGACTACTTCGAGCGCCGCCCGGACGTGAACGATGCCAATCAACTCGTCAGCTTCGGCACCAGCGGCCACCGCGGCACCCCACTTCAAGCGACCTTCACCCAAGCGCACATTTTGGCCATCACTCAGGCTATCTGTGAATACCGTCACGCCAACGGCATCGATGGCCCGCTCTACATGGGCAAGGACACTCACGCCATCTCCGGCCCTGCCCAGCACACTGCTCTCGAAGTTCTGGCCGCAAATAATGTGGAAACGATCATTCAGCGCGACGATGGTGTAACTCCGACGCCCGTGATCTCCCGAGCAATTCTCGTTTACAACCGCGGCCGCAAAGACCATCTCGCCGACGGCATCGTCATCACACCTTCGCACAATCCGCCGCGGGATGGCGGCTTCAAGTACAACCCGCCGGACGGGGGACCCGCGGACACCGATATCACCACGTGGATTCAGAACCGCGCTAATGCTTTGCTTCGCAGCGGAAATGCCGGGGTGAAGCGCACGCCATTTTCTTCCGCACTCAAGGCGAGCACCACGCATCAGGAAGATTTCGTCCTTCCGTATGTCCAGGACCTGCGGCACGTCGTGAACACCGATGCGATCCGCGGCGCGCAACTGAAGCTGGGTGTCGATCCTCTAGGCGGAGCCGCGCGGCCTTACTGGGAGCCGATCAACTCTGTTTATGGCCTGAACATCAACATAGTCAACCCGGTCATCGACCCGACCTTTTCGTTCATGACCGTGGACCACGACGGCGTGATTCGCATGGACTGCTCCAGCCCGTACGCCATGGCGCGGTTGGTGAGCCTGAAAGACAAATATCAAGTGGCGTTCGCCAATGATCCGGATTCCGACCGTCACGGAATCGTGACGCCCTGTTCCGGCCTGATGAATCCGAACCACTTTCTGGCCGTGGCCATTGGTTATCTTTTGACGCACCGGCCGCAGTGGTCGGCGCACGTGAGCGTAGGAAAGACGCTGGTCAGCAGTAGCTTGATCGATCGCGTGGTCGCAAAGCTCGGCCGCAAACTTTCCGAGGTGCCCGTGGGCTTCAAATGGTTTGTCCCCGGACTGTTTGATGGCTCTATCTGTTTTGGCGGGGAAGAAAGCGCGGGGGCCAGCTTTCTGCGCATAAACGGCACCGTCTGGACTACCGACAAAGACGGCCCGATCATGGATTTGCTAGCGGCGGAGATCACCGCGGTTACCGGCAAGGATCCAGGCGAACATTTTCTGGAACTGGTCTCTGAGTTCGGCATGCCGTACTACACACGAATCGATGCCGCGGCCACGCCCGAACAGAAAGCCAAGCTCCAAAGACTCTCCTCCAGCGATGTCCGAGAGTCAGATCTGGCGGGCGAACGCATCTTGAGCAAGCTGACCGCGGCACCCGCCAATGGAGCATCCATCGGCGGGCTAAAAGTTGTGGCCGCAAGCGGGTGGTTCGCCGCACGGCCTTCGGGCACCGAAAATATCTACAAAATCTACGCCGAGAGCTTTCAAAGCGAGGCGCATCTGAGCGCTATCGTCAGCGAAGCCCAGCAGATTGTAAGCAACGCCCTTCGATAAACGCTAGGGACCGCGTTCCGCTATTCCTCGGGATTAGTGGCGGCTGAGCCACACGAGCGTGACTCCCAGACTCACGATAGCGATGCCCAGCCAGCGGTGGCGCGTGATGCGCTCACCGAGAAAAAACTTTGCCCCAAAGGCGCCGACCGCGTAACTCAGCGCGCTTACCGGCACAACGAAGCTGACATCAAGAAACGACAGAATTGCCAAGAGCGAGAAGAATCCCAGGGCCATCAGCGCAATGCCCGCCCACAGCCACGGCAGGCGCAGCGCATGAAGTACGAAGCGGAGAAGCGCGCTCGGCCGGAAGTCGTGAACTTCGCCGATGCTTTTCATGGCCCGGCTGACGCACAATTCGCCGCCGGTGCCGGCCACAACGATGAAAAAAAAGAGCACGCCTTCGAGCATAATTAAGGAACAATCCCTGTCGTATTTGGATGCGTCCGGCCGACAACAATGACCCCGAAACAAATGAGTGCGATGCCCGACCAGCGCAGCGGCGAGACCACCTCACCGAGGAGCAGATAGCTCAGAATTGCCACCGAAGCGTAGGACAACGCAGTGGCCGGCTGGACGTAGCTGTAGTCCGCCCAGGTGAGTAGCAGCATATGCACCAGAAAAAACCCCAGCAGGCAGGCGATACCCAGCCACAGCACGGGAGAAAACAGCGCGTGGTAAATCAGCGGGAGAAAATCGAGCAGCCGGTTTGAATGTGCCGAGCTGAGACCCTTCATGCCTTTGCCTAGCAGAACGTTGCCGAGCGGCCCGAGAAGAACGCTGAGAAGTATCAGCGGAATGGTTTTCAGTTGCAGGCGGCGGGTGTGATGGTGATGGTCATTCAATGGAGTAGCTGGCTTCCTTGTGCAAAGCGGTCGAAGTTTCTCAAAGTGTGCACTTTTATTCTACGTGAAGTTCGCAAAGGCACAAAAGAAAGCGGGGGTACTCAACCTAGTCCATCCCAGGGGCGTAAACCGTCAAACCTGCAGCTGATGCAGGTAGGGAACGCTGGCCTTCATAAACTCCAGGCTCATCTCGACGAAGTAATTCTTGATTCCGCCGATCTTGGCTGCGCTGAAGATTTTCTTCCAATCGAGAGTGTCTTGCCCCACAGGCATGATCTTCTTGGCTTCTGCCGACCAGCCCTGGACATGCATGGAAATGAAGCGGCCCGGATACTTGGTGAAATACTCTGCGGCGTCGAAGCCCTGCCTGATGGTAGAAACCTGGAACTGGAACTTGACGAGTTTCGGATCAAGTAGACTAAACAACACGTCGTAGGTCCTCTTGCCGTCAACCGTCGAGACCTCGAAGTCCTCGTTGTGCAGGCCTTGCTGGATTCCGGCCTCGGCGCTGCGTTCGGCTATCTTGTTGTATTCCTCTGCCGCGCGTTTCACATCGTCCATCGTCGGGTTCTTGGGCCCGCCAAGCGTCGGCACCAGCATCTGCGTAAGGCCGACATCTTTTGCCCACGCAAGGCTGCGATCTTGATTCTGCCGGAGCTCGACGATGGTGAAATGAGAACTCACGCAGGTGAGACCCGCATTACTCAAGATTTTCCGAAGCTCAGCTGCGGAGTATTTGGCCAACTCTCCAAAGCCGTATTCTTCGTAGCCGAACGGTGAGCAAAGCTCAACCGACTGAAAGCCTGCCTCGGCGAGTTGCTTGAGGGTGCCAGGAAAATCCTTGGCGATCATGGCCCGGACTGGCCATGTTTGACATCCGATGGGCATCCCGAGCGGATCAGCGAACAGCTTCTGCGCATCGGCAGCAAGAAAACCAGCCGCAGCGGCGGTTGTCGCCGCAGTTGTGAGAAACTCCCTACGCGAAATCGCACACATATTGGCCTCCTAGAGTTCCCACCCGCTGCGACGATCCGGGCGGACGAATTTTTGTGCGGAATCGGAATCGACTTTCATATTGGCGCGATCCCAACTGAGCTTCTGGCCGGAGCGTACCGCAACATTGCCGAGCAGCAACGTTTCCGTGACCCCGCCCTCAAATTCGAAATTGCCGCCGGGCTTCATTTTGCTCCCTTTGCAGGCATCCAGCCATTCGCGCTCGTTGCCGGGTGAGCGAGGCAGCGTCTTCGGCGGCTGCTTGTAATTTGCCATTGCGGATTCGGGAATGAGCCGCGGATTCTTCCCGTTGAAGCGGCAGAGAATCTTGCCGCGATCGCCAATGAAGAACAGGCCTTCGTTCTCTTCGGTAGTGTTCCCACCAGGCCAAGGGGTTCCTGCCAATTCCTCGGGCTGCGGCGGGTACAAGCCGCCATCGTACCAGGCGAATCTCACCGGCGGCATGTCACCGCGTGCCGGAAAGTTGAAATGAATAATGGAGGCCAGCGGGTAAGTTTCGTCATAACGATCGGTCGAACTCGCCTCGACGCTGACGGGCGCCTCCAGCTTTAACACGCGGAAGACGGTGTCGAAACTGTAAGAACCCATGTCACCTAGCGCACCGCAACCGAAATCCACCCAGCCGCGCCAGGAAAACGGGACATAAACGCTGTTGAAAGGACGCTCCGGCGCCGGCCCCAGCCACAGATTCCAATCCAAGCCCTCGGGAACAGCCTGTGCATCCTTGGGGCGTTCCAGGCCTTGTGGCCAGAAAGGCCGGCTCGACCAGTTGACGACTTCTCGCACCGGGCCGATCGCGCCCTCCCAAATCCATTCACACAGCAGGCGCGTATCTTCGGACGCCTGGTTCGCCACGGCAATTTGCGTGGCTACGCCGGTTTCGCGCGCAATTTCCGCGATGCGGCGCGCCTCATAGATGGTGTGTGTAAGCGGCTTCTGACAAAAAACATGTTTGTGCTTCTTCATCGCGGCAACGGAGACCGCCGCATGGAGGTTGTCCGTTGTTCCCACGACAACAGCGTCGAGGTCTTTTTGTTTTACTAGCAACTCGCGAAAATCCGCGTACGCTGCGCATCCGTGATATTCGCCGGAGCGGCTCTCATTGCCGTAATAGGCGTTGACGATTTTCTGGCAAGGCTCCCGGCCTGCCACACCTGTTGTGACCCGCAGGGAATGAGTCAGCTGGAGAGGTTGGTCGGGACTCAGCCAATCCCACCCGCTGTCGACGCCGAGCAATTGGCGAACGGACTTGCAGAATTCATGCGTGTCCCACTGCGGATAATTGTCGGCGAATCTGTTGACATCGCAAACTGCCACGGCCTGCACGTCCGGTTCGCGCAGGAAGCGGAGCATGACGCGCAAACCCTGCGCGCCAACGCCGATAAAAGCCATGTTGATTCTGTCGCTGGGGGAGACATAGCCTGCACCACCCAGCACGCGTCGCGGAACAATGCACAAACCGAATGCCGCTGCCGATGCTTGGCCCAGAAACTTTCGCCGCGACACCGGGTTCTGTACAAGACTGCGAGACTCAGGCTTGCTCTTCACGATTCCTCCTCTGCCGCAGCTCGCTGACAGGAAGCGATTCCCGCTGCTGACGGGAGAGCTTCATCCCGTACAGTCTATAGCTGTTTGGTGAGAAAAAGTGCGTATGCTAGTATGCGGAAAAGTGAAGATGCGAACTTGATGGTCGGTTACACAAACAAAATCAGCGATGGAAATTGAAGCCATTGCATTGAAATTTTTCGAATACATCCTGCTGTTGGCCGCAGCCATTCCATTCATCTATTATTTCCTGGTTATTTTTAGTTCAATGCGATTTTTCTGGCAAGCGAGCCGCGACGTCGCCGCAAAACCGGACCCGGAATTTACTCCGCCGGTCAGCAATCTGAAGCCGGTAAAGGGGCTGGACCCGGACGCATACGAGAATTTCGCAAGCCTTTGCCGGCAGAATTATCCCGAATACGAACTGATTTTCTGTACCACGGACGAGAACGATCCCGCAGTGCCAGTCATCCAGAGGCTCATTGCCGAATTCCCCGAGCGAAAAATCCGGCTGCTCTACAGCAGGGGAAGCAATGCCATCAACGACAAGGTAGCCAAGCTCGGCCTTATGGTAAGGGAAGCGCGCTACGAACATTTGGTGTTCAACGACTCCGATGTAAGGGTCGAGCCCGATTACCTGAGAAAAGTGGTGGCGCCGCTGCGTGATCCCAAAGTGGGCGGCGTAACGTGTTTCTACGTTTCCACACACGACAAGAATTTTGTCGAACGCCTGCAAACCATCGGCATGATCACTGATTTCTATGCGGGCATCCTGGTGGCCTGGCAACTCGACGGCGTGCGTTTCGCATTCGGACCCACGATGGTATCCACGAAGGAGCGCGTGAAGGGCTTTGGCGGATTCCAGGTGCTGGAGAGTCGCCCGGCGGACGATTTGCTCTTCGGGCGGCTGATTGCGGAGCAGGGCGTCGAGATGCAACTCTTGCCCTATGCCGTGGAAACCGTTCCCGATTATCACGGGTTGGGCGAACTGTTCGACAAGCGCGCGCGCTGGATGACGGTAATGCGCAAGATGCGCCCCCGGGGACATTTCGGGCTGCTGTTTACTTGGGGATTGCCGTGGGCCCTGGCGGCCGTGGCGATGCACCCGACGATAGCGGTTGCTGCGGCATACGTCGGCTCGTACTTGGCGTGTCGCGTGCTGATTGCCTGGCTGATTGGCGTCTACGGATTGAAGCAGAAAGGTCTCTGGAAAAAGTTCGTGTTAATCCCGTTCTGGGATGCGCTGGCCTTTGTCGTGTGGATGGTGAGCTTTAGCCGGAACTACATCCGCTGGCGCGGCGTGGATTACGATTTGCAAGCCGGACAACTCGTGCTGCGCAATAAGAATTCGCGCAAGGCCGAAGTAGTCCTCTGAGTTCTTGTCATCCTGAGTTTGCCTGCTGCAAGCAGTGCGAAGCGAAGGATCTCCGCCGATCCGCCTTCCTCACCTTTGCTAACTAGTGTTTCTTTGCCTTGGTCACTGCCACGCCAACTCCCTCGCCCGCGGAGGCCTGCGCCGTTTTCGTGGCGCTGATGTTTGCGTGCAGGCGGCGTTTGTTCTTGGTTTCACGCCAACTGACCTGCGGCAGAATCAGCGTGGGATCGACGCGATCGCGATACTGCATGGCAATATTGACCAGCGAATCAAGCAGCGAATCCGAGAGCAGGTGCGGCTGGAGCCCAAGATCAATGAGCTTGGAATGTCTCGCGTTGTAGTAGTGCGCTTCGGCTTCCACGCGCGGATCCGGAAGATGATCGACTTCGACCTGCAGCCCCAGATGCTTTCCGGCGGCTTGCACCTTGCGCGCAAGATCCAGAACCGAAAATTGTTCAGTGAACTGGTTGTACACGCGGCACTCGCCCTTGTTCGCGGGATTCAGGCAGGCCAGTTCGACGCAGCGCACTGTATCGCGAATATCGAGGAAGCCGCGCGTCTGGCCGCCCTTGCCATAAACGGTGAGCGGCTCGCCGATAGCGGCCTGCGCGCAGAAGCGGTTTAAAACCGTGCCGAAGACGTCGTCATAATCGAAACGGTTGATGAGTTCTTCGCTCAGCGCTGTCTCGTCGGTGACCGTACCGTACACGACTCCCTGATTGAGGTCCGTGGCGCGCAGCCCCCAAATCTTGCACGCGAAAATCATGTTGTGGCTGTCATGCACCTTTGAAAGGTGATAAAAGGAACCCGGCTGCTTGGGGTACGGCATAACGTCGGAGCGCCCGTTGTGCTCGATCTTGATGTAGCCTTCTTCGATATCAATGTTGGGAGTGCCATACTCGCCCATGGTGCCGAGCTTGACCAGGTGACACTCCGGCGCCGCTTCCCGCATGGCGAACAGAACATTGAGCGTGCCGACCACATTATTTACCTGCGTGAAGACCGCATGCTTGCGATCGATCATCGAGTAGGGAGCGGACCGTTGCTCGGCGAAGTGAATGATGGCGTCGGGCTCGCAGGACTTGATGGTGGAAAACAGGAAGTCGTAGTCCGTCACATCACCCACGGCCAGTTCGATCGTTTTGCCCGTCAGGCGATACCACGCGCGCAAGCGGTCGCTGAGCGGAGCAATCGGAGTCAGCGTCTGCGCGCCGAGTTCGTGGTCCCACTGCCGGCGCAAAAAGTTATCGACGATCGTTACCGCATAGCCCTTCGCGGAAAGATACAGGGACGTAGCCCAGCCGCAATAGCCATCACCCCCGAGAACGATAATTTTCATGTTTTCTCCCACCAATCTATTCTTTCACAGGTATACGGAAAACCGAAAGCAAGTAAACAAATAATGAAGTAACGAAGCGGCGAAAGGCTAAATTGCGGCGTGGCTATGGTGACGAAGAAGGTGGGTGCACGGAAATAGGCTCGTTCGTCACAAGAGCTTTACCGCCGCTTAGGGCTACCGTTTTGATGCGATCCTGGCCCACGAGAGAGGCAGCGCGCCGGATGGCTTTATTCGTGCCGACCAGGTAGTAGCGTTGGTTGCTCTTCCAGAACGATATAAATTCCGAATCATTCGGGAACACCGCAGGCGCACCGGGCGCTGCGGCGCCATATTCGAGATTGTGGAATTTGCCGTTGAGCAGCAGCGGGTTCACGCCAGTATAAAAGACAACAGAAGAGAAGGTGTAGTAGTGGTGATCGAGGATAAGCGTGCCAGGGGGTGCCTTGCGGTAAGCCTCCGCCAGAGGGCGCGAGGAAAGGAAGGGATCGAAGGCGACCAGGGCCAGGCGGGCGGCGTGGAAGAAGAGAATCATCATAAAAGCGGAGAGAAGAAAATTTCGCAGGCTGGAGCCCCAGAGATTGCCGGCGGCGCCGACTAAGAAAGCCACACCGGCAATCAACAGAGGAACACGCAAATACGCGAAAGAGTCGAAGGTCAGATCGAGCATGTGGCCGAGAGACAGCGTGTAGGCGGAAGGATGCGAAGAAAGCGCGTTCGAAATGTCGCCGGGCGTAGGCACATTGCGGACTTGATACGCGATGGCGAAACACGCGATCGCGGCAAGAACCGCGATTACGCCCAGAACACGTGAACCGCGGCGAATCCAGGAGTCTTCAGTGGCCATGGCGCAGCCGAGGAGCAGCGCCAAAGCCGGGTAGCACGGCATGGAGTAATACTCCTGCGTGGTAGAAAAAGTGAAGAAGACCAGGAGGAAGCCGGTCCAGCAAATCGCCAAAAGGCGAGTCTGCCCGGCGCGGTCCACGGGCTTGTAAGAAAGCTTGAGGGTTGCGGGCAGATAAACACTCCAGGGAAAGAGCCAGAGAAAATGGAACAGCCAGAAATAAAGGCGAGGAACGGTATTGTAGTCGCGCGGGTAGCGCAGATTCAGAAAGCGCAGTAATTGCTCGTTGATGAAATAGAACCACAGAAACCCGTGATATACGCCCGGGCCGCTGTGCAACGTCCAGGCGAAGTACGGCGGATTGCGCAGCGTGGCGAGCACGTGCCAGGGAGCGGCGATTAGAAGAGCGATAGCAGCGCCGCTGAAGGGACGAAGACGCTGCCAGGTTCTGCGCAGGAAGAGTTGCTTCGTCGCGAAGAGATAGATGAGCGCGGCGGCGACCGGAAAAACTACGGCGATCAGGCTTTTCAGAAGTAACCCCGTCCCGAGACTCGCGGCGAGAATCGCAGCCCAAAGACGCGGGTGCGCTTCCTCCGGGTCCAAGGCGCGAAGAAACGCCCACATGGATAAGGTGATTGTGAACGTGAGCATCACATCGGGAATCTGGATGCGTGTGAAGAGGAACAGCCCGACGCACGTTCCGATGCACATGCCGGCGTATAAGCCGACGCGTTTCCCGAAAGCCCACATCCCGAACGCGGCGGTGAGGAGCGCCAGAGCCACGGACGACAGCGCCACCGGAAGGCGCGCAACCATGTCCGAAACGCCAAACAGCTTGTAAAAAATGGCCATGGTCCAGTAGATGAGCGGGGCTTTTTCCAGATATAGAACACCGTCGAGCCGCGCGGTCACCCAATCGCCGCTGGTGAGCATGTTCCTGGCGATTTGCGCCTCCACCGCGTCGGTGTCGTCCATCAGCGATGGCGGGGAAACGATGCAGCCAAGATAAATCGCGCTGGCGATCAGTGCCACCGCAAGATAAATAAGCCAGCTGCGGTTTAAGGCAAAAGCGCTGCCTTTCTCGGCAGAAGCGTCGTCCGTCTTTACGCTGGCAGTTGCACGTGCCATTTTTTCATCCATAAGAAAAGGGTCAGCAGACCCCACAGGTGATACCCGATGTTGATTTCCTTTCGAAAATGCCCGTCCATCAACTGCGCGATGGAATCCCGGCGGAAAAACGCGCCGTATTCCCGCAGGCCAAACGCAACCGCATCTTCGAGCAGCCCGCGAAGCGGCCCGCGGAGCCACTGATGCGCCGGAATGTCGAAACCCATTTTCTTGCGTTTCAGGATTGCCGGCGGGAGCTTATCGCTCATCAGTTCTTTCAGTATCACCTTTTGCCTCGAACCCAGAATCTTTAGCGAGGCCGGCAAAGTGGCGGCGAATTCCACGATGCGATGGTCTAGAAATGCGGGGCGTACTTCAACCGAATGCGCCATGCTCATGCGGTCGCTTTTCACCAGGATGTCGTCAGCGAGGTAATACTTCTGGTCGAGCCACAGATAAGGGGCGAGGTCGTCATTGACCGGCGGCAGCTGTTTCAGCGATGCGAGCACGTCGGAAATGGCGTCGGGCAAAGGCCGGCTCACCAGCGCGATTAGTTCCTCCTTAGAGAAGGTGCCGTTCCAGTAGGCGTGCGCGAACTCAGGAGCCATCAGGGTTCCTTCGAACAGGCGCGTGGCCTTGTATTCGAAGCCGAGTTTTTCGTCCGAACGCGGCCAGCGCCGGAAAATGCCGAGGCCAAGCGAGGTCAGCGCGCGGGGGAGTTTGCGAAGATTATGGGAAATGCGATTGGCGCGATACGTAAGATAGCCGCCAAAGAGTTCATCGGCGCCTTCACCGCTGAGCGCAACCGTGGTTTTGCGCTTGCACAGCTTCGACAGAAACCACACCGGCAGAGCGCCTGCGTCGGCGCTGGGTTCGTCCGAGTAATAGGCAAACTCTTCGATGGCGCTCTGCAAATCTACGGAAGGATTCAAGTCCATTTCGTCGTGGTCGGTGCCGTATTGCTCGACGGCTCGACGCACGTAGTGCGTCTCATCGAAACTCCGGCCGCGAAAAGAAATGGAAAAGGTTTTCAGTCGCGAACTAGTGGCTTTCGCGGCGTAATGCAGGATCGAAGTGGAATCCACACCGCCGCTGAGCCACACGCCGAGAGGAACATCCGAGAGCAGATGTTCCTTGATGGACGCGGCCATCAGAGAATCCAGTTCCTCCTTGGCTTCGATCAGCGAGATTTTCCGGATGTGCCCGAACGGAAGCTGCCAATAGCTCCCCGTCGTGACGGCGCCGTCTTGCCACTGCAGCCATTCGCCCGGAGGAAGTTTTTTGATGCCGTCGATCAACGTCCACGGGCAGGGAACGTAATTGAGGCCGAGATAGCAATCCAAACCTTCGAGGCTGAGGCGGCGCGGAATCTCCGGATGAACGAAAATGGATTTAAGTTCCGAGCCGAAGAAAAGATCCTCGCCCACGCGCACGTAATAAAGCGGCTTGATACCCATGCGGTCACGGGCGAGAAGCAGCCGCCTTTGTGGTTTGTTCCACAGCGCGATCGCGAACATGCCGCGGAGACGCGAAAGGCAGCCGATGTCCCATTGCAAAAATGCCTTTAAAACTGTCTCCGTATCGGAGTGCGAAGAGAAGCGATGGCCGAGACCTTCGAGTTCCGCGCGAAGTTCGAGGTGATTGTAGATTTCACCGTTGAACACGATGCCCCATTCCCCGCCGTTTTCGAGGATGGGCTGGTTGCCGCACTCCAAATCAATGATTTTCAGGCGCGCGGCGCAACACGAGAAAGATTCTGTGACAAATACTCCCTGTTGGTCGGGACCCCGATGATGCAGCGTGGCCAGCGCTTGCTGAATCCTGCTGTGTGGGGCGGTTCGGTTTTTATGTGTAAAGCCGGCGATGCCGCACAAGCGGTCCCCCTATTCGCAAAAACAATTCAGACGGCCTGCAGAGCGCCCCAGGCAAATCTCCAGCTTGTCCAGTGTGTGCGGCGAGCCCCAAGGCTTCGGCCCGCAGGAACGGAAGCGGAAAGAACGCTGGCGCAAATCCGTTGATCCACTGCGTGAACCAGTCTGTAAGTGGTCTCTTAAAAAGGCTACACGCAGAGCGGCGGCCTGCGCAAGCGAACTCGAATCCCTGGCAAGCCGAATTGCCAGTGGAAAAGCGAGCACTTCTAGGCGGGAATTCTTCGTGTGTTCACGATTTATGGACAAAGTACCGTTAGAATAGAGCTGGGAGTGTGTGGACCGAACGTGAAGAAGCCGCGTGTGTTGCTGACCAATGACGATGGATATCGAGCCGAAGGATTGCGGGCTTTGGCGGATGAACTGAAGGATTGCGCCGAGGTGCAAATCGTGGCCCCCAGTTGGGAACGCAGCGGAGCGGCGCAGTCGCTGACCCTTCGCCAGCCGATTGTGTGCCATCGCATGTCGGAGAATGAATGGGCGATTGACGGGACGCCCGCCGACTGCGTGATCGTAGCGCTGCACCAGTTGCTCGCTCAACCGCCAGACGTTGTGATTTCCGGCATTAATCATGGCGCGAATCTCGGAGAGAACCTGTATTACTCCGGCACCGTGGGTGCCGCTCGTGAAGCGGTGATTCACCACCTTCCCGGGTTGGCTGTCTCGCTTTGCTCGAAGCGCGTGAACGCCGATTTTGCACCGTCCGCGCGCCTGGCAAGGCAAACGATCGAGCTCATTTTGAAAGAAAAACTCCCGGCGCAGGTGGTGCTGAACATCAATGTGCCCGAGAAATGGCTTGGTGGGGTGAAATTCACGCGGCAATCGAAAAAGATCACGCGCACCGTGCTGCGCGAAGGCGAAGATCCTCGCGGGGAGCGCTACTTCTGGTTGAGCGAGCAACGTATCAACCGGGAAACCGAGCTGGACCCAGAATCGGACTATGCAGCGATCTTCGCGGGAGAGGTATCGGTCACGCCGTTGCACCTCGACCACACCCACGCGGAGTCGCTAAATCATTTGTCCCACTGGGCGGAATTGTTGAAGCGCAAGTAATGCATGGACCGCCTTTGGCCTACGGAACGGCAACAACGGGCGTGTTTGCTGCGCGCAGCGCCTCGTTGAAGGCGGGCAAATCTTTCCCAGTGACTTCCTTCCATTTTGCGAGTTGCGCGTCGAGCTTTGCGTCCAGTTCAGCGAACACCGCCAATTCGCCAGCGGTAGGCGCTGCATCAGCGCTGTCGATCGCCTCGTCGACATAACCCAGCTTGCTGTTCAGCTTGGTTGGAAAGTGCAGCTCGTCCTCGCTCGCTGTGGCGTTGGCATTGATCAGCTCACCTTCGATCGCGTCGAGTGTCTTGCGCAAGGCAGCGGACTGCTCGACGAGAGGATTTTTGGCCTCAGCCTTTGCGGGCCCCACAGGAGTGAGCCGCTTTTCGAGAGCCAGCAACTGCGCCCGCAGGTCGCGCAGCGCCAGGATCGCTTTGTTCATGGTGTCCTGGCGGTCGCGCAACTTCAGCATCACGTCAAACTGCTTCTGAAGATCCGCAGGCGAAGTTTTGACCCGCGGGTCCATGGTGACTGACACAGGCTGCGTCGAACTCTTTCCCGCTACGGTCAGCCGCACCTGATACGTGCCCGGAAGAGCGAGCGGGCCGAGCGGCTCTCCTTCGTCGTAAACGGCCTTAGGAATTTTCACGGGCTCGTCATACCGAAGGTCCCAGGCGAACACGTTCAGTCCCGCTTTGGCTGGGATGTGATCTTCGGCATCGTCGCGGTCCCATTCGTTTTCGCGCGACTCGTCCTTTTTCTCCGCACTGCTCAGCGTGCGGATCACTTTGCCGGAAGAATCGAGAACTTCGAGCTTGATCGGCTCCTTGGGTTCCTCTTTCAAGTAGTAGTAAAGGATCGCGCCGTTGGGCGGGTTTTCGCCGATGGCATTGCGGCGGCGGCGAACGCGTCCCATGCGCGAACGCCCTGCCGTCGCTGGCGCGAATAGATGAGCATCCGCCGCTGCGATGGAGCCGTCCGCCTGTCGCAGCGGGCTGATGTCGTCCAGAATCCAGAAGGACCGGCCGTGCGTGGCGACGGCCAGGTCATTGCCGTGAATGACCATGTCATGGATGGGCGAGTTTGGCAGATTAAGTTGCAATGACTGCCAGTGCCCGCCATCGTCGAAGGAAACATAGATACCCGTTTCGGTCCCGGCAAAAAGCAGGCCCTTGCGACCTGGGTCTTCACGCACCGCATGGAGGTACGCGCCGTCGGGAAGGCCGGTGGTGACTTGCGTCCAGGTTTTGCCGAAGTCGGTAGTCTTGAAAATGTACGGCTTGAAGTTGTCGAGCTTGTGCGCATCGACCGCGGCATAGGCGGTGCCCGGATCAAACGAAGAAGCCTCGATGAGGCTGACCAGCGACCACTCGGGCACGGTTTTCGGAGTCACGTTGCTCCAACTCTTGCCGTCATCGCGCGTTAACTGGATCAAGCCGTCGTCTGTGCCCGCCCAGATGACGCCTTTCTGCTTGGGAGATTCCGCCACGGTAAAAACCACATCGTAGAATTCGATGCTGGCCTGGTCCTTCGTGATCGGGCCGCCGGAGTCCTGCTGTTTGGATTTGTCGTTGCGCGTGAGATCCGGGCTGATGGTTTCCCAGGAGTGCCCGGAATCGGAAGAACGGAACACATACTGGGCGGCGTTGTACAGAACCTTGGGATCGTGCGGCGAAAAGACGATCGGCATCGTCCAGGTGTAACGGTATTTGAGGTTGCTGGCGTTGTGGCCATCGGGATCGTCCGGCCATTGCTGCACGTTCTGAGCCTGCCCGGTACGGCGGTCGAAGCGCGTGATGTATCCAAAATAGGAGCCGGCGTAGACGATGTCTGAGTCGCGCGGATCTACGGCAATGTAGCCGCTCTCGCCTCCGCCCGCGGCGTCCCAATCGTTGCGGTCGATGAAACCGTGGTCACTCCGCGTGACAATGCCCACCGTCGAATTGTCCTGCTGGGCACCGTAGAGGCGATACGGAAAATCGTTGTCGGCGGCCACGTGGTAGAACTGCGCGGTAGGCTGGTTGTTTTGCGTGGACCAGTTCTTGCCGCCATCCACGGAAATGGTGGCGCCGCCGTCATTCGCATTAATCATGCGGCTGGGGTTCGTGGGATCGATCCACAGGCCGTGATGGTCCCCATGCGGAGCGGGCAGGCGGTCGAAAGTTTTGCCGCCGTCAATCGAGCGGAACAGGCCGGTGTTGGCGATGTACACGGTGTTGGGATTCTTCGGATCAGCCCAGGCATGAGTGAAATACCAAGCGCGCTGGCGGAAACGCCGCTCGTCGTTGGCCAGCGACCAATGTTCGCCTCCGTCTTCGCTGCGGTACAACCCGCCCTTGTTGGCTTCGATGAGCGCGTAGACGATGTTCGAATCGCCTCCCGCGACTCCAACCGCAATGCGCCCGAGCGGCCCCGAAGGAAGGCCGTTGCCGGCGAGCCGCTTCCACGTCGAGCCGTCGTCGTTGGAACGATACAGACCGCTTTGCTCGCCTCCGCTATTCAGTGACCACGGCGTGCGCCAGCCCTCCCACATGGCCGCAAAAAGCACGTGAGGATTTTGCGGATCGAAGACCACGTCGATGCCGCCCGTGCGGTTATTGATGTACAGGACTTTCTCCCAGTTTTTGCCGCCATCACGAGTACGGAATATGCCGCGGTCTTCGTTGGGTCCGTAGGCGTGGCCGAGCGCTGCAACAAACACGATATCGGGATTTGTGGGATGCACGATGACCGCACCGATGTGCCGCGAATCCTTCAGCCCGACATTCGTCCAAGTTTTTCCTGCGTCCACCGACTTGTAAACGCCGTCGCCGTAAGAAATGTTTCCGCGGATGCAGGCTTCGCCCGTACCGACATACAACACATTGGGATCGGAGTCCGCGACCGCAATTGCGCCGATGGAGGAGACACTTTGTTTGTCGAAGAGCGGGTCCCAGGTTTCGCCGCCATCCGTCGTTTTCCAAACACCTCCGGAAACCGCGCCGAAGTAATAGGTGTTAGGTTGTCCGACGACGCCGGTGACCGCCAGCGCGCGCCCGCCACGGAACGGCCCGACGAGACGCCACTTGATGCCTTCATACGTTTTTGGATCAATGGACTGCTGAGCGAAGGTTTTCGAAACCCAAAAAATCAAGCAAACAGCGAACAGAACGGACACACGATAGGAGCGGCTCACACATTCCCCCGGTTTTGGCTTGTAGGCGAACGAACAATCTTACTCTTGCCGGCGCTAAAGTAAAACGCTTTGCGGGCTTCTCGACACATGGTTTAGGATGACCGCTCAATGGCTGGAGAATCTTCTTTTGATGTTGTGGTGATCGGTGCCGGCGCCTTCGGGGTATGGACGGCGTGGCATCTGGCAAGGTGTCGTCAGCGCGTGCTGCTCGTGGAAATGTACGGTCCCGCGCATTCCCGCGCGAGTTCCGGCGGAGAAAGCCGCATCATCCGCATGAGCTACGGTGCGGATCAGATCTACACGCGATGGTCGAAAAATTCATTGGCGCAATGGAAAGAGTTGTTTGCCGAGACCCGCGAACGGTTGTTTCACGAAACCGGCGTGCTGTGGCTTGGCGCGCAAGGAAGTGCGTACCTTGACCAGTCACGTCTGAGCCTCCAGGTTTGTGGCGTGAAACACGAACTGTTGGACCCCAACGAGCTGGAGAAGCGCTATCCACAGACAAGGTTCGAAGGCGTCGTGCGAGGATTGTTCGAGCCGGAGAGCGGCGTACTGCTGGCTAGGCGCGCCGTAAGCTGCGTCGTCGACAGTGCGCTGCGGATGGGCGCTGTGACACGAACAGCACAGGTGCTGACACCGCATGGCAACCGCCGCCTGGACTCGATCGAGACAACCGCAGGCGAGCGCATCGCAACTGGGAATTTCGTGTTCGCCTGCGGGCCCTGGCTTGGCAAGGTCTTCCCAGAGTTGCTCGGGCCACGGATTTTTCCCACCAGGCAAGAGGTGTTCTTCTTCGGCACTCCGCCGGGAGACGAGCGGTTCACGCCGCCCGCTCTGCCGACGTGGTTTTTTCAAAGCGATGAAGTTTACGGCATGCCGGACATCGAGGGCCGCGGGCTGAAGCTGGCCTGCGACGTACACGGTGAGCGCGTAGATCCAGACACGCAATCCAGGCTGGTTTCGCGGGAAGGTGCGGAGTGGGCAAGCCAATACGTGGCCCGGCGCTTTCCGGCAATGAAGGGCGCGCCCATTGTAGAAACGCGCGTCTGCCAATACGAGAACACCGCCAGCGGGGACTTCCTGATCGATCGCCATCCGGAGTTTTCGAACGTCTGGCTGGTGGGAGGAGGCTCCGGACATGGCTTCAAGCACGGGCCCGCGCTCGGAGAATATGTTGCCGGGCTGGTCTTGGGAGAGCAAATCGCCGAGCAGCGCTTTTCGCTCGCGAGCAAAGCCACAAAGCAAAAACGCGCGGTACATTAAGGGTCAGACCGAAGCAACGATAGATCGCGATGGAACCAGATTTGTGCTCGGGGCATCACACACCTGGGCCGGGGCCCGATGGAAAAACCGAACGATCGAGGGATTGGATGAAAATCTTCAAGTTTGTTGCTCTCCTTGTTATGAACAGTGTCGTGCTGTCAGTCATTCCCCTGCATGCGCAGGTCACCTATGGGAAAAAGCCCGTTCTGCCGCCCCCCTTTGCCACGAAATCTGCAGGCAACGGGCCGGATAACAGCAAGCCGCCGGAGGGTTTTCTTCCTACCGTGCCGGACGGATTCCGCATAAACGTCTTTGCGAAGGGTTTTACGGTGCCCCGTTTTCTTGCCGTGGCGCCGAACGGCGATATTTTTGTGGCGGACACCGGGGCCGGACAAATCGTCATTCTGCGCGACCCCCAGCACAAAGGCGAAGCGCAAGAACGCGAAGTTTTTGCGGAAAATCTGACCCGGCCGTTCGGCATTGCCTTCCACAACGACTACGTCTATGTGGGCAATATGAACTCACTCGTGCGCTTCCACTACGACAAGCAAACTTCCAAACGCACCGGTGACGCCGAAAAATTGATGGATCTGCCCGGCGGAGGCCATGTGACCCGCACGGTGGCGTTTAGTCCCGATGGCACAAAACTCTTCCTCAGCATCGGTTCCTCTTCCAACATCGATATCGAGAAGGACCAGCGCCGCGGCGCGGTGCTGGTGTCCGACCCCGACGGAAAGAACGCGCGTATCTATGCCTCGGGCCTGCGCAACGCCGTAGGACTCGCGGTTGAGCCCGCCACAGGGCAGATGTGGGTCAGCGTCAACGAACGGGATGAACTCGGCGACAATCTCCCTCCGGATTTCTTCACGTCCATCAAAGACGGTGGCTTCTATGGGTGGCCGTATAGCTATATCGGGAGTAACGTAGATCCACGCGTACAGCCGCAAAGTCCGGATCTGGTCGCGAAAGCCATCATTCCCGATGTTCTTCTCGGCCCGCACGTTGCGCCGCTGCAGTTCGCGTTTTACAGCGGAAAGCAGTTCCCCGCGCAGTATCAGGGCGGAGCCTTCGTCGCCGAGCATGGCTCCTGGAATCGCTCCACGCGCAATGGCTATCAAGTGGCCTTCGTCGGCTTCAAGGACGGAAAAGCAAATGCCGACCCGGTGCCCTTTCTTACCGGACTGGTGCCTGATCCCAAGGGGCACAATGTGAATGGGCGACCTGTAGGAGTTGCCGTTGCGCCGGACGGGTCCCTGCTGGTCAGCGATGACGGTGCCGCCGTGATTTACCGCGTTACTTATGGCAAGTGAACGTGGATTACGCTCTATCTGAACAGAAAGTACTCGTCATTCCGAACGGAGTCCTCGGAGTGAGGAATCCCTCTTTCTTGCGGGTGCCCCGCGCGCCGGTTTTGCGTGTGGGGTTCTTCGATGCGTCGAGAATGTCCTAATCCCGGGACCCAACGCCTAGTTGACGGTCAGGGTCAAAGAGATCGCATTCAAAGGAAACTGCTTGGATGTTGCCGACGAAGTCGCCGTTGGCGTCAACGTGATCGTATAAATGCCTGCTGGCGTAGCCGCAACCGCTTGCTGCGGCGCAGAACTTCCTGCGGCTCCTCCTCCGCAGCCAGCAGCTCCAACAGTGATAACGAGAAGCAAATCTGCGGCGGCACGCAACGCCCAGCCGTTCAGCTTGTCTCGTGTTGGCCCAATCCTCAGGGACAAAAGCAAGCAAAACAAAGCGGCCAAAATGCTCAGAAAAATCCCCAGCTCAGGTAATGAACCGCGCGGAATCGATGGAATCAGCATGCTCGCACCCGAGGTCGTCACCGTAACCGTGAAAGCCGTGGGCGCGCTGCCGGCCACCGCCACACTTGAGGGGGCCGCGCAGATTGCGCCGACGAGTGCCCCGCTGCAAACAAAAGTCAACGTTCCAGTGAATCCGCTGCCCGCGGTCGCCTGTAGATTGAACTGCGCTGGCTGACCTGCGGTAACGGATGCCGTGGTCGAACCCCCAGCGGCCGTGATTTGCGCCGCCGTGCCGCCTGTCCCCTGAATATTCAGAGTTTGCGGCGAATTCGAAGCATCGTCGGTGATCGTCAAGGTTGCACTGCGGACCCCCGGCCCCAGCGGTGCAAACGTAAGTGACACCACGCAATTGGTATTGGCTGCCACTTGCCCGATGCAATTGTTCGCCGAAATGGTGAAGTCGCTGCTGTTCGTCCCGCCCAGAACA
>Ga0187782_10000384_pt1 | contig 29337 bp, 24 predicted proteins | sample 0715_SJ02_MP15_2_FD_132454 | JGI IMG/M metagenome (GOLD analysis project Ga0187782, IMG submission 132454) | Tropical peat soil microbial communities from peatlands in Department of Meta, Colombia - 0715_SJ02_MP15_20_MG | ecosystem: Environmental > Terrestrial > Soil > Wetlands > Peat | place... | reverse complement strand
GAATCTCAATACAGCAGCGCGCAGACACTGCAGGCCACTTTCCTCGAGCGCTACCGGGATAACGGCCGAATCGTTCAGGTCGAGAGCGGCGACGCGTATTTTCTCCGGCCCGGGAAAATGCGCTGGGACTATCAGGCGCCAGAGAAAAACACATTTCTTGTCGATGGCAAGTATGTGTGGTTTTACTCTCCCGCCGACCACACCGCAACGCGCATGCCGGCGAAGCAAAGCGCGGATTGGCGAACGCCTCTCGCCTTCCTGACTTCGCATATGAAGCTGTCGCGGGTGTGCTCGAAGATCGACGTGGCCGCGGACCAAAAGCCCGCCCTGCCCGGAAATTCGGTATACAGTTGCTCGCTGCGCTCGGCGCCGGAGCCGGTAGGGGCCGCCGCCCGCGCCGTTCTTTTCGAGATCTCTCCCCAGGGTGAATTGGGCCGAATCGTGATTCCGCAAGAAGGGGGAATCACCCTGGAGTTTTCCTTCACCGGATGGCGATGGAACCCGGTCCTGGACAAGAGCGTATTCGAATTCGTTCCGCCGCGGGACGCCGTCATTGTGGATGGCTTGCTACCGGATACGCCTGGCCTGCGTCAGTAAAGAATAGGAGTGATTGGACTTGACCCTGCGGGCACTCCAGCCTCGTTCGCGGATTTCGGGTGAGGTCCGCTTGAGGTAAACTATCGGACTATGGGTGAATTCGTCTGCCGCGTTGCCGACGCCAATGGTCGTGTCTTCTCCCATGTGGAAGCCGCGGCCAGCAAGGATGAGGCGCGCCAAAAACTCTCCGACCGCGGGCTATATGTCTATTCGGTAGACGCGCGAAATGCACTTTTGAGCGGCTTCCTTGGCGTGCGCCGGGAACGCAAGATTGGCGGCAACGATTTCCTGGTTTTGAATCAGCAGTTCAATACATTGATTAAAGCGGGACTGCCGATTCTGCGCGCTCTGGACCTGCTGGCCACTCGCGCCAGCGCGCCAAAACTCCGCCCGATTCTGACGCAGATCCGCGATCGAGTGCGGGAAGGGAAGTCGCTTTCGGAAGCGGTCGATGAGGCCGGTGTTTTCTCGAAAGTGTATTCGACAGCGATTCTGGCGGGGGAGAAGAGCGGCAACCTCTCCGGAGTGCTCGAATATTACATTGCATACCAGCGCGTCAGTACAGGCGTCCAAAAAAAGCTTGTTGCCGCGCTCGTGTACCCGACGCTGCTCATCATCACGGCTTCGGCGATTGTCACCTACCTGGTGACCTTCGTGGTGCCCAAATTTGGGGCGCTTTACCGGGATTTGGGAGTGGAGTTACCCGCTCCGACCAAAGTCCTGATTGCGATAACCATCGACTACCGCTTGTATATCCTCGGGTTCATCGGGCTCCTGGCGCTTATGGGAGTGGGTATTTTCTTCTGGTCGCGGAGCGAACAGGGAGGGGTAGCGTTCGACCGTTTCAAATTCAAGCTGCCGGTGCTCGGTCCGACGCTTCTGAAATTTCAAGTCGCGCAGTTCTGTCGCACTCTCGGGACTTTGCTCACCGGCGGCACGCCGCTGGTTGCTGCTTTGTCCACTGCGGCCGAGTCGATTAGCAGCCGGCTGGTGCGGGGAAATGTGGGACAAGCGACGCAGATGGTGAGGGAAGGCGAATCCCTGCACGGTGCGCTCTCAGCCAACCGCGTGATGCCAGAGATGGCGCTGGACATGATTGAAGTAGGTGAGACCAGCGGCGCGCTGGCCCCCATGCTCAACAGTGTTGCGGAGTTCTACGAAGAAGAAGTCTCGTTGAAATTGGGAGCGCTAGTCTCCTTGATCGAACCCATGCTTCTGATATTCATGGGCTTGTTGGTTGCGGGCATTCTGATTTCTCTCTATCTGCCCATATTCTCCTTCTCGGTCTCCGGACCGGGGAGATGATAAGGTGAACGATTTTTATGGCCACGGCTGATCCGAATCTTCCAAATGCCCCACTTGGCGTCGTTGACCTGGAACAGGAGCGTGCCGAGGCTCGCCGTTTGGCGGCGAGGTACCGCTGCGGCTTCATCGACCTACAGGAACAGCGCATAGATGCGGATCTGTTTCGCACCATCCCCGCCGACCTGATGTTCCGTTATAACTTTGTGCCGCTTGTGGTGCATGACGGCACGCTCGTGATCGCCGTCGCCGATCCGAGCATTGTCATCCTCAGCGACGAACTGCCACTCCTGCTCGGCAAGAAACTCACCTACAAGGTCGCAACTCCTCGCCAGATCAGCGACCTCCTCAAGCGCACCGAGCAGTCCCAGCGCGTGCTCGAACAAGCAACCGAAGCATTTACCTTGCAGGTCTCGAAGGAAGAGGAAGAAGAAAGCGACGAAACTATCTCCGGTGACCGGCTGACGCGCGACACGACCGTCAGTCCCGTCGTTCGCCTCGTGGAAACCATTATTTTCACGGCTCTTGAGCGCCGTGCTAGCGACATTCACATCGAAGCACGCGATGCCGAAGTGGCCGTGAAGTACCGCATTGACGGCGTCCTGCAACACGCCATGCAGCCCATCGCCAAGGAATGGCACTCGACCGTTCTGTCGCGCATCAAAGTGCTTAGTGACCTCGACATTGCGGAGCGCCGCGTTCCACAGGATGGACGCTTCCGCGTCAAGTACAAGGGGCGGTTCATCGACCTTCGCGTTTCGATCATGCCGGCTAGCCACGGGGAAGATGCTGTGCTCCGCGTGCTGGACAAGGAAACACTGTCCGAAAAATTCCAGAGCCTGAGCCTGGATGTCGTCGGTTTTTCGCCCGAGGAGACCAAGAACTTTCGCCGGTATATCCGGGAGCCTTACGGAATGGTGCTTGTCACGGGACCGACCGGGTCAGGCAAGACGACAACGCTGTATGCGGCCATCAACGAAATCAAGTCCGACGAAGACAAAATCGTCACGATCGAAGACCCTGTCGAATACCAACTTCGCGGGATCACGCAAATTCCTGTGAATGAAAAGAAAGGCCTGACCTTCGCCCGCGGGTTGCGCTCCATTTTGCGTCACGACCCGGACAAGATCATGGTTGGGGAGATCCGCGACCAGGAAACGGCGCAGATCGCCATCCAATCCGCTCTTACCGGCCACCTGGTGTTCACCACGGTCCATGCCAACAACGTCACGGACGTGATCGGGCGCTTCATCAATATGGGTGTCGAGCCATACAACTTCGTCTCAGCGTTGAACTGCATCCTCGCGCAGCGCCTGGTTCGTCTCATCTGCCCTAATTGCAAGCGACCCAAGAAATATACGGATGTCGAGCTGACAGAATCGGGCATCGATCCGTCGACCGCGAGCAAGTATCAGTTCATGGAAGGCGCGGGCTGCCTGGAGTGTTCCGGCACGGGCTTCCACGGTCGCAGCGCGATCTGCGAATTGCTTGACTTGAGCGACCATATCCGTGAAATGATTGTGGACCGCCGGCCGACTTCCGAGATCAAGCGCGCTGCAATCGCAGGCGGCATGACAACCTTGCGTGAAAGCGCGTTGGCCAAAGTCCGCGCCGGTGTTACCACGCTGCGCGAAATCAATAAGGTGACCTTCGTTGAGTAGCAGCGCTTCTGTTCGGGAAGGAATTTATAAGGCAGACGCCGTCCGCCGTTTATTCCGATGGATGGATGCCACTCCTCACCCCAATCTGGCAATCGAAATTTCGCCTGAACGCATCGCGGGGGTACGCTTCGGGCGCGCTGCTACGCACATTTCCTATGATGTGGAACCGTTGCCGAAAGGCGCGATTGTTCCTTCCGCGATTGAGGCTAATCTGGCAAACGCCGCGGCGGTGAAAGCCGCAGTCGCCCGCGTCTGTCAGACATTGGGCGCAAAGGACGAAGACGCGGCGCTTCTTGTCCCGGACCCGGTGATCCGGGTGTTTGTGCAGCACTTTGATGAGTTCCCCCGAAGCCAGGAAGAGGCCATTCCCATGCTGCGGTGGAAGCTCAAAAAGAGCGTACCGTTCGAAGCGGAAGAGACTCTGCTGTCGTTCATGAGGCAGGCGCCAAAGGCCGAAGGCGTGGACGTGGTCACGGCCATTGCGCGGCTCCGGATCATTAAAGAGTACGAAGGAGTGCTGCAAGAAGCCTCCCTGCGACCGGGAGTGGTTTTGAGCACAACACTTGCGGCGGTCAGCTTGCTCGAAGACCAGAAGCCCACGCTCCTGGCGCGCGTGGCGGGTACTTCTCTCACCACGGCCATCGTGCGCGAAGGTGTGTTGGCCGGTTACCGTTGCACGGAACTGCCGGTGCATACAGACGCGCTGACCCCGCAATTGCTTCTTGAGGAAATCTACCCGCTCGCGGCCTACTATCAGGACACCTGGCAGGAAGGCATTCAGGCCGTGCGCGTGGCGGGACTTGGCAACCGGCTGCCTGATTTTGTTCCTCCTCTGGAGGAAGAGTTCAAGTGCCCGGTCCGCTCGCTGCTAAGCGCGGCGGTATCCGACGGAAATCTGCGCGCCGAAGCGCGACCTCTGGCGGACCAGGAACTCGATGGCCTCGTCGGCTGGATGCTGCACCGAGACTAAGGGAGAATTGGCGGAAACCCCATGCGCGTCAGACTCAATCTTGCGACCGAACCACTGGTCAGTCACCGCCGCTTTCTGGTCGGCTCCGCGCTGCTGGGGATTCTCGGAGGGGCCATTTTTCTCTATCAGGGCTGGCAATTCTACACTCTGCGTAAAGCCGATGAGGAATTCCGAGCGAGAGTGGCCGCGATTCAGCAACAGATGGATCGCTTGCAGGTGCAGCGGAACGAACTGGAACGCTTTTTCGCGAAGGAGGAAAACCGCAATCTGCAGGACCGCGCTAAGTTCGTCGGCAGCGTGATCGAAGCCCGTAGCTTTAACTGGACGAAAATGTTCATGGACCTCGAGCAGACATTGCCGCCGGGCGTGCACGTCATAAAGATCGAACCCAGGCTAGAGAACGGCTCGGCGTCCGTCAGGTTCATGGTCGGAGGTTCTTCCCAGGAGTCCAAGATCAAGTTGCTTCAGGCGTTTGAGGATTCCCGGTCGTTCTCGCATATCGAAGTGACGTCGGAGGGTGCGCCAAGGCAAGGCGGCGGCCCTGGCGCCGACGTATTCCAGGTGGAATTCTCCGCGATTTATACGGGCATTTGAAGATGGGCGACTTTAAGACCAAAAAACAGATCATCGTCGCTGCGCTCGGCATACTTTTGCTCGCAGACGGTGCGTTGGTCTATTTCAATTCCAAGTTGTCCTCTCCCCAGAGCAACCGCCAGCAGGTTCTCACGGCGCAGACCCGTCAGCTCGCCTTGGTGAAGGCGGATATCGAGCGCGCCTCGAAGATCCGGGAAACGATCCCGGACATCCTGAAAAAGTTCGACCAGTTTGAAGCGACGCTCCTGCCCGCCGGCAAAGGCTATTCCGTCATTACTCAGGAGCTGGATGACTATGCCCGTGATTCCCATTTGCTGGTCGGGGACGTCCAATATCATCCGAAGGAAGTAACCGGGCGCAACCTAACGGAGCTGTCGATGGAAGCTTCGGTGACCGGCGACTACAATGGCATCGTGAGTTTCCTGAATCGCCTCCAGCGTTCGAAGAATGTATACATTGTCGATTCGCTGGCGGTCGATACCCTGGAGTCCGAACACGGACCGGCAGGGAATTTGCGCGTATCCCTGCACATGCGGACGTATTTCCGGAAAGCGTGATGGCACAGACGAAACAGCAGTCGGAAAAGATTGTGCTCGCGGTTCTTCTAGGAGTCGCAGCGCTCACCTGGTATTTCTACTTTGGAAAAAGCAGCGTGGTGACCGGCGGCGTCGCTACCGCCGAATCCTACAAACCAATTGACGCCCAAGACTACAGCATTATCTTCAAGGAAATGGGCGAGTCGCAGTCCACGGTATACAAACCCTCGGGCCGCAATATCTTCGTGCCCGGTGCGATTCCGGTCCCGCAGCAAACGACGGGCCCGGCGGAAGTGAAGGAAGTGAAGCCGGCTCACCCGTTTGTTGGACCGCAGAAGCCGCCCGAGCCACCGCCCCCGGTGCTGAGCATGAAGTTCTTTGGCTATGGCGCGCTTCCGACGGGCGGCCCGCGCCGCGCGTTTCTGCAGGATGGCGAGGATATTCGCATCGTGCAGGAGGGCGACACGGTTCAGAACCACATCCGGATTACCCACATCGGTAATGACCGCATCGAATATGAGGATACGGTGACGGGCAAAAAGAATTCCACGAACCTGGAGATGCCGCCGCAAGCATGAGGCGAAGTTCCTACAAGCGACGTGGACGAGGGTCCGAATCGGGCTACGCGTTAATCCTTGTCGTATTCTTCCTGGCGCTGCTGGTTCTGGCTTTGAGCGAGGCGGCGCCTACCGTTCTCAGCAGTATTCAACGGGAAAAAGAGAAGGAAATGGTCTGGCGCGGAAAGCAGTATACGCGCGGCATCCGCATGTACTACCTGAAGAACAACCGGTTTCCCACTTCGCTGGACGATCTGACGCAGAACAAAACAGGAATTCGCTTTATGCGCCAGGCGTACAAGGATCCAATGAACCAGACCGATGGGTCCTGGCGATTGATCTATGTCGGGCCGAACGGGCAGCTTATCGGAAGCTTGAACACGCAACAGTCACTTAGCGGCTTGGCGCAGCTTGGCACTCCGGCTGCTACAATAAGTCAGTCAAGCGGGTCTTCCATGCTCTCGGGCGGCAGCAATTCCGCATTTGGAAACAGCGGCATGAGCTCCTCGATTACCTCCTTTGGGTCGAACCAAACCGCAGGGAGTGGACAATCGAGTGCCTTCGGTTCGACCTTTGGCAGTGGAACAACCGAGACGACAGGTACGAGTACGACCGCTTCGACAGGTACGGGTGACACCTCGACAGATTCTGGCCAGCCCCATTCGCTTGCCGGTCCGATGGACGCCAGCAACACCATCGGGGGAAACATCATCGGCGTCGGCAGCAAGATCGACAAGAAATCGTTCCTCGTTTATCAGCGGGCGAAGAACTACAAGCTCTTCGAGTTTATTTGGGATCCTTCGAAGGACATCACAGTCGGTGGCGCTTCGGCGGGCATTGGAACGCCGGTGCAGAATATGAACGGCACAAATCCGGCGAGCGCGACCAATCCCAATTCTCCCACGGGGATGACTCCCGGCATGAGTCCGGCACAAAGTCCGAATCCCTCGCCCAACCAGAGCCCGGGCAGTATGCCGGAAGCCCCACTACAGGCTCCGCCGAATCAGTAGTCAGTTGTCAGTCATCTGTTTTCAAATGCGGAACAGAAAACAGCTCACTGCAGAAGGCACAGAGTACAAACCGACGACGAGAGACGGCCTCACCCTGACTGCTTCGCGGCGCTCGCCGATTCTGCCTTGATCTTCGCGTAGCTCTTCGCGATGCGTTGCACGTACTTCATTGTCTCCAGGTACGGAGGAACGCGGCGGCCATACTGATCGACGCGCTCCGGCCCGGCGTTGTACGCGGCAAGCGCCAGCGTCAGGTCGTGGTATCTCGCGAGCAGTTCCTTGAGGTAGCGCGTGCCTGCATTGACGTTTTCCTCAGGATCAAAGATGTTCTTTACGCCGTATTGGGCAGCGGTCTGCGGCAAAAGCTGCATCAGGCCGCTGGCCTTCCTTGGGGAAACCGCCTTCGGATTGAAATTCGATTCCACGGCCACCACACAATGGATCAGGTCGGCGTCCATGCCATAGCGGTCCGCGGCGGCGCGAATGATCTTTTCGAATGGCGTCTTGTCGTTCAGCGGCTCCTCGATCGGGTCAAAAATCTCTTCCGGCTCGATTCCCACGATGTCGCTGAGGGGCACTTCCGCGACGCCACCCTTGAGATGCAGGATGTAGCGGTCGGGCAGGATCTCGTAGCCGGTCACGTCCAGCCGCGCGCCGCTGCGCAAGACCACATAGTCCGCGCAAGCTGGCTTGGGCGCGCACAGCAGCAGCGCCACAGCCACACTTCCAGCAAACGCCAGTTTTCGAATCGACACACTCACCCCAGGCTTCCGGCAAGAGCAAACCGCTCAATCGCTGCCGCCACGCCATCCTCGTCGTTGGAGCGCGTAACGTGCCATCCACGCTCTTTCAGCTCCGGGACACCGTTTTCCATCACCACCGGCACACCAGCAAAGGATAGCATCTCCAGGTCGTTGTGATTGTCACCAATGGCCAGGATTTCCGCGGGAGCGATGCCGCGAGAGGCTGTCCACTCGGCCAGGGTGGTGCCCTTGGTGACGCCGGGATGAATCACATCGATCATGGAAAAATCGCGATCTTCATAGACGGTCACGGCCAGCGCGAACTGCTCCACAAATTGGACGGCTCGCAAGGCCGATTCGGCTTCTCGCATCAGGGCGACGCCGCCGGTGAACATCACCTGGATAGGGTCTTCATTCAGGCAGTCTTCGAGCGGCACGGCCTCGGCCAGGAACTCGCGGTTCCGCCGGTAGTAGCCGCCGCGAGTGGGGTCGTCCCAATCGATCGATTGCAGAATCACCTGATTGGCCTTGGGCCGATCGAAAACGACCGCGGTTACCTGCCGCCACGGTTCGGTGGCCTGGATCACGCGCCTTGCGGTTTCTCTTGGCAACAGATGCCGCAACAAGGTCGGTCCCCCTTTAGTGCGCACCAGCGCGCCATTGTTCACGATCATGGTCAGCGGCGCTTCGATCTGCGTGGCCACGGGCATGGCAAAGTCGTAGCGTCGGCCGGTGACCAGCGCCACCTCCACGCCCCGGCGAGTCGCTTCGGCGATGGCCCGGCGATTTGCCGGTGAGACTTCAAAACGGCTGTTCAGCAGGGTTCCATCAATATCGAGGGCGATGAACCGGATGGGCATACCTCTAGTTTACCGGAATCGTATCGGAGGCCGTAGAAAACAGCCGCGCTGGCGTGTTTCGAGGCCACCAATTTGGTTGTGCTAAAATTCTGCCTTCATGGCCACGCATCGCCTGTATTATGACGATTCCTTCCTGCGGAATTTCAGCGCGCGCATTCTCTCTTGCTCACCCGTTGAGCCAGTCTCCACACCCTCGGGCACGGTGCCCGCTTGGGAAGTTCTGCTCGATCAAACCGCTCTTTATCCCACGTCGGGCGGACAGCCGAACGATCTGGGGATGCTCGGCGACGCCAGGATTCTGGATGTGCGCGACGAAGGAGAAGAGATAGCGCACATCGTTGACCGCGAACTTCATCCCGGCGATATTGATGGCTGCGTCGATTGGCCGCGGCGCTTCGACCATATGCAACAGCACACTGGCCAACATCTGCTTTCCGCCATGTTTCACGAACGTTTTGGGCTGCCCACGGTCTCGTTCCACCTGGGCAGTGACTTGTGCACCATTGACATGCGCGGGCCGGAACCCTCGCCGGATGCCTTGCGCGGGGCGCAGCGTGCGGCCAATGCGATCATTTTCGAGGATCGCCCCGTAAACGTGCGATATGGAACGGCAGGCGAGTTTGCGAAGCGCGGCGTGCGCAAAGAGGTGGACCGCGAGGGCATTCTTCGTGCTATCGAGATCGAAGCGGCGGATTTGCAGCCCTGTGGCGGGACGCACGTGAAGAGCACCGGGCAGATCGGCCTGATCCTGGTGCGGCGCTGCACGAAGATTCGCCAGGACTGGCGCGTGGAGTTTCTGTGCGGCGGGCGTTCCGACAGGATTGCCGCGGGAGATTTTCAGTTGTTGCGCACCATTGGCGACCAGCTTAGTTGCGCTCCCGAGGAAGCTCCAGCGGCCATCGAAAAGGCTTCGGCCGAGCGCGATGCCAGTTTCAAGAGTCTACGCACGGCACTTCAACAGTTGGCCGAAAGCCGCGCGCAAGTGCGGATTGGAACAGCCGTACCTCTGGAAAGTGGTGCCCGGCTCGTAACCGAGGTTCTGCGGGAGGAGAACCCTGACTTGCTCTCACCGTTGGCCACGGAGCTTGCCAAGAACGACAAGGTCGTTGCTCTCCTGTGCCATGAATCGACAGGCCAGTTGGTCTTTGCTCAATCGCCTGCGGCGGGGAAGGATCTCAGCGCGCTGCTGAAACGGGTATTTGCCACGATGCCTGGCAAAGGCGGCGGAACGCGCGATTTCGTTCGCGCCAAGCTTAGCGATCCATTGCAGTCCTCCGCGGCTCTGCGTCTCGCGGCCCAACTTCTTGCAGTTTAATGCAGCGGCGGCCTTCCGAGGCGGGCTGCTCTTGGTGCAGCGCAAGAGGCAGTGTTTGAGATCCTCTGATCCGCAAAGGGCGCGGCTGTGAAGATAACACTGCCTTTTGGCGGCAAGGATCCGCTTGTCCTACCTTCGCCGTCCTCCGTGCTCTCTCTAGTCCTCGGTGGTGAAATCTTTTTTTTCGCCTACGACACATTTCGTGGATTGTCGTCACAGAGGAACGAGCATGGACGGGAGTACGATGTAGGAAAGCACATTGAGACGAACTTGGGAGGGAAAATGCGAACTCTACGTTGTTCTGTGCTGGGGTTTGCCGTAGCCTGCATTGCCGCCAGCCTGGCAAGGGGACAGATGGCCCCGCAGAAGCCTGATGTGCCCGTCGACAAGTGGACAGGGAAGACCATCATGCTGATTGGGGCCCACGCGGATGACGACGCGCTTTCTCACGGCACGCTGGCGATGCTCGAGGCTCATGGCAACCAGGTATACGTGGTTACCCTGACAACGGGAAACGTGGGAACTCAGGATCCCAAGCTTTCGCGCATGCAGTTGGCGGAGATTCGCCGTCAGGAGGAATTGGCCGCGCTGAAGGATCTGGGCATTCCCGGCGACCATTACATCAACCTTGGCTATGACGACGGCCTGCTTGAATTCGAAGATCGCAAGGCGGTGGTGGAAAATCTGGTGCGCTGGATTCGCAAGTTGCGCCCGGACGTTCTTTTCGCCTGGGATCCGGGAAAGAACTACCAGCGCTGGCACAAGTCCGATCATCGCGCGGCGGCCTATCTGGCGGCGGATGCGGCGCGCGCGGCCATGTGGAGGCTGCTGTTCCAGGGCCAGATTACGCAGGAAGGTCTGAAGGAGTTCATGATCCCCGAATACATGTTCTATGACGACATCGACTATCAGGATGAGAACATTTGGGTGGATATCAGCGGGTTTGTAGAGCAGCGCGTGAACGCGGGATCACACTACAGCAGTCAATTCGGGCCAGGCTGGAAGAACTACAACCCGAATCCTACCGATGAGGAAATGAAGGAAATGAAGGCGCTGGTTCGCGACACGATCCGCACACGCGACGGAAGGCCCGTCGAGGGTTTCCGCTATTATCGCGGTTTGCCGGACACGTTGGGGAAGTAATTACGGCATCAGGGTGCCGGCTCGGGGATCGGCTCGATGCGTCCCAGCATGACCGAATAGCCGAAGATGCCAATGACCAAAACCGCCGCGGCGATGACAAAGGCTGAATTAAAGGAGTGCGTCGCCGAAACGATGTAGCCCGTGATGATCGGCGCGGAGATTGCCGCAAGCTGGCCGGAAAGATTCGCAATGCTTGCGAGCGTGCCCACGCTTCCGCCCGGCGCGATGAGCGAAGGCACCGTCCAAGCGACTGGCGCGGCAGCGGCCAATCCTCCCAAGCCGAGACTAATCCAGCACAGCGCAAGCGTCGGATTTTCCGTGTGCGTGGCCCCAAAAATAGCCAGGCCGAAGGCCGTGCCACCAATCAGCACAGACTGCCGGACGCGATTCGCGTTCCATCCTCGCTGAATAAGCGTGTCCACAAGCCAGCCGCCCACGACGAGATCGGTGATGGTGGCAAAAACCCAGGGCGCGCTCGTATAGGCCACGGAATGGAGCAGGTCCATGTGATGGGCGATGGAAAGATAACTCGGCAGCCAGTTAAGAAAGAGGAAAAAGCTGTAATTGTACGCGCCCCAGCCCAGCGCCAGGCCCAGCACCTTCGGCTGCAACAGCAGATACCCTAGAGACGAAGAGCGATTTGTTAGTGGGGCGATCTCCGGGGCACCGCCGCCTTCGATAATGTAGGCCAGCTCCCGCGGAGAAAGCCCCGGGTCTTGGCGGGGATTGCGGTAGAAAAGATAAAACAGTGCGAAATAGAGCAGGCTCAACAACCCTGTGGCTGCGAAGGTAAAGCGCCATCCGAAATGGAGAAGCAGCAGCCCGAGGAAGGGAACTCCGATCGCCGAGGAGAATTTTGCCGCAGCATCGGTGATGGAAATCGCTAGGCTGCGCTCCCGCTGCGGAAACCAGTAGCCGAGGGCCTTCGCGTTGGCCGGAAAAACAGGGGCTTCGGCTGCGCCAAGAAGCAGTCGCGCCCCTGAAAAGATGCCCAGTCCAGGAGCAAGGGCGCCGGCGAACGACGCGACGCTCCACAGAAGTGTGCTGGCACGCCCGACACGGCGAACTCCGAAACGATCTAGGAGAACTCCCGCTGGCATTTGGGAAATCGCGTAGGTCCAACTGAACGCGCTGGCAAGATACCCGTAGGCAATCAGCGAAATCCCGAACGATTCATGGAGTGCATGCTCGGAAACCGCGATGTTGATGCGGTCGAAATACCCGATGATCACGCCGAACGCAAGCAGGAAGGCAATGCGCCAACGCCGGCGAGGCACGCGCGTGGGGTTAGGATCAATTGGAGGCAAGCACACACCGCAAGAGAGGGATTGCGCGTCCGCCAAGGGAAGTGCGCATAATGGAGGCTAGTGTCGCACGGTCTGCAGGGAGCGGCAATGCGCTTCGACTACAAGTCTCGTGGTGAAACGGAATGACGATCGGCAAGGGATTCCTGGAGCGGGCACTCTCGGAGGACGAACTCCAGCAGTTGGTTGCGTTGGCTGCAGAAGAGCTGAAGATCGAGAACAAGCGCGTACTCGTCATCATCCCCGACGGCACGCGGACCATGCCGATGCCCCGGATGTTCCATCTTCTACAGGAGGAAGTCGGCGAGCGCGCCGTGGTATGCGACTACCTGGTCGCTCTCGGAACGCACCTCGCAATGAACGAGGAACAGCTAACTCGCCACATGGGACATCCCGTGGCAAACGGTGTCTGCGGCAGCGCGCGGATTTTCAATCATCGTTGGGATCTTCCGGAAACCTTTGCGGTGATCGGCACGATCCCTGCGAGCGAAGTCGAAGAGGTCTCCGGCAAGCTGCTTTCCGAAGAAATCTCTATCAGAATCAATCGCCTCATCTTCGATTACGATCGGGTCCTGATTTGCGGCCCGGTTTTTCCGCACGAAGTGGTCGGTTTTTCCGGCGGAAACAAGTATCTTTTCCCCGGCATCAGTGGCAGGGAGATGATCGACCAGACGCACTGGCTGGGCGCGCTCCTGGGCAGCTATCACATCATTGGGACGGAAAACACGCCCGTCCGAGAGCTCATCGATCGCGCCGCCCGCAAAATCAAAATTCCCGTCGCGTGCATGGCGCTGGTTGTCACTAAGGAAGGTGTATCCGGCTTGTATTTCGGCGACGCGCGCGAAGCCTGGAAGTCCGCCGCGGCGCTCTCCGCTCAGAAGCACATCGAGTGGGTCGAGCGCCCCTTTCGCCGCGTGCTTTCTGTGATGCCGGAGATGTACCCGGATATCTGGACCGCCGCAAAGGGCATGTACAAGGCCGAGCCCGCAATGATGGATGACGGCGAAGTGGTGGTCTACGCCCCGCACATCATGGAGTTCAGCTACGCGCATGGGCCACACATCGAAAGAATCGGATACCACTGCCGCGACTATTTCGTGAAGCAATGGGACAAGTTCGAAGGCATGCCACGAGGCGTGCTCGCCCACTCCACGCACCTGCGCGGCCAGGGCGTTTTCGACCCCGGCACCGGCTTCGAGCGGGATCGCATTCGCGTCACACTGGCGACGGGCATTTCCAAAGAGCGCTGCGAGCGCATGAACCTTGGCTACATGGACCCGCGCACAGTGAGGCTTGAAGAATGGCAAGGACGCGAGGAAGATGGAATCAAGCTCATTCCCCGCGCCGGTGAAACGCTCTATCGCTTGAGGGAAACGTCCGGCGCGTCCTGGCGACTCTTTCCGCAATGAGCATTGCCGCCGTCTTCGGTTCTACCTGTAGAGGCGGGCCTTCAGACCCGTGCTTTTTCTTCGGGTGCTCCAGATTTTGCGCGTGAGGCCCGGGGTTCTCAGCCTTTGTAAGGAAATATCTCTGTTGGCCGGTATCGAGGCCGGAGAGCCTATTTCAAATCACGATCAGTCAAGCCTGCGCCACTTTCTTCGCCACCGCCGAGTCGTAGCTTTCGCCGTAAATCGCGGGCACTCTGCCGCCCATGGCGCGCAGATACGTGGAAAGCTGCCCCCGATGGTGAATCGTGTGGTGTAACGAGAAGTTGAAAAAGGCCACCGCAGGCATCTGGAAGATCCCTCGAAAGTCGATCACTCTCGTCAATTGGTCGCCGGTAAGCGCCTGCAACTTGGCGAAGTTCTCTGCGAAGGAAGCGCCATACCAGTCTCCAATCTGCGCCGGGGTCTTGACGACTTCCGGCCGATGAATCGGCGCGAAATCAAAGGCTCCTGTGGCGATGCCGCTGTAAAAGCGGTGCTCCGCGGCCACGATGTGCCAAGCAAGCTCCATGGCGGTTTTGGAATACGGGTCGGGACGGTAATCCGCGTTGGATTGTGGAATGGCTTCAATTACGGATCGCGTGCTGCGTTGCTCGTTTTTCACGGTCGGCAATGTGTACTGCAATAGAAAGCTCGCCTGCTCAGGAGTGATGGCGATCATAGTCGGAACCTCCCAGGTAGAATGTGGACATTTGGGCAGTTGGATGCGCGGACTGGGGATTGGTAACGGAGCTTTAGGGAAACGTTCTAGAAGAAGCGGGTGCGCACGCGATCTGGCAGGTTGGCAAGGTCAACCAGGGTCAGGAAATCAATGGTCTTGAACTCCCTGTCGATGGCGGGTGTGCCACAAATCCGGCCGGAAATCTCGAGATAGGCCCGGAACAAGCGGGGCGGCCTGGGGGCTTCGACGGGTTCGCCCTTGGCTCGGCATTCATGGCCGGGCTGCGGATTCGTGCGCAGGGAAGGCTCGACGAGGTACTTATCCTTCAGCGCTTTGAACATGGCCACGCCCAGGTTCTCGTCCTGCGAAGAGATGGAACTGCACCCAATCAGATAGCGCGCTTCATTCCTCGTGGCGTAGACCGCGATGCCTTTCCATAGCGCGTGCAGGACCATGATATTGCGATAGTCGATGTGTACGCAGGCGCGGCCCAATTCCAGAAGCTCCTTGCGGATCCGCTCGTAAACAGAGAAATCAAAAAGCTGATTGCCGTAATATCCGAGGTTTTCCCGGGCCACTTCGCCGGTCTGCAGGCGATAGGTTCCGACAAGCTTGCCGCTTTCCATGTCCCGGACCATCAGGTGGTCGCAGAAAGAGTCGAAGGGATCGATATCGAGGCCCGAACGGTCGGAGGTGGAGAGTCCCTCCCCAAGTTCCAGGTTGAAAACGTCGTAACGCAGACGTTGGCACTCGATCAAATCGTCGGGAGTCTGAGCAAGGGAAATGCGGAATAGGGAAGTTTCGGTTAAGAGTGGATCGGCGGTTACCGTTCTCACAGTTGACCTCGGCTTAGGCGAGTTTCTCTTGGACCAGGTTACGAGAATGTTTCATCTACGTCATTTTCATGTGTTCACAGTTACTGATTGGAAACAGAAAATCGCCCTGGATTTCCATTCTACTGACAACGACGAGGAAAGGAAAGGTACGCGGTCACTGGGTTTACTGGCGGCTACCTATGATCTTGCCATCGCTGTGGTGCCGCGCACAATCAAATCCGGCTTAACCACGATTTCCGTGGGGTACTCTTCCTGATTCGGGGAATTCACGCGTCCCAACAGGGTTTCTGCTGCAATCACGCCCATCTCTCGTAGTGGCTGTCGAACGGTGGTCAAGCCCGGATTCTGGTACGCCGCACTCTGAATGTCGTCAAAACCGACAACCGAAACGTCCTCGGGCACGCGTCTGCCGGATTCCCGCAGCGCCTGGATAGCGCCAATGGCGGAGATGTCGTTGAAAGCGATAAGGGCGGTGAAAGGCTCGCCGCGATCGAGCAATCTGCGCGTCACAACGTAACCGACTTCCGGGGAGGGAGAGTCGCTCTCTAGCTGAATGGTGAGCTTGCCGTTCACCGTTATGCCCAGTTGCTTGGCCATATGATGCAGGGTGCGCCAGCGAATCTCGGTGTCAGAGCTGAAATCCTGCCCCTTGATCATCGCGATGCGGGAATGTCCCAGCTTTTGCAGGTGCTCGAGGGCCAATTGTGCGGCCAGATAGTGATCGAGCACAATGCTCGTCACGCCCGGGACCTGGGTATGGCCGGAAATGGCCACGGCCGGAATCCGGCTGGGTTCTCCCAAGACTGTGTCCACGGCGATGATCCCCTCGACAGCCCTTTGCTGCAGCAGGGAAGGGTATTCCTCAATCAGGTCCGGTCTGTGCCTGTGGCTGACGACAAAATAGAAATAACCCTCTTGCAGGAGGTGGTCTTCGATGCCCGAGAGAACCAACGCCGCGTATCCTTCGCTGACCTCCGGAACAACGACCCCGATCGTAAAACTACGCTTCCGGCGCAAGGATCGGGCCATGAGGTTCGGCCGGTAATTGAGTTCACGAGCAGCAGCACGGACGCGCTCCTGCGTCGCCGCCGGAATGGATTTTGCCCCCGGCGAGCGGTTGATGACCAGCGAAACAGTGGCCGAGGAGAGCCCAAGGTGCGCAGCCAGCTCCTTTAAGCTGATGGAAGAAGAGGCAGGGCGGGGCCGATTCGCCACTGGAGTTCCCTTTGACCTAACCATGGGGCTTCGTGCGTAGTCTTGCACAAGCCGGGCAGGCAGGGCAAGGAGAGGGAAGGGGCGGCCTCGGTGAAATTGGGTTCGGATGCAAAAAGTCATGGATTTCAGCCAATAAATCGATTTATTATAGCACTGCTCCGGGGTGATATCGGCCTGTCGGAACCAAACAGACCGGTAGGCAGTCTCAGAGATGTTCGGAATCCAGCAAGAAAAACGATTTGGCAACTCCCGGTCCGCCCTGTTGGATGAGAAACGTTGCTCGGAAAAGCCCACGGGAGGACGTGAAGCGCGAACCAGAAGAATGTCACTCATTTTCAGCGTCCACAACCCAGAATAGGAGCTTGACCTTCGTGCTTGCTCGTCTCTTGCGTCCGTATCTAATGCTTGGTGTGCTGCTGTTGACGATGCTTCCCGGTGTTTGCCGTCAGGAACATGGGCCAGTCTCTGCTTTTCGTGACTTGCCATTGAATTCGAATCTCGCCGATCCGGCGATTGAGAAAAGAGTGGAAGCCTTGTTGAAGCAGATGACTCTAGAGGAAAAGGTCGGCCAATTGGTTCAATATTCGGTCGGCACGCCGACGGGCCCCGGCACTGGCCGCGGCGGATACGATGAGATGGTGGCAAAAGGAGAGATTGGATCGCTCTACAATCTGGAGGACGCGCATGCCGCGAATTTCTATCAGCACATTGCGGTCGAAAAATCCCGTTTGCACATTCCGCTGATCAACGGTCTCGACGTAATCCACGGTTACAGGACGGAATTCCCCGTTCCACTGGGTCTTGCTTCTACCTGGGACCCGCAAGTTGTCGAGAAAGCAGCGCGGATTGCAGCAAAGGAGGCGTCGGACGCCGGCGTTCGCTGGACCTTTTCTCCCATGGTGGATATTGCACGGGATCCGCGTTGGGGCCGAATGATCGAGGGTGCCGGCGAGGATCCGTATCTAGGCAGCGCGATAGCACGGGCATATGTTCGCGGCTACCGGGGCAAGAGTCTCAGTAATCCGGAAAGTATTGCGGCTTGCGTGAAACACTTCGTCGGATACGGGGCGGCCGAAGGAGGGCGAGACTACAACTCGACGGAAATTTCCGAGCACACTCTACGGGAAGTCTATCTGCCGCCCTTTTATGCGGCGCTCGAGGAAGGAAGCGTTTCGATCATGAGCGCGTTCAACGCGCTGAATGGCGTGCCGTCGACGGCGAATCCCTTCACCTTGACGCAAATCCTGAGAAAGGAATGGCAATTTCCGGGATTGGCCGTTAGTGATTGGACCTCCGTTGCCGAACTGAGCGCGCACGGCATCGCCAATAACGGCCGGACGGCAGCCTTGAAAGCCTTTGCTGCCGGCGTAGATATGGACATGGAAAGCAATCTCTACCACGAACACCTGTTGGACCTCGTGAAGGCCGGAAAAATCTCTCGGACGCAACTCGACGAGGTTGTTCGTCATGTGCTCCGCGTGAAGTTTGCGTTGGGACTGTTTGAGAATCCGTATACGGACGAAAGCCGAGAAAACAAGGGACCCTTGTCGCAAGCGAATCTGAACGTGGCGCGGGCGGCTGCCGAGCTATCTTTCGTATTGCTGAAGAATCACTCGTTAGGGGCGCGTCCCGTTCTGCCCCTGGCCAGCGATTTGCATACCGTCGCTTTGATTGGTCCGCTGGCAGATGACGCGGAAGCGATGTTGGGTTCCTGGTCCGCGCACGGCCAGGCAAAGGACGTGGTGACCTTGAGAAGCGCGCTCACCCAGCGCCTCGGCGCCGATCACGTCGTTCACGCAAAGGGTGGCGACTTCCTGACCGCGACGGACGAGCAGATCAAGGCTGCGGTGGACGCAACACGGTCGGCCGACGTCGCCATTCTGGCACTGGGAGAAGATGCCGGGAATATGACAGCGGAAGCAGGCTCACGCGCTCACCTGGACCTGCCGGGACGGCAGGAAGAGCTCCTGGAAAAGGTGGCCGCGACGGGGAAGCCGGTGGTTCTTGTTCTGTTCAGCGGAAGGCCCTTGGTATTGAACTGGGCGTTTGAGCATATTCCGGCGGTGCTTGCGGCGTGGTTCCCCGGCGTACAGGCAGGTCCGGCGCTGGTGCGTACTTTGTACGGCGAGGCTGTGCCCAGCGGGCGGCTAGTGGTGAGCTGGCCGCATTCGATGGGCCAGATCCCGGATTACTACAATTCGCTGAGCACCGGGCGCCCGGCCACGGATGTGGACTTGACGCGCCCGCCACACGGCATCAAAGGAAAATTTGTTTCCCGCTATGTGGATGAGCCGAACGCCCCGGAATTTCCATTTGGCTACGGCCTGTCGTACACGGAATTTCAATATTCCTCGCCGCAACTAAGCGGCGCAAGGCTGAGCGCCAAAGAGTTGACGAGCGACCTGCAAACCAGACAATCGAGCGGCAAAACCGTGATGACCGTAACCGCCAACCTGACCAATTCGGGCAAGGTCAGCGCCGAAGAAGTCGTGCAGCTCTACGTCGGACTGCGGGGTACCAGCGTGGCAGAGCCGGTGCGCGCGCTCAAAGGCTTTCAGCGTGTGTCCTTGGCTCCCGGGGAAACCAGGAAAGTCACGTTTGCTCTTACGCCCGAAGCTTTTGCTATGTGGGATATACACAACGAGCGTAGGGTCGAACCTAGCTTGGTTCGCGTTTGGGTCAGCCAGGATTCGCAACACGGCCAACCTGTGGAATTCGAAATCACGGAGTAGAGGACGCGACCGTGAGCACACTCCCAATCTATCGCAGGGAACAGCTCTGCTGGGGCCCCCAGGCCACGGCGATTGCCCCCCTTTGTTTCCTTGCTCGGGTGCGGGCAAAAGCGGCCCCAGTTTTAGCCTCCCCCGGGAACTCCGCGGGCCGTATGCGCCGAAAGCTTGGGGGCTGTATAGTGACGTGGATGCCTTCAATACGCTAACCGGCTGGTACGATGCGGACGTGCTTGGAATCGATTTGGGCATTACCATGGTCATGGCGGAAAATCATCGGAGCGGCCTCATCTGGAACACTTTCATGAAGAACAGCGAAGCGCAGGCTGCCATGGCAAAGGTTGGTTTTCACCAGGCATGAGGCTATGCGGCGGCCATTAATCCTGTTGTGTACGTTCCTGGTGCCTTTTCTTGGCTGGAACGCATCGTTGCCGGATCCCCAGAGCGCCAAGCCCGACGGGCCTATACGGTTCGAAGAGATCGCGCAGAAGGCCGGCCTGCACTACGTCACCGCGAACGGCGACACCACAAACAAAAACCAACCGCAAACCATGGTGGCGGGAATCGCGCTGTTCGATTTCGACGGCGATGGGTATCTAGACGTGTACCTCGTCGGCGGGGCCGCGATTCCCTCGTTGGAGAAGGAAACGCCTGCCTACTGGAATCGCTTGTTCCATAACAACCGGGACGGCACGTTCACCGACGTAACCGAAAAAACGGGGCTCGCCGGAGCGGGCTACGGCAGCGGCGTGGCCGTCGGCGATTATGACAATGACGGGTGGCCGGACGTATTCGTGGCGAACGTCACGGGTAACCAACTGTTTCACAACAATCACGACGGCACTTTTACCGACGTTACCGCTAAGGCAGGCGTCGCCGGCGCGAAGCTGAACGGCAAGAAGATGTGGTCGGTCGGTGCGGGATGGTTCGATTACAACAACGACGGACTCCTCGATCTTTTCGTCGTTAACTATTGCGTTTGGGAAGTGAATAAAGACCCTTACTGCCGCGTCAAGGAAGGGGTCCGAGGCTACTGCCACCCGCGCTACTATGCGCCTACGCACAACACCCTGTATCGTAACAACGGCGACGGAACGTTCACGGATGTGTCCGAGGAAACCGGAATCGCGCAGCAGCTCGGCAAAGGCATGAGCGTCACTTTTGCCGACTACGACGGCGACGGCTATCTGGATGCCTTTGTCGCCAACGATACGACACAGAATTTCCTGTTTCACAATTTGAAAGGGAAGAGGTTTGAGGAGGTCGCGCTGGCCGCTGGCGTCGGCTATGCCCAGGACGGCATCGCACGCTCGGGAATGGGCGCGGACTTTCGCGACGTGAACAACGATGGTTTGCCCGATATCTGGCACACCGCCGTCGAGCACGAAGGCTTTCCTTTGTGGATAAACAATGGCAAAGGCGAATTCGATGATCGCACGGTGGCGAGCGGCCTGAGTTCGACCAACGATATGTCCGGTTGGGGCAACGGCATGGCGGACTTCGATAACGATGGCTGGAAGGACCTGTTCGTTGCCCGAGCCAACGTCATGGACAACATCCACGCGCAAAACCCCGCACGTGAATACCCGGAGCCGAACACAATCTTCCGCAATTTAGGCAACGGCAAGTTCGAGGACGTCAGCAAACAGGCAGGCCCGGATTTCCAAGTGGAGGCGGCCCATCGCGGTGTGGCCTTTGGCGACCTGGATAATGACGGCCGCATCGATATGGTCGTATCTGTGCTGGACGGCCCTGTCGAGTTTTTTCATAACATCACGGACAACAAGAACCACTGGATCCTCCTGAAGCTTGTGGGGACGAAAAGCAATCGCATGGGCATTGGCGCTCAGATCCACATTACAACGGCGGACGGCAAGAAGCAGTGGAATGAGGTCACCACCTCGGTCGGCTATGCCTCTTCCAGTGATCCGCGCGTCCACTTTGGCCTGGGCCAGAACGCTAAGATTAGTGAGATCGAAATCCGTTGGCCCAGCGGCATCAAGCAAGTCCTCAAGGACGTGCCCGCCGACCAGATCCTCACCGTAGAGGAGCCTCGTAACTAGGGGCCCACGCCCCGTCATCCTGAGGAGCGCTTGTCCGTCAACGTGCGTAGCGCAAAGGCGGATAGGACGAAGGATCTCAGCGGATCCTCCAAGCAAGTTGTAATGGTTGCAGCTCGTTGTCCCCCGACGGCAAGCGACTGTCCCTACGGATACGTTGCGCAGGCTCCTGACGCCGAAAATGATCGCGGAACCCTGACACCAACCGGCGCGCTCGCGTCGTTCCCTTACACGCCGGAGGCCTCGATGCTAGCGCTCAAGCATTTCTGCCGCGATCTAGGCGATCAACTGTGGGACATCTACGGCCCTCGCGACGCGTACAATCCCGGCCAGGGTTGGGTGTCGCCGTTGTACATGGGGCTCAATCAGGCTCCCATCGCCGTGATGATAGAAAACTACCGGAGCGGGGTGGTGTGGAAGTATTTCATGGCCAATCCCGAGATCGGGGAGATGCTGAAAAAGTTAGACGCCGCTACTGCAAAGTGAGCCGAACAGGAGTACCTTGTGTTCGCGATGCTGTAAGCAAGCGGGAGAGAAAATGAGGGCAGTGAAGAGACTGGCAGTAGCGGCCTTGTTGCTCCTCGTGGGTTGCGGCGCGCTCAGTGGCCAGGGCAGCAGCTGGCTTGGCGGTTTGACCCAGCCGCAAGACTACGTGCAGAAGCGCGTGTCGAGTTACGACCGTTCCGGCGGCAATGAGGATTTCCGCGCTATCGGGCCCGGCGAAACCTTCACAGTACTGGACGAGCCGGGCCCCGGGATCATCACCCACATCTGGTTCACGTTTTCCTCCGACGAGACCTATCACCTGAAAAAATTGGTTCTCCGCATCTACTGGGACGGCGAGACTACGCCCAGTGTCGAGGCGCCGATCGGCGACTTCTTCGGCATGGGCCTCGGCGACTATTTCACCTTCGGAGCGCTGCCCCTTTCCGCCGCGCCGAATCACGCCGTGAACTCGTTCTTTCCCATGCCGTTTCAGAAGCGGGCGCGCATCACTATCGAGAATCAGGGCAAACTCAAGCTCGACGCGCTTTACTACAACATTGACTATCAGGCCTTCGCGAAGCCGCTTCCGACTGATACGTTGTATTTTCACGCACAGTATCGCCAGGCTTCGCCGAACAAGGGCATCCCGGGAGACTGGACCGACAATGGCGATCCGCGACAAAACGACAGAAAGAATCTTACCGGCGAGGACAATTATGTCTGGATGGAAGCCACAGGGCGCGGGCAGTTTGTCGGCGTTACAATGTCCGTCCTGCAGAACCAGGATTATTGGTGGGGCGAAGGTGACGACATGTTTTTCATCGATGGCGAGAAGACACCCTCTATCAACGGCACCGGCTCCGAGGACTATTTTCTCGGCGCGTATGATTTTGGAGGCAAGCCGTTTTCTTACGCATTGTATGGCGCCCCCGTTGTCGGTGAGGAAAGAGCGGGCGGACGCAGCAGTGTCTATCGTTTTCACCTCGACTCGCCCATTCCATTCACAAAGTCGATTAAGGCGACCATCGAGCACGGCCACGCCAATGGTCGCTCTGACAATTACTTCTCCGTCGCCTATTGGTATCAGACGGAGCCGCACGCACCGTTTCCCGTGTTGCCAGCAGCCGAAGATCGCCTTCCGCGCATCCACGCCGTCGAAGGTCCCGGCAACTCCCCAAAGTAATTTAGGCTCGCGAGTGTCTCCGTGCTCTCCGCGGTCCTCGTACACTCTGCCGGGAACCCGACTTCCAACTTCCGACTACGCACTCGATTTCGCTTCCAACTCCGCCCATCGCGCATATAGCGTATCAATCGCCTTCTGCGCGGCTTCCATCTCCAGAGATACGGTTCGAAGCCGCGCCGCGTTTCCCGTCACGGCCGGGTCGAACAGGGAATCATGCCGCGCCTGCAATTCCTTTTCGGCGTCCGCAATGCGCTGCTCGATGGTCTCCAGCTCCCGCGCTTCCCTGTAGGAGAGCTTCTTCTTCGCCGGCGCCGCAGCCGCTGCAACCTTTGGGTTCGCTATGGCAGCCGTCGAAGGCGTCGCCCTGTTCTTCGCCGCGGCTGACTGCGTGTCTTGCCAATCCTCCCACTGCGAGTAATCGGCAAACCGTTCGGCACGTCCAAGCCCGTCCAGACCCAGCAGTACCGTCGACACGCGATCCAGCATGTACCGGTCGTGCGTGACCAGCACCAGCGCCCCGCTGTATTCCAGCAGACTCTCTTCCAGAATCTCCAGGGTCGGGATGTCCAGATCATTCGTCGGCTCGTCCAGCAGCAAAACGTCCGCCGGCTGCAGCATCAGTTGTGCGATCAGCAACCGCGCCCGCTCGCCTCCCGACAGCCGCCCCACCGGCTGATTCAGTTGTTCCCCCGTGAACAAAAATCGCGCCGCCCAGGAAGCCACGTGAATCACGCGATTCTGATAAACCACGGAATCCGAATCCGGCGCCAGCGCCCGCCGCAAGCTGACCTGCGGATCGAGCACACGATTCTGATCGAAGTAGACGATGCGCAGCGACTCCGGATACCGAATCTTGCCCTGCGAAGGCTTGAGATCGCCTTTGAGCAAACGCAACAGTGTTGTCTTTCCGCTGCCGTTCGGGCCGACCAGCCCGACGCGCATCCCCGAGGTCACAATAAAGTGGATGTGCTTGAATAACACGCGCTCGCCAAGCGAATAGCTCACGTCATCGAGCGTGATGAGCTGTCTCGTCTTGCGGTCGGAAGCGGTGAAATCGATCTGCGTCGTGCTCGTCAGGCTTCGCGCGTTCATCTCTGCCAGTTCGCCAATCAGTTGATGGGCCTTGTCGATGCGCGCTTTGGACTTTGTGGTGCGCGCCTTTGGCCCGCGCCGCAGCCATTCAATCTCCGTGTGCACACGGTTTTCGAGTGCCTCCTGCCGGTTGCGCTGCGCCTGAAGATACTCTTCCTTGGCTTCGAGAAACGCGCTGTAATTGCCGCTCACGCGGAGCGACCCGTCTTCATACGCGGGATTGATCTCGACAATTTCGTTGGCCACATTCTCGAGAAAATAGCGGTCGTGGCTGATCACCACGCAGGCAAACGCCGCATTCTGGAGCATTCCCTCCAGCCATTCGATCCCCGCCAGGTCCAAATGGTTTGTCGGCTCATCGAGCAGCAGCACGTCGGGATGTCGCACGAGCGCTTCGACAATAGCCAGCCGCTTGCGCCAACCGCCGGAAAGGGTGGCCGCGGGGACATCCAGATCCGTGAAGCCCGCCCGGCCCAGAATCGCCGCCGTCCGCGCAAGGCGCTCTTCCTCCCGCACTCCCTCTTCATCGAGCGCCCAGTTCAGGACGGAGCGAACCGTCTCGCCTTCGGCATAATCGGAAACCTGACGTACCAGGCCGAGTCGCGCGCCCTTGCGTATGGCGAGATTGCCACTGTCGGTCTGCATTCGCCCGCTCAGAATCTCGAGCAGCGTGGACTTGCCCGAGCCGTTCGGTCCAATCACGCCGATCCGCTCGCCTTCCGATACCAGGAAGGAAAGCCCCCGAAACAGCGGCGACACGCCAAATCGCTTCGTCAATCCTTGAGCGCTAATAATCGGTGGCAAATGACTCCTACCGAAACTGTTCAAGTGGATTTTCCGGGTTGCAGGGGAAGGCCGATCCGCCCCAAGAGATCCTGGAAATGTGGGTCGGAGCGCAAGGGGTCCATGCTGGGGTCTATGTGAAGGTAGATCAGCCAGTGAGAGAGCTCGTTGTAGGATTGCTCTAGAAATTCCATGGCGCGGTCTTGCTCTCCCAACCCGATGTGGATTCCCGCGAAGAAGTAAGGTGAAACATATTTTTGCTTCGCCAGGTTGGTGAGGTCACCCAGGATCTGGATTGCCTTGGCGCGCTCACCTGCGGTGGCGAGAGTCTGGGCCAGCGCTGCAGTCATGAGGGGACTGCCCCCCGACAGTTTGACGCCCTTTTCCCCTTCGGCTATAGCCAGCTCGAGCTGGCCCATTTTTCGGAGCAAGACCCCGAGAATCCAGTAGGTGACCGGATAGTGAGGCTCCAATTCAACCGTGCGACGGAGTTGTTCGATGGCGTCATCGTAGCGGCGGGCCATGTAGTTGGCCCAGCCGATGGCCACACTGATAATCAGTGACAAGGGATCGAGTTCCTGGCTTGCTTTCATCTTCTCGATCGCTTCGGTCTGGCGTCCCATGGTCATTACATACTCGGCGAACCAGTGATTGGCCGTCGGATAGGAGGGATTGAGCGCAAGGCTCTTTTGGAATTCGGCCTGAGCTTGGTTCCATTGCCACTCGTGGAGCCACAAGACCGCGGCCAGTGGCGTGTGGGCTTCCCCGAGATCAGGGTCGAGCCCTAGAGCGCGCATGGCGGCCATTTTTGCTTTAGGGAACGCTTGCTTCGGTGGCAGGTAGCCATTCCAGCCAAGAAGCACGTAGGAATCGGCCACGCCACAATAGGCGAGAGCGTAGCTGGGATCCTTTTCGACGGCGAGCTGAAAATATTCGATTGCTTTGTAGAATCCGTCCTCCGTCCAGCGGTCCCAGTGATGACGGCCTTTCAGGTAAAGGCGGTAAGCCTCGGCATCGGCGGTGGGGCGTTTGCTGAGACGCTTTTTTTCGTCGCGTGTAAGTTTGAGGCGCAATTTTTCCGAGATTTCGCTGGAGATTTCGTCCTGAATCGAGAAGATATCACCGGCCTTGCGGTGATATTGCGTGCCCCACAGCTGCGAGCCGGTCGCGACGTCGACTAACTCAGCGCCAATGCGCAAAGATTCACCGCTTTGCATGATTCTTCCGGTAAGAACGGCGCGGACGTTCAGCTCGCGACCCACGGCTTGAGGATCGATTCCACTGCCCTTGTAGCGAAAGACGGTGCTCTGGGCCATGACGCGGAGTTTTGGCACGGTGGCCATAACATTGATAAGGCTTAAAGCGATTCCGTCGCTGAGGTATTCGTTCTCGGGATCGCGCGTAGCGTTTTCAAAAGGCAAAACAGCCAGAGAGTTGATGACCTTCGGGACCCGCTCGGTGCGCGGTGCGCGAGCTTGCGTGGGCGAATCCTGTGGCGCCGGGGCCACAGGCAGTTGGGAATGAGGTATCGTTGATCCGGGGCCGGATCCCGGCTCGGTGCCTGCGTTTCTCCAATTCAAGGCGGCGCCGCGCTCGAGCCGTTGCAGATCCGCGCGCATGTCAGCGGCGCTCTGGTAACGCTGATCGATATCTTTGTTGAGGGCCTTGTTGATGATTTCCTCGAGTACCGGTGGGAGATGGGGATTGAGGCTGCGCGCGGGGGTCGGGGAACGCGTCAGAATCGCTTCGATAATCACGCCCCCGGTGCCTCCGCCAAAGGCCTGACGCCCCGTGGCCATTTCATACAACAACAGACCAAGCGAGAAGATATCGGTGCGCTGGTCGAGATTGTCTCCACGGACCTGTTCCGGAGACATGTAGGAAGGAGTGCCGCTGATAATACCGACGACCGAGGTAGAATCCGCAATTTCCTCGGAATCCTCGGCTAGAGCAACCCCGGTGCGAACAAGTTTTGCGAGGCCAAAATCGAGAACCTTCGCTTGTCCCCGCCTGGTGACGAAAACATTTGCTGGCTTGATGTCTCTGTGAATGATGCCTTGCGTGTGGGCCGCGTCCAAAGCGTCTGCAATTTGAATTCCCAATCTCACAATCTCTTCGGGAGGTAGCGGCTGGCCATGAATATGCGCCCGCAGCGTTTCGCCGTCGATGTACTCCATGGCAATAAACGAGCGGCCGCCTTGTTCGCCGATATCGTGAATCGTGCAAATTCCCGGATGATTCAGGGTGGATGCGGCGCGCGCCTCGCGACGAAACCGTTCTAGGGCCAGCGAGTCTTGCGCAAGGTTATCAGGCAGGAATTTGAGCGCGACAAAGCGGTGAAGGCGGGTATCTTCCGCCTTATATACGACACCCATCCCGCCTTCGCCGAGTTTTTCCACGATATGAAAGTGGGAGATGGTCTGGTCGAGCATCGCTATATACGCGTCAGAGCAACGATCATGGTCAAATGGTTTGGTCATTCATTGCGGCACCTTGGTCGATTTTTCGGCGCGCTTTCGTTGGCGGTTTGGGGGAACCCAAAACTGTGATCGCACGCGCCCCGTCCCCATAGCCGCTGAGGTCCGCTTGATGTTCCAGTTCAAACGAAACGCTCTTATTGCACACGGTGCAAACTAAGGAGCCGTATGGCGTGCCGGTCTTTTGCACAAAGATGTTGAAGCGCATGACACGCTCGCAGCAAACGGGAATCCACAGGTTGGCAGTCTTTGTTGGGTCCAAAGCCCACCCGCAAAAATGAATTGAGGGGATTATACACTGAAATTCACCCGCCAAATCGCAACCGTCGTCTGCCTTTAGCTCCCGAAAAGGGATTATGGTGAGCACTCTTAATTATCGTAGAAGCAGTGCTGAATGACATGGTACGGCAGGCCGGGTCAAGTCCCGATTGACCGGGGGCTGAGTCCTGCGTCAGATTTTCGTAGGCTGAATTCAGTACTCACCAAACATCTGCGCTCGAACTTGCTCGCTTAGGGCCAGATCGAAACCGCTATGTACGTGATCTGACACGCGAGTCGGGTCCAGGGCTGGCCCGGATACACACTTTCCTGTCGTCTACGGTAGACCAGATTCGGTCCCCTGTACTAGCCAAGGATGATGGTTACTTTTCACTTTCGCTTTCTCTCCTCTGCTATGCTGTCCTCCATGGGCCTCCTCGCCAATCTGAAACTCCGCCGCAAGCTCATGCTCGCCATGCTGCCTTTGGTGCTCATGGTCATCGCCGCTGGCCTCTACGCCTCCATCGAAATTCGCTTGATCGATAGATGGTACAGCGACCTCGTCGATGGCCAACTCCAGGCCGTCCACCAGGTCGATGTGGCTCGGGCACTCAACATGCGCTTTGGTTTCGATCTCTACCAGCTCATCGTCGAAACCAATCTCGACGCCATGCATCGCATTGACGCCGACATCGACTCAACCTATGCCTCCTACCAGGTTGCCATTGCCGAAGCCATCCGTCTCAGCCCCTCTAACAGTGCGCGCATCCGCGCTGCAAAAGGCATTTTCGAGAAGGCAGCCGTCGACGCCCGCCCCGTCCGCGCTGCCGCTCTCATCAACGACAACGTCAAAGCCGCCGCCATGGTTCGCGATAACGTTGACGACGAACTCGAGACCTCCCGCGATCAGCTCGTCGCCATTGCCAATCAAATGCAGTCCGACACGCAAGCACAATCCGATGCCCTCACCTTAAAAACTCACCGCACCATTCGCATCTTCTGGCTTTCCGTCATTCTCGGCATCATTTTCTCCTCCGCCCTGGCCTCCTACCTCGTCCACGTCGACATCATCCGCGAACTTTGGACCGTCCGCGACTCCATTCAGTCCCTTGCCTCAGGAAAACTTGACGTCACAATTCCTTTTGTGAATCGTAGTAACGAAATCGGCGAGATCGGCCGCTCTCTTGGCACTTTGCAGCGGGGCGCTCGCGAACGCGAGATCCAAACTTGGCTCAAGTCGGAAATTGCCACTACCGCCCTCCGTCTCCAATCCGCCGACAATTTCCCCACCTTCGCCAAGAGTCTTCTCTCCCGCATTTCGGAATGCATCCCTCTTCTCTACGGCTCTTTTTATCTCGCCAGCGATTCCATTCCTGTACGCCTTCGCCGCGTTGGCACCTACGCGCACGACGCTCTTTCCGACGCCACCGAGTTCGAACTTGGCGAGGGCCTCGTCGGCCAGGCCGCGGTCGAGCTCCGCATTCTGAGAATCTCTCCAAGCGACGACACTCCCCTCCAAG
>Ga0187782_10000383_pt1 | contig 29357 bp, 22 predicted proteins | sample 0715_SJ02_MP15_2_FD_132454 | JGI IMG/M metagenome (GOLD analysis project Ga0187782, IMG submission 132454) | Tropical peat soil microbial communities from peatlands in Department of Meta, Colombia - 0715_SJ02_MP15_20_MG | ecosystem: Environmental > Terrestrial > Soil > Wetlands > Peat | place... | reverse complement strand
GTCGGAAAGCGCCAAGGCAAATGCGGAGCGAGACAGTATGCCCGCAGCGATCAGCGCGGCAATAAACTCGCGGCGCGACGGGTAATGCTTGGGGTGGTGGTGATGCGGGTGATGATGATGCGGATGGCCATGACCGGAGCGATCTGTCACGTCTGCCTCGGGAGATAAAGTGGAGGCAAAATACCACGCAAAATGGGCGTTCTGCAAACGGAAGCTCGCGGGGCATTGTAGCAAGCGGAAAATGGTCAGTTTATAAGGATGACGGTCAGATCTGGATTAAGGTGAAGAACAAGAACTATTCGCAGGCCGAAGGGCGGCATGAGTTAATGACGGAACGCAGAGGCCACGGACCTAGTACCTGAGTTTCCGATCGAAAGAAATATTCGTTCCGGCGAGCTGCGCGGGCCGCTCGCAATCACGCAAGACGTTATCGACGGGGTTTCTTCGGGATGCCGTGCGTGTGGCAGTCCACACATTTGACGAAGTGGATGTTGTGGGGACTTTTGCGATTCTTGAAGGTGGTGTTCATAGTTTCTACGGGAATGCCGCAATTGGACAGCTTGGGATGGCAGGTGCTGCAGGAAGGACGGGTCTGCTGACTATGCTTGAGGTGGCAGGCGAGGCAACTGAGCCCTTCATGGACGCCGACGGGAGTGCGGTCGTCGCCGGAGCGCACCTGCAAGGTGGACGTGGGGGCGTGGCACTGGTAGCAGAGCGCCTGGCGCTGGTCGGGGCTGATGTGTACGTCGCGGGCGCCATCGAACATTTTGGCGGGCAACGGCAGCGCTGCCACGGAAACATGCTCGAGTTCGCGGCGATCGAAGAGCGATACGGACGGGCGACTGATTTCCTGCTGCGAGCCGGCCACGGGCTGCGTAGCCTTTTCCATTGGGGCGCCGACAGAATGAATCTGGTGACAAGTGAGGCAGGGAATCGTGGGCTGCGCCTTTAGTTCGGCATGCTTCAACTGCCAGGGACCCGTAGTGGAAAGCGGCGTGACCAAGTCGCGGATGCTGCCCTCAAAATGCATGCCGTGGCAACGTAAGCAATCGTCCATCAGGCGCTGGCGGTGATTGTCGTCGGCGTTGAGGAAAATGTCGGCGTAGGTGGCGCTGTGCGCGCTGGCTTGCCAGTCGGCAAATTCCTCTTCATGACATTTCTGGCAGCGTGGGACCATTTCCAAGACGTCTTTGGTACGCAGACGGGCCGTGGCGGGAGTTTCGCCGCGGACGTGCGCGAAGAGGCGGCGGATATTGTTCATGTGAAAGCCGGCGTCGAGGGTGAAGACATCGCCGTGACATTCCTTGCAGTCCACGCCACGATGTGCGGAGGTGTGCCAGTCGGAGTAGGGCTGCCAGATTTCGTGGCAACTAGCGCAGACGCCGCCGTGCGCGCTTTCGTATTCGGCGGAAACAGCAACCAGGAGAACCAAGAAGACGGAGAAGGCGACCAGCACGGAAACAGCGCGAGGGGGTTTGTGCGAGGACGGGGTCATGCAGGCTTCCAATTCTTGAGGAGAAAATCGGAGACGCGGTAGGCGTTGGCCAGGATGGTCAGCACTGGGTTGAAGCCGCCGTTGGTGACGTGGACGCTGGCGTCGACGACGAAGAGATTGTCGACGTCGTGGACTTTACAGTGCGTATCGACCACAGAGCTTTTGGGGTCGTTGCCCATGCGGCAGGTGCCGGCTTGGTGCTGCCCGCCACTGAGATCGAGCCCCGGCAGGCGGAGCCAGGTTTGCGTCGCGCCAGCTTCTCGGAGCCACTCCTGCGCACGCTCAGCGACGTATTTTGCGGTAACGAGGTCCTGGGGATGACGATGGCCGGAAAGACGCGCCACAGGAATGCCCCAAAAGTCGCGGGCGAGCGGATCAACCTGCACGCGGGAGTCGTAGACAGGCATTTCCTGGACAGGGCCCATGACGATGACGGAGCGCTTGTAGAACTGGCGCATGTACTGCTTGTGCGCGCCGCCCCATCGCGGCACGTCAGGCGGAGGCATGAAGGCGGCGTGAATGGGCAGGCGAATGAATTCGTTGCAGAGCACCGCGCCGCCGACCAAGCCGGGATTGCCATGGTTGTAGTCGGAGATGGCGAGCGAGGCGCCGGGGCCGAGGTCGTCGAAGATGTCGAAGTCCATTAGACCCATGGCGCCGGTGTAGGCGTGGCCTTGTAGGTTGCGGCCAACCCAGTCGTAGCGATTGCCGACGCCGTTGGGGTACATGGGGCTTTTGGAGTTGAGCAGGAGGCGGGCGGATTCGGTGGCGGAGGCGGAAACGATGACAAGGTCCGCGGGCTGCTCCTGGAGGTGATTATCGGCGTCGAAGTAGGAGACGCCGGTGACGCGACCACGCGCGTCGGTGAGGATTTCCTTCACAACTGAGTTGGTGCGCAGATCGCAATGGCCGCTGGCGATGGCTTTGGGGATGACGGTGTTGTGTGTGCCGTTTTTTGCGTCGACTTCACAGGCAAAACCGACGCACCAGCGGCAGCGCATGCACGGGCCGCGACCATTGAACGGGACGGTGTTGCGCAGCATGGGAATGGAAAAAGGATGCAGGCCCAGGCGCTTTGCGGCGGCTTCTAGCGTGGTGTGTTCGAGGCTGGGTGGGAGTGGCGGCATAGGGAGCGGCTTGCGACGCGGCGCCTTAAACGGATTGGTGGAGTCGTCGCCGGAGACGCCAAATTCCCATTCGGCTTTTTCGTAGTAAGGCTCGAGGTCGTTGTAGGTGATGGGCCAGTCGTCGAGCGTGCTGCCCGCAACGGAGCCATAGATGGAGCGCATTTGAAAGTCCTGCTCCATGAAACGCCAGGCCATCGCGCCGTAGGAGAAGGTGCCGCCGCCTACACACGCAGCGTTGTTGTTGTAGTCGCCGTCGCTCGGTCGAACGATGCACTGGGAGCCGTGGGCATCGACGACTACGCGACGATAGCGCTCGTCGTCAGGACCAAACGCGCAGCCGAGAGCGGTGGTGCGCTGGTTGCGAAGATCGTCCTTGCGGCAATCGAAAGCCGTGTACCATTTGCCGCGCTCGAGCAGCGCTACGGTGAACCCCGCGCAGGCAAGCTCTTTCGCAACCACGCCGCCGCCCGCGCCCGCGCCCACGACCACGGCGTTTACGCGTTTGAGGGCCATGGGTGCGACTCAATTCGGCGGCGCAGAGCTGCGCCGTTAGGAATTTTGCGGCTCATAGTGCTGCCTCCCGCGAATTTGCGGGTAAGACAAACCGACCATCTTCCAACTGGCATGATCGCGATTGCCGCCGTGACGTGAATCGCCGTAAAACCCTTGCATGGCATGGTTCAAAAGGAGGTCGAAGAAGGCAGCGGGCGAAACACGGTCCCAGGCATCGGGGGAAACCTCGCTGGATTCCATGGCGCGCAGGAGCGCGAATTGCTGGTCGGATGGGAGCAACGCAAAATCACGATGGTATTTCGCGCGACTGGAGCGATCAATGGAAGCGAGTCCATCGCGATAGGCATTCTGCCAACGAGTGAATGGGCCGCAGAGCTGAATATCGATGTAGTTGACCACGCGGGCCCAATCCGCGCCGGGATCGTGATCGGGGGGAATGATCTGGTCGACAACGGCCGCGAGGGTGCGCGCCTCCGCTGCGGTCAAGAAGCGCCACGGACTGGCAAACGGGCCGTTGCAGGAAACTCCGGAAGCTGCCGCGGCAGCGCCGATTTGGATGAATTGCCGGCGGGAAAGGTGCTTGTACCAGCCCACAACACGCCTCCGGAAAGAATTGGCCCGCAAAGCGGCCTAGCGTCCAATGCGGAGGTTCCCGGTGAATGGGAAGGAGCGAAAGAAAAGAACGCTGCCGCAGCTTCAGAGGAGTACCCGGGTCTATCGGGAGCGACGGTACAACGCTGACAGAAGGATTAACTTGGCGGAGTATAGCATGTGCCTAGCGGCGGGATTGGTGAGGGACATCACGGCGAAGTAGCCCGATGGAAGGCTCGATCATTGCTGTTCGGGATTACCGTCCAGTGATCGGCAGTTAGACAGCGGTGGTAAACTCCGTTTCCGATGGCAAAACGCCAAAAGATCGAACTGGACCGGCAGACGTCTTTGTGCGCCCGAAAGTTGATTGACATTGAGGATCGGCCAAGCCCAGTGCGGACCTACACAGTGGACAAGGCGGTCAGCCAAGCGGCATACATTTTGAAAATGATCGACGAGAAATGGCCGGCGTGGAGAGGAGATGCGCTCGCTCGGGGCGAAGTGAGCAGCACCTAAAGGCATCAGGTAAGGCAATCATTCATCTGGCCGGACGCGCCCGCCACAGTTCGGACCCAAAGTTGGACCAAGTTTGGTCCCAACTTTTCCATGCTTCCCCACGTCCGCTGAGTGCGGCCTTAGAAACGAGAAGGCCCGACCGACTACGGGCAGACGGCCGGGCCTCACCTCGGTACTCGTTTTGATGCTGGTGGGGTACGCTTCTTCCTTGGGTCGTCGTTTCTCACCAAGTATTGCGAAGCCTAACGATGAACAGAAGGATGTGCAGTGACGAATGTCACCCGTGAAAAAAATGCCCCAGCCAAACGGTCCCTTCCACATGGGCAGGTGCTATTGCTGCCAAACGAGCGCTGGCTGGGGCAAACTCAATATGTCTATGAGGCAGTGATCGAATTGTTCAGCAGACGTGTACTGGTCTCTAGTCTCTGCCAACTGCTGTAGCCGTACTCGCGTGCGATGATGTATTTCGTGTCCGCGAGGCTTGGTTCCGACAAACCCGCCAAAGGGTCAAGGGAGTAGTATCGCCTGAGAGCAGCGGCATTCCACTGTCGCAAGGCGCGGAGCAAGTCTCTTGCTTCTCGTTTCATTGCTTCTAGATTCGCATGGGAGGGAACAGTCTTGCACATCCAGATCACCTCCCTATCCGCAAGGCCGCGTTCCAAGCGAGGTCGATCTCCCTACCACGCATGTCTGAACACCGAAGTTGCATCAGTTCTCTGACATTTGCAACTGCCGCATGAGAAAGCTTAAAAAATTGGTGTTTTCCTCGATGATTTTGTTCACGGGACGGCCACCCGAATGTCCTGATTTTGTGTCGTAGAGTAGAAGAATCGGCAACTCGGACGTTGTAGCAGCTTGTAGACGGGCAGCCATTTTTCGTGCATGCAGGGGAGCGACGCGCGTGTCTCCATCTCCCGTAATGAACAAGACCGCGGGATATTTCGTGCCGGGCTTCACGTGGTGGTATGGCGAGTAGGCGTACAAAACCGGGAATTGCGCGGGGTCCTCGGAGGAGCCATATTCTGCTACCCAGTATGGCCCGTCCAGAAATTTTTGAAATCGCAACATGTCTTCCAGTGGGTAGAGGCACACCACGGCTCGAATCAAATCAGGTCTTTGGGTCAATGCCGCACCAACCAGCAAGCCGCCGTTGCTAGCACCAATGATCGATAGTTTTGCCGGAGAGGTGTATTTCTTTTCGATTAGGTATTCCGCTGCTGCAAGGAAATCGTCGAAAACGTTTTGTTTTTTGGCGAGCATCCCGTCGCGATGCCAATTCTCCCCTAGTTCGCCCCCGCCGCGAATATTGGGAACAGCCACCACACCGCCGCGCTCAGCCCACAGAAGACGCGCCGGGCTGAACGAAGGGGTTTCGCTATCACCAAACCCGCCGTATGCCGTCAGATAAACCGGATTCGAGCCATCAAGTATCAACCCTTTCTTATAAAACAAAAACATAGGCACCCGTGTTTTATCCTTCGAGTTATACCAGACCTGTTGAACTTCAAAGTCTGCCGGACGAACTGGGGCATTGGGTTTCGCCCAGACAGCTGTCTGACCCGTGGACAGATTATGGTCAAGAATGACCTTGGGGTAATTGAAGCTCTCGAACTCATCGAAGAGTTCTTTAGACACCCATTCTCCCGAAACCGACGCAGTGCCAAGTCCGGGCAGCGGCAACAAAGAAGAGTGCTTTCCGTCCGCGTCAAAAATTCTGATTTCCGAGGAAGCGTTGCGGAGATAGCTCGCTATGAGCTCGCCTCCCGCTGGTTGGAGCCCGTCTAGCTTAATATCCGCCTCAGGAATCACTTCCTTCCACGAATCACGCCTGGGATTTGCAGGGCTTACAGCATAAACATGCCACAGTGGTGCTTTCCAGTTGGTTAGGACATACAGTGTGTCCCCGCCCCAAGACGGATAAAAGAGGGAATTAATGTCACTCACGACCGCAATGATTGGGCCATTTTGGCGGAGATTCTGAAGGTAGACTTCCGTTCTCTCCGATCCGGAACCATAAAACACAAGATAGGCAAGGTTGGCCCCGCTGTCGGAAAGAGTTACGCCCAAAATCTTATCTTTGCCCAGCTTCTCACCATAGAGCAGCTTGTCTTGACCGGGATCGGTGCCCATCGCGTGGAAATACGCCCTCGGGCCGTCCGGCGTGGCCTTGGCGTAGTAGATTCCACTGCGATCGATGGTGGCCTCGATCGAAAAATACGTCGCCGATGGGAGTACATCGGGTAAATCTTTATGCGTATCCACATCCAGCACGTGAACGGTAATTTCGTCCTGTCCTCCTTCGCGACGACCGTAATACAGATATTTCCCGTCTTTGCTCACCTGTTCGATGGTGACGCTGACCGAATGGTCCGCAGACCACGGCGTCGGGTCCACCAGAAGTTCATCTGGGCCGTTCATGCTGCGCCGCATGTAAATTAGGTTCAAATCCTGGCTTGCAAGCCGCTTGGTGAAAAAATACCTGCCTGCTCGTACCAGGGGTGGGGTGTAAGTATCGACGCGGTACAAAGCGGTCAGTCGTTCTGTCAAGGCGGCACGGCCGGGCAATTTCGATAGGATCGATTCCGTGCACGCGTTCTGGGCCTCGATCCAGGCTCTAGTCTCCTTGCTGTTCTGATCCTCCAACCAGCGGTAAGGGTCGGGAACCAGCGTGGATCCGTACGTGTCGGACGCATTATCAATACGAGTTGGTGGCGGACAGGTATCGTTAGCGCTGCCCTGAGACACGCCCAAGGTGAAGAGAACAACAACGGCAGTCATCGCAAAGGATAACTTCGAAGCTGCCGAGTGCAAAAGGGAGTGACGCGGCTCAGTGCAAATATTCATCGAAGGTTCCTCCAGTTGCTTTTTTGAACCAATTCCTCGCACCGAGAGGTTACGTGAGCGAGCCCGGGCTAAACTCCAAGAGCGTAGCATATGCTTCGCCCGGAAAATCCTGAAACATCGATTGCTGCGTCGCGTCCCTAATGCTCTTCATGGCGACTTTGCTAGCAGGGGCGGCCCTAGCGCAATCCAAACCGCACTAGATTGTCTTCGAGCATGGCCGTGTGCCAGGGAAGGTCAGTGAAGACAAGTTGTACCGCTCCCTGCAGTTCGCCGCGCAAGAGTTGCACGTCTCTCCGGAGTTGCAATCCAGCATCTACGTGTTTCACGTCAGTGCGGCGGATGTGAAGGCCGCAGGCGTCGAGATGACGTCGGTGTGGAAGACCCTACGCAACGGGGGATACCGCTATGAACTGTGGGTCGTCGGAGAGCCTACAGATGAGACATACGGTTCCCTCGCCGTTTCTTTATTGAAGGATTCTTTTGGTCTCTTGCTTGAACAACAAGAAGCGAGACGGGTGAAGGATATCGTAGCGATGAAACTCGCCATGACCCTTAGCGCTAAAGAACTGAAACCCAACAAGTAGTGCCAGAGGCACCTCCAACGGCTATGGAGATTCGCGGCGACGATTCGACCCAAAGCTCCTGGTTAACGCTGCCGGCTCAGATGGTCGAATGTCTTCTCGCTCCGCTAGGGTGAGTGCCAACCGCGAGCGGCGACGAGGGGCGGGAGCTATGCCGCCACATGGCAACAACAGCTTGGATACGGCCTGCCATAAGCGCGCCCAATCTCGTGCTGGGACTGCCCACACTTCCATCGGCGCCAGATGTCGATCTTTTCCGCGGGAGAAAGTCTCCACCGTCTTCGTTGGATCATAAACACCACCTTTGAACAGATTAGTTCCTAGATGGTGTTTACATCGACCCATTGAATGCACCGCGGAAATCGGAAACCTAGGTGCCAGCATCTCCGACCTACCATCCCGCAGTGTACCCCCAATGTACCCGCTATACACATAAAGTACTGATGACTAAGTGTAAATAACTAAAAGCCGCATTTTTATTGGGGATTTGCTGGACGTGAGGAGATTCGAACTTCCAACCCCCTGCTTGCAAACTCACAAAATTCAGAAGACTCCAGTGGACGGCAAGAGCCAGAGGTGACGCGGAGTCCTTGTGGCTGCTTGTATTTACGTGTTTCGCACTACTATTCCCGCAAAAAGCTGCTCTGACTACTGAGGATTGAACAGGTCACGGAGTTTCTGGATGAGGCCTTTCGAAGATGACTGCCCCGGGTGCGGCTCTATTTTGGCGCTACAAAATTCAGCGGCAGCGTCGCTCGTGACGGATAAGTGGTTTCCCAAACGTCCAGATTGGCGAGTCCCGGCGCGTCCGCACGATACTCCACGTCGTAAATTTCTCCGACGGTGATTCCCAGGTCCGCCTCGGACAGTTTTAGCTGCGCCGGTGGCAGAGCCGCGCCGTCTTTTCCAACCACTTTCCACTGGACGGGACCGCCGCTGCTGTTGCTCAGGCGCACGTGCAGATCTGACGCATTGTCGGTGATATTGATGAGCCGCAAGCGATACGTCGCGCCGGTCTGCAAATCGACCGGATCCGGCTGAGGGTGCCCATTCACCAGCAAAAGGTAACCGAACGGGACATAGTTGCCTTCGCCAAAGACAACCGTGCGGTCATGTTCCGGGTCATATTTTTGTCCCGGTTCCAGAACGATCAGCGGCCCGTACACACCATTCAAAATCTGCGCCAGGTCATGCCAGTGCGTGTGATAGACGAACGTTCCCGCCCGCGGAGGAGTCATGCGCGCAATGAACGATGTCCCTGCGGGCACCGCCGGGGTGAGTTGTGTGCCCGAGCCGGTCCAGCCTGCCACGCCATCGTAGTAACTTTCCAGTTCCATGCCGTGCCAGTGGATCACCGTTGGCCCGCTACTCATGTTTTTTACTTCGATTTCCGCGGGCTCGCCGCGGGTCAGCACAATCGGTGGCCCCACCAGGCTGGGAGCGTTGTTCTTGGCGGCCTGCGGAAGCCGGGGATCGTTCACCGCCAGATTGTACAAAGGAACTTTGGCAGCATTGTCGGAGATGACCAGTTGCACTTTGTGTGTGGCGATCCACGCCGTGGCAGCTGGCGAAGCGGCGTTGTCCGGCGTCACCGTAACGCCCAGGATCAGGCCGGACATTCCGGTCATCGTTCCATTATGTTCGTGGCCCGGTGAACCCATGGGCGCGGTCGCTTCGCTGTCTTTCGGGGCCACTTCCGCGGACATGTGCGCGACCATGTGGCAATGGAACAACCAGTTCCCAGCGCGATCCGGCGTCCAGGTCATCTCAAACGCGTGCCCCACGTCGATATGTTGGGTAACCGCGCGGGGCCGAAGTTCCACCGCATAGCTGCGGTACCGCTCTCCGTCGCCTTCGCCATCCACCTCGAAAAAGAACCCGTGCAGATGCATAGCATGATCCGACCAGCTCGCGTTGAGAACACGCCAATGAATCGTTTCCCCTTGTTTGTACGTGAGTCGTTCGGTATACGGGAACGACTTGCCATTGATGGCCGGAAGTTCTCCGTGACCCGGCGCCTTCGGGTCACCATTTTTCCAGACCGTGATGACGAAAACACGATCGTCCCGCTTCCCTCCCGGAGGGTCCACCACAAAAGCTCCCGAAAGCAAAGCTTCTTCGGGTTTCCGTTGGTCCAAAGATTGGTTGGAGGTAGTCGCCCAATAGAGATACGTGCCGGGCTCGCCGGCGACGAACTGCACCTCACGCGTTTCGCCCGGCGCCAGTTGTAAGGTTTCGTTTGGATCGCCTGGGTGTTGATGCAGACCGTAGATTTTTGCGGCCAGGGGCAATGTGTTCTCGATACTGGCGTGAATCGCCGTGCCTTGCGGCACACGAATCAGCGGACCGGAGCTTTGTGGCGCACCGCCCGCTTCCGCAAACGCATAGACGTCTCGATAGCAGCCACCGTCTCTCTCCGGGTACCAGCGGCCCTCGCGCAGTTCCAGTCGCAGATTGAGAACACGGTTGCGGAGTTGCCCCGCGGGCGCGCGATTGTCATTCGCCGCAACCACCCGTAAAGAAGTGTCGGCCGGTTTCGCCGACGCCACGAAAAGAAACAGAACCAGCCAGACCACTCCCCAGCGACCGCCGTGTCGCATGCACCTCATGCTCCGTCCTCCTAGGGTCAATCTGGGTGCAGAGCATACCTCGGAAGCCTGGTGGATGAGAAACGTGAATTTCATCTGATTACCTCATCGACTTCACAGTGAGCGATGAGGCAGGGGCCCGGAGTCTAGCAAAACATCTGTTTTTTGAAAGGATTTGAACGGAATTTTCAGCGGATTTGACGGGCCGTGCAACAGGAAGCCCTAGACTATGGGCAACAGGTTCCACCATTCCCTCAGCCCGAAGGCACCAGCATGTTCGGGTGCGAACCTGTGCATATAGAATTTTTCGAAATTTGGACCTCGCATTCTGCTCTTACCGATCAAAGCTCCGGGTTGCGTACCTTATCGTCCGCTAGTAGTGGGCGGTGGGGATGTGGGTTGCGGACGGGGGGTTTATGGGGTGTAGAATGCAGGCCATAAGCAAGCCTCCCCTCCCAGAGGACCGGTCATGGACCCATCCGAATTGATGCGATACCACAGACTGTTGTTGGAGAAACAGCATGAGTTGTCGCCTGCCCTGGGCGACGATCAAGCCCGAGTACCAGCAGCAGGGAACTTGCAGGGTGACATCATTGACCAAGCGAATGCCGACGCGGAAGCGGAACTTCAAATTCACTTGCATCAATCCGACAGGCATCTTGTAAGAGCCATCGAAGACGCGCTCGCTCGAATCAGGCACGGCACCTATGGTGTATGTGGGGTCTGCAAGCAGCCTATCTCAAAGGCTCGTTTGGAAGCGGTGCCATGGACCCACCTCTGCCGCGAGTGCAAAGAGCGACAGGTGGCCTGATTTTTGCCTCGTATCAAAAGGTTGAATCGCAGCCCGCGCCAAGTCAATTGAATCTGCGGCAAGCTTTCGAACCGCCCGGCGTGTTCCAAAAGGTTTTCTTTTTGAAAGGGATTTGGCCCAGATTTTCAGTGGATTTGACGCGCCGCGCAACAGAAAGCCCTGGACAATGGGCAACAGCTCCACCGCTCCCTCCGCCACCGACGCACCCCACCGAAGCACCCGCGAAGACCCCGGCCATGTCCGGGTGCGTACCTGTGCATATAGAATTTTTCAAAAATTTGGAACTCAGCCTTAGAAAACGCCCGAAGGACGCACACACTTTTAATTAGAACGGCTGAACGTGAATGGGGATGCCAAAAGAAACGGAGTACATTTCCGCAAACCTCAGTACGTGTATGACATTGCCCTCGGCCTCCTTGGCATCCTTTAGGCTTTCGTTGACGCCGAGATGGTGAGTACCGCAGTGCGTGAATTCACCACATTACAAGGCGTATAGAGGCACTCATCGGATCGTGCACTGAGATTTAAGCATTACAAAGCAGAGAAGTTATGTTGCGACGAACATGCAGCGCCTTAATGCGAATCCAGTGCGACAAGCCTGGCATCGTCCGTGCTCTTGTTAGCCTAAACGCGGGGCCTTTACATCGGTGCAGTACTGGAACGTTCCTGTATTCGAGTCGGGAAAGGCAGCAAGTCTCCAAGGGCTTCGCTGTTCGTGGAGAGGATTCGATGGCCATCTACGTGGGCCTCGACCTGGGCAGTGTCAGCGCCAAACTGGCGGTGGTCTGGCCCGACGGTGCAGCCGATGGCGAAATGGCAGTTCCGGGATTCCCGCGTGCCTGTGCCGCGATTGAACGCAGCATCGGCGCCCGCGTTCTGCTCTCGAATTATCGGCGAACGCTCAGGAATCCAGAAAAAGTCGCGAACGAACTCCTAGCCGAACTGTACGCTTCCCTCCCGATAGCAACCCATGCTGCGATTCGCGTGACCGGATCCGGTGGCCGCCTGGTTGTCGGCGAGTTGAAGGCCGCCCTTGAAAATGAATTCAAGGCCATCACTCATGCCGTCGCGCGAATGTATCCCGATGTGCGAACAATTTTCGAAATTGGCGGCGAGAGTTCGAAGTACATGGCGTTTTCGCAAGCCAACGAACGGACCCGGACCACTGGCTCGAATGCGCAAACATTCGCCACAGGCATCACGGATTATTCGACGAGCGGAGAATGCGCGGCGGGGACGGGATCGTTTCTGGACCAGCAGGCCACGAGGCTACAGTATCGCGTAGAAGAAATCGGAGACATCGTGGCCGGCGCGAAGTGCGCGGCGCGGATTGCGGGGCGCTGTTCGGTATTCGCGAAATCGGACATGATCCACGCACAGCAAAAGGGATTTTCAACCGACGAAGTGCTGAAAGGTTTGTGCGAAGCGGTGGCGCGAAATTTCAAGAGCAACATTGTACGCGGGAAAGCTGTGAAGCCACGGGTCGCGCTGATTGGGGGGGTGTCGCAGAATCGCGGCGTGCTGCAGGCGCTGCTCGGTGCGTTCCGGTTGAGCGAAGAAGAATTGTTTGTGCCCCAAGAGTACGCGTGGATCGGGGCAATCGGATGCGCTCTGCTGGAACACGAGCAGGCGAGCGCGGCGGAAAAAAGGCCTAGAGCAACGGGGCATGGGGAAAACAGAACGGTGAGCGCGACGCCGTTCGAGATTCAGGGCAAAACGAAAGATCTGGAGCCGCTGTCGCTCGCAAACGTGCTGTTGCTACGAGATCACCCCAAAGCGTCACGTACGGCGGAATTGCCGCACGATGGCCAAATACTTTCGGCGTATCTGGGAATCGATATTGGAAGCGTAAGCACGAATCTGGCTCTGCTTGATGAGCATGGACGGTTGCTGAACGGGATTTATCTACGGACGGCTGGAAGACCGATCGAAGTGGTGCAGGAGGGTTTGCAGGAAATCGACCGATTGTTCGGGGAAAGAGTGGTGGTGCGGGGGGTGGGAACGACCGGCTCCGGGCGTGAATTGATTGGTGAACTTATTGGCGCGGACACGGTGAACGATGAGATCACGGCGCATAAGACCGGGGCGCTTTTCGTGCACGAGACGATGGTGAAGTGGCAGGGAGGGTTGGGGCCAGACGCGAATGCCGATGTGGGTGAAGTCGACACGATCTTTGAGATTGGCGGGCAGGATTCGAAATTTATTTCGATCGACCACGGCGTGGTCGTGGACTTCGCGATGAACGAAGCATGCGCGGCGGGAACTGGCTCGTTCCTGGAAGAGCAGGCGGAGCGCATGGGAGTCCAGATCAAGAACGAATTCGCGCAGTTGGCGATGTCGTCGAAAGCGCCGGTGCGGCTGGGCGAACGCTGCACGGTGTTTATGGAACGCGACGTAACCGCATGGATGCAGCGAGGCACGAGCATTGCCGATTTGGCGGCGGGGCTCGCATATTCGGTGGCGGTGAATTACCTGAATCGCGTGGTGCGAGGCCGGAAAATCGGCGAGGTGATCTATTTCCAGGGCGGGACGGGGTACAACGACGCCGTGGCGGCAGCATTTTCGGAGATTCTGGGCAAGAGGATTATCGTGCCGCCGCACAACGGGATTATCGGAGCGATCGGGATGGCGCTGATCGCGCGGGAAGTGCCGCGAGCGAAGGAGCGTGTTCAGGGACATGTGGGCACGGGAGCTTTTGCTTATGCGACGGCGGCCGGCACCGAATGCGGGTCGATCACGATTGCGCCAGCAGTCGCTACAATTTCGACGTTTCGCGGTTTTGACCTCAACAAAACGAGCTACAAGACACGCGAGTTTGTGTGCAAGGCGTGCTCGAACTATTGCGACATGCGCGAGATCACGGTGGAAGGGCGGAAGACATACTGGGGGGATCAGTGCTCAGATAAATTCCGGCGGCGGGCGCGCACGGATCGCAAGCCAGTGATCGAGAATTTGCTGACGCTGCGGGACGGCTTCCTGCTGGAAGGATTTGCGCGAGGGAAGAGGGAGAATGGTTCTAGCCGGCTACGTGTGGGGATTCCTCAGGCGCTATTTTTCTACGATCGCTTCCCGTTTTGGCGTGCGTATCTGGAGGGCATTGGTTTCGAGGTGGTGATTTCCGAGCAGACAGACCAGCAGATTGCTACACGCGGCGCAGAATTGAGCATCGCCGAGCCGTGCTTTCCGGTGCAGATTGCTCACGGACACATTCATTCACTGTTGCAGTGCAAGAATGGCCGCGCGGCGGCAGATCTTGCGTTTGTCCCGAACGTCATGGACATGGAAGCGCCGGAATCACCGACTCCTTCGCATCTTTGCCCGTGGAACCAGACGCTACCATTTGTGGTGCGAACTGCACCAGAGTTGGAAGGATTCGCCGAGCAGATTCTGTCGCCGACTGTACATTTCCGCGTAGGCGCGAAGCACGTGAAGAAACAGCTAGCGAACTATTTCGAGCGTTTCGGCGTGAGCCGGAGAGAAAGCAACGACGCGGTCGATGCAGCCTACGACGCGCAGGCGCGATTTTCGACGCGACTGCTTGTGGAAGGGCGAAACGCGCTAGCAACATTGCAGGCGGCGGGTGAGCCTGCGCTGTTGCTGCTGGGGCGCGCATACAACATTTATGATCGCAGTTGTAATTGCGATATTCCACGGAAGCTGCGCGATTTGTATGGCGTGAACGTGCTGCCACTAGATTTCTTGCCACTGGATGAGCGACCGGTGAACGACCTGCATCCGAACATGTTCTGGAATTCGGGGCGGCGAATTCTGGAGGCGGGCCGGTTCGCGCGGGAAAACAAGGGAATTCACGTGGTGTACATCACGAACTTCAAGTGCGGTCCGGATTCGTTCATCAAACATTTTCTGCGCGACGTGGCGGGGATGCCGGTTCTGGTATTGCAGTTTGATGGACACGGAAACGATGCGGGTTATTTGACGCGCTGCGAGGCGTATCTGGATAGCAAGGGATTACTGCGATGCTGCTGAAGAAAGCGAATGGAGGCCGGACGGTGCCGGCGACACATCCACTGTACGGGCGGAAGATTTATTTTCCGCGGATGGCAGCGGGAAGCGCGCGAGGCGTCGCGGCACTAATGCGCTCGCTGGGAATCGAAGCAGACGTTGTTCCGCCTTCGAATGCGAGGACTTTGGAGCTTGGGGGAAAATATTCGAGTGGGGATGAATGTTATCCCTTGAAGGTGACGCTGGGTGATTTTTTGCAGATCACCGAGCGGGCCGATTTTGATGCGAAGAAGACTGCGTTTTTCATGGCCACCGGGCAGGGGCCTTGCCGGTTTGGGCAGTACGTGCCGTATCTACGATCGGTACTAAAGAAATTAGGTAAAGACGATGTGCTGCTGTTTCATCCAAGCTGTGAGCAGGCGTATAGCGATTTCGGCGAGGCTTCGGGTCTGTTCACGCGTGGGGCATGGCGGGCGCTGGTTGCGGGAGATATTTTGCTGAAGCTGCTGCTGAAATCGCGGCCGTACGAGGTGCAGGCGGGCTCGGCAGACCAGGCCTATGAGGAATGTGTGCAGGGTTTGTGCCGGGTGCTGGAAACGCCGTATTCGAGCGACGAATCGCAAATGATCGCGCTGCAAGAATGTTTGTTGCGTGCACGGGGCCGCTTCCGCGCGCTTGCGGTGGAGTACGATGCAACGCGGCCGTTGATTGGAGTGGTGGGTGAAATTTATTGCCGGTTGAATGAGTTCAGCAATCGCGAACTGGTGCGGCGGTTGGAACAGGCTGGAGCGGAAGTATGGCTCAACGATTTGTGCGAATGGATCTGGTACATCAACGACGACCAGCTTGAGAAGTTCAAGCTTTATGGACGCCAATGGTCGGTGCAGGCGTTGGCAGCAAACATTCGGAATTACGTACAGCACAACGACGAGCGGAGGATGCAGAAATTGTTTTGTGACGATTTCCGCGGATACGAGGAACCGAAGGAGATTCGGGTGGTGTTGGATTATGCGGAGCCGTACTTGCCGGCGCGCGGCGCGAACGGAGAGATGGTGTTGAATGTAGGGAAGGCGGTGTATTTCGCTCGGAAGGGGCTGGATGGGGTGGTCGATATTAGCCCATTTACGTGCATGAACGGAATTGTAGGCGAAGCGATTTATCCCCGGGTGAGTCGGGACAACGGCGGGATACCGATTCGGAATTTTTATTTTGACGGCACGCAGTCGGATTTGGACCGCGACATTGGGATTTTTCTGGAGCTTGCGAAGTCCTACCAGCAGCGGAAGCCTTGGCGGAGAGAAATGCCCGCCACCGAGGTTGCCACGTTTTCAGCCAGAGAGAGGTCACAGTAGTGAATTAAGGTCGCTGGGAAGCCAAGCCGTGGACCTTGGGCGAGCAATTATGCCCGGCTTTTACTTACCGGTAAGAACTCATGCGCCGTTGGCGCGCCGCCACGCATGAAAAGAACGGACTGACCTTAAGTGTCTTACTTTCAACAACGGCTCCTCCTCTTTTCATACCAGCCCAGATATACAAAGAACGCGCCGGGCGGAAAGAAAACAAGCCAAGCGGACTTGCAATTGATTCGCATTTTGCCGATGTTCGCTGTCATTGACTTGACCGCGGAGCCGGGCTAGCCTTCCTCGTAGAGGGTGATCGGCAGGAGAGCCTCCCGTGCCGGTCCCGACAGGGTAACGAGAGGCTTATCCGCCGAATCCCCAAAGCAAACGTGTTACGTGTTTGTTCCCTGGAAGCCAGACACGTGCTGACTTGTGCGCGCTTTGCGCTATGGGAAGGGAGAGCGAATCCAATGAAGACCAACGTTAACTGGAAACCGCAGGGGCACTCGGCAAAAAGATGGCACGGGACGACACCGCAGAAGGGCGCAATGCCGCTGCACCAGACACCACCCCTAAGGCGGAAAGGGTCATCTCAAGCGCCCGTGGGGAGACAGCCGGGTTCCTGACTGAAGTTCCTCGCACCAGCAGACCGAAATGCCGAGGAGGGTCGATGCAACCTCTTTCTTGCAAGCGGCCAATCAATCGTAAGCAGCTTCAGAGACTGCATGGCCTATGGCACCGCTGGGCGGGTCGGCTGGCGCTGTCGCCCGAAGGGGACCGTCGGCTGCGCCATTACTATGTTGCGCTTTTCACTAACGGTCGAGCACACGAGACGCGGGCATTGGCTGAGCGCGACGCGGTCCTTGTTATTGAAGGACTCGCGAAACTGGCACATCAGGCAGAGGCCTGCGCCAATCAGGCGGCTGGAACTGCAGGCCGTCAGGGTTATCCGGAGTGGGCTTACATGGCACCGAGCGCGGCTGCTTGGCGTGCTCTGTGGGCATGCACTTCAGAACTTGGCATGACGCGCGCAGCGCTGGAGAGTTTTGTGCGAAGACACTACAGCCAAGTTGGCTTGAATGGGTTAGAAGACCTGCGGTCCATGGCCGATTTGAATCGTGTGCTCTGGGGTTTAAAGGCAATATTGCGTCGGAGGCAAGCGATGAAATCATCCCAGCTGGCAACCAACCGAGCGGCTTAGTGCCCGATGCGCATCCCGCGACGCAATTTTTCGCCCGCTCACCTGGCCTTGTTTGAATCCGGCGAACTGAGCCAGCGGCTAAAGTTGGCCCTCGGACATTTACAGAGCTGTCGCCTGTGCCCGCGAGATTGCGACGTGAACCGCCTGGATAATCATGTCGGTGTATGTAAAACCGGTCGTCATGCGATTGTTAGCAGCCACTTCGCTCATTTTGGTGAAGAAGAGTGTCTGCGGGGAACGCGCGGTTCGGGCACCATCTTCTTCTCGCACTGCAACCTGCGTTGTGTTTTTTGCCAGAACTATGACATTAGTTGGCTGGGCGAAGGGGTGCTCACCCTACCAGGGGTATTGGCAGAAATGATGCTCCATCTGCAGCGCATAGGGTGTCACAACATCAACTTTGTGACCCCTGAGCATGTGGTGCCACAAATTCTCGAGGCACTGCTCCTGGCGATCGAAGAAGGTCTCCGGCTTCCCCTAGTCTACAACACGGGGGCTTACGATTCCCTGGAGTCGATGAAGCTTATGGACGGCGTCGTCGATATCTACATGCCTGATTTCAAGCTCTGGCGGGCAGAAAGCGCACGCCACTACTTGAAAGCACCCAATTATCCCGATGCTGCGCGTCGTGCGATTTTGGAAATGCATCGTCAAGTGGGTCCGCTTGTCTTCGACGAGCATGGAGTAGCTCTCCGGGGCCTTTTGATCCGCCATTTGGTTATGCCAGGTTTTGCGGCCGAAACGCGGGAAATTCTCAAGTGGATTGCCGAAGAACTCGGGCAGGACACCTATGTCAATCTGATGGATCAATACTGTCCTGCGGGCAAGGTGGGCAACGCCGATTACGTCGAGATCAACCGTCGCGTTACGTCTAAGGAGTATGAGGCAGCTCTGGAAGCCGCATACTCCGTTGGACTCCGGCGTCTGGATGCTCACGCCCCCAGGCACGCTCCTTGTCCGTGAACCTCACCGAAGAAGACGCCCAACAACTGAGTTCTAAGCGAACATGAATAAAGATGCTAGTTGACTTGGGGTTGGCGACCCAGTGATGTATCCGTTCACCGCGAAACTGGATTGAGTTAAGGTGACCGCAAGGTGTTCCATGAAATCAAAACTTGCATTCCGGGTAGTTGCATTAGTATTTCCTCTCTGTTTGACCGCCCCGCTATGTGGGAATCAAGAGTACGATCGAAGGGACGGAAATTGGTGGAGAGAAATAAATGCTGTGAGCAAGGCTTACTATTTGTCTGGCTTTGTTGACGGGATGGAACTAGGGAATAGATTCTCATTCTGGGGAATCGACGAAAGTGATAAAGACGGCAAAAATATCTCCGCGCGAGTCAGAAGTTCATTTTCGGATTATCACTCCAGGTATCTATCGAATATCACTGATATTCAATTAACGGACGGGTTGAACACCTTCTATATGGATCCACAAAACCGGCGAATCCTCGTATACAACGCCACCTGGTTGGTGCTCAATCAGCTTGCCGGAAAACCCGCGGCCGAGATGCAGCGCTTGATTGAGGACTACCGAAACAATGCGGATATGGAGCGATGATTCCAAGGACTCGAAACGCCATTGGTAGGGACGAACCAGCCAGGACCATCCCAGAGTGTCGCCGTCGCCCCAGCGCGAAACCTCAAAACGGCATACACTCAGCAAAAGACACACCCCAAGAAGCCAAGAGATAGAGAACACGAACTAACGCCGCTGCCGTATGCAAGGGAGAGAAAAACGGGATAGACGCGATGAGGACCGTGATGGAAAATCCCCGAAGATGCGAGTTCTCTTCATCTCGGCAGCAAACGACGCCGGCTCCATGACGCCTTTGCCACTGGGGCTAGCCTGCGTGGCTGGCGCAGCGGAAATTGCCGGACACGATGTGCGCCTTTTGACATTGTGCACGGATGCCGACTGCGAGAACGAACTCAAGCAGGTTATAGGGCTATTCTCTCCAGACGTGCTGGGTCTGTCGGTCAGGAACATCGATGACCAGAACATGCAAAGCCCGCGATTCCTGCTGGAAAGCCTCAAGAAGATTGTGACCATCTGCCGAGCGCATTCCCGTCCCATCGTTTTGGGCGGTGCCGGGTACAGCATCTTTCCCGAAAGCGCATTGGCCTACTTGGGTGCCGATTTTGGCATTCGGGGCGAGGGAGAAGCAGCGTTTCCCGCCTTGCTCACGTGGCTTGAAGGAGGTTGTCAGTCATCTCCACCGCCAGCAACTTATTTCCCCGATGGGTCGCACACCCCCACGGTGTACGCGGCCAAGCTCGATAGCTTTCCGTTGCCCGTGCCGCGTCTTTGGCTGCCCGTCCCCGAGAGCAGAACCATGCGGGTTCCCATCCAGAGCCGACGAGGTTGTCCGTTGGACTGCATTTACTGCTCGACCAGTCTCATCGAAGGAAAGCCTGTCCGCCAACGCTCTCCGGAATCTCTGGTGGCATGGCTGGCTGCACTGCGCCAGAATGGCTTTCGATATTTCTACTTCGTAGACAATGCCTTCAACTTGCCGCCGTCTTACGCCAAGGAGTTGTGCCGTAAGCTGATAGAGGCAAACCTCGAACTGGACTGGTGGGCCATCGTGTACCCGAAATGGGTGGACTTGGAACTGGTCAAACTGATGGCGAAAGCCGGTTGCACTGAGGTAAGCCTCGGGTTCGAAAGCGGCTCGGATACCGTCTTGCCGCAACTCAACAAGCAGTTCACGTCTGCGGAGGTGGGCGCGATTTCTGAGGCCTTTCGTATTGTGGGAATCAAACGACAGGGCTTCTTGTTGCTGGGTGGCCCCGGCGAAACAAAGAAGACGGTAGAAGACAGCCTAGAGTTTGCCGATGGCTTACGCCTCGATGCCCTGAAAATCACGGTGGGGCTACGAATCTATCCACAGACTCCGCTTGCGCTGACCGCTGTTGCACACGGCCTTCTCAAGCCCGACGACAATCTACTTACCCCGCGCTTCTATATTACCCCCTCCTTACGGGAGTGGCTCCCTGAGCGAATAGCCCATCTCGAATCTGGTCACACACGGCCTGTGAACTGAAAAAGAACAATGCGCTTCGCAATCGCAGTCTCAAAGCCGCCTTCGAATGGGCACCGAAAGCGCCGATCTTGAGATGACCTCACCCACAAGTGCTCCCGTTGCCTACGGCAGGGGGCTTCAAACCACGTTTTCAGCACACTAATACTTAAGCTACTTCCGTTAATCGCGCTTACGAGTGCCTGTGTGCTGGAGCATGTGGTTGGATGACTCTCGGCACAGCACATCTCCTCCGCAGCTGCTATTGGTTGTGAAGGAAAGGGAGGTCCGTCATGCCTTTCAACCTAATGACTCTGTCCCGAGTTGCCATGCCCGTCAGCAGAGCCGAAGGCCTCAAGATTCTGGAGCGGGATCACTTCTGCTGCCGTTACTGCGGACTGGATGGGAAGGCTAGCTTTGAAAACGCTCTCGTCATGTCGGTGGATTTCGTCATTCCACGCGCGCACAAGGGTACGAAGGTTGCCGCAAACCTGGTAGCCTGCTGCCGCCCGTGCAACATGATTAAGGGCACGAGGATCCACAAGAACTTCGAAGAAGCCAGACAATACGTGCTTGCCAGGCGCCAGGAACTGCACCAATCCTGGGAAGCCAAGTTCTCACGACCGGCACCCCCCACGAAGGAGCCAAAGATCATGACAGAATTGTGTGCCGGCATTTAGTTGGCCTAAAGAAACCTCTACAACTCGCGGCACCTGGCCAGCGCCGCAGGAGGCGGATAACCGCCTGCGGATGGGCCCTTTACGATATTTAAGCAGAAAATCATTACTGGCTTGCGCATGAACGGCTCAGTGCAGAAACGAAGATGGGCTAGGCGCTGCAAACCGGTCCAGAGCGAAAAAAGGCCATCATCGTTTGCGAGTGGTCGCCGGAAAGGGGCTGGACCCGTATTGCACTTCCACCTGTCAGTGGCAAGTGAGCGATTGGCCCCAGCGATCGTTTTTTGCTACTTCAGAGAAAAAGGGCAAACCGACCGCCTAGCGTGGTGCTGCCGAACGCATAGTCTGCGCGTTGTCACAGCGAGCTCCCCGATAACTGCCTAGTGCTGAACCAAGCAGTCGGATCTGCCCAGAACATGTGGCTGCCCTCTCCGGCGCGCTCCACCTCTCATCCCTGGCAAAGATGCCCTGCTTGGTGAGTAATCACAAACATGTGTGACTTCGGTCACAGAGCTTCGTTGCGGTGGAGAGAAAATTTTATCCGGAGGGGTGTTGCAAAGGCGAGTCGTGTCCCTCCTCGAGAACAACTCTCTATGATGTGGCTTGTCAGGCTCGCGCTAAACCGCCCCTACACGTTCGTAGTTGCGTCCATACTGATCCTAATCCTCAGCGTAGTCGCCGTCGTTCGCACCCCCACCGACATTTTCCCCGACATTAGCATTCCCGTGGTGAGCGTAATCTGGGGCTACACAGGCCTGGCGCCGGAAGAAATGGAAAGGCGCATGGTCACTTCCTACGAGCGGGCAGTAACCACCACGGTGAACGACGTGGAACACATCGAGTCACAATCGTATTTCGGCATTGGAGTGGTGAAAATCTTCTTCCATCAGGGTGCGGACATCAACGGTGCGGTTGCCCAAGCAACGGCCATAGCCCAGGCGGTTCTGCGATCAATGCCCCCTGGTACGACGCCGCCCTTGGTCATCGCCTACACGGCTTCGAGTGTGCCAATTCTGCAGTTGGGCTTGAGCAGCCCGACTCTTTCTGAGGGGCAACTCTTCGATTTGGGCGTAAATTTCTTGCGCATTCAGCTCGCCGATATCGAAGGGGCAGCCATCCCGTATCCGTACGGTGGCAAGCAGAGACAGGTCAGCGTAGATCTGGATCCACAAGCGCTGTTGTCACGGGGAGTATCTGGGGTCGACGTGGTAAATGCCGTAAACGCACAAAATTTGATTCTGCCGGAAGGCACGATCAAATTAGGGCCGAAGGAGTATGACGTCGCCCTCAACAGCAGTCCGGTCTTGGTGGCGGAACTCAATGATCTCCCCATAAAAGTAGTGAACGGAAGCATGGTGTACATCCGCGATGTCGCGCACGTGCATGACGGTTTTCAGTTCCAAACCAACATCGTGCACGTGGATGGCCGTCGTTCGGCGGTGTTGAGTGTTTTCAAGACTGGCAAAGCTTCCACTCTGGATATTGTTTCCAAGGTTCGCGAGGAACTGCCTCGAATTCAAGCCGGGCTCCCGCCCGCACTGAAAATCAACCCGACAGCCGACCAGTCTGTATTCGTGCGTGGGGCGATCAAGGGCGTGCTGCACGAAGCGGCCGTTGCCGCTCTGCTGACCGCCACCATGATCCTGGTCTTCTTGGGCAGTTGGCGCATGACCTTCGTCGTCTGTATTTCGATTCCCTTGGCGATCCTGACTTCGTTACTGACATTTACCTCGTTGGGCGAAACCATCAACATGATGACCTTGGGCGGCCTTGCACTGGCGGTCGGAATCCTCGTTGACGATGCGACCGTCGAAGTGGAGAACACAAACCGGTTGCTACCAGAAGGCCGCTCCTTGCGCGAAACCATTCTGACAAGTGCCAGCCAAATCGCCACTCCGGCCCTTGTGGCAAGCCTGGCGATCTGCATCGTATTCGTTCCCATCATGTTCTTAAGGGGGATTCCTGGTTTCCTCTTCCGGCCGCTGGCCGAAGCGGTGGCATTTGCCATGTTGGCGTCCTACCTGCTTTCGCGCACGCTCGTGCCTACAATGATGTTCTATTTTTACCGCGCCGAACGGCTGCTGGAAGCCAAGAGAAGCAAGGATCCGCGACGGCGCCCCGGTATTTTCAAGAGATTCCATCAAAGATTCGAGGAAGGATTCAACAGATTCCGGGGACGTTACGCGCTGATGCTGGAGTGGAGCCTGCATAACCGTTTTTTGTTTGCAACGGTCTTGATGGGATTCTGCCTGGCGAGTCTGGCGTTAATTCCGCTGCTGGGCTCGGATTTGTTTCCTTACGTTGACGCTGGGCAGATCCGCTTGCACTTCCGGGCGCCGACCGGGTTGCGGATTGAAGAGACCGCGGCACTTTGCCAGCGTGTCGAAGCGGCTATTCGCCAGGAGATTCCTGCAAGCGAAGTGAACACCATCCTGGACAACATCGGGATGCCGTACAGCGGAATCAACCTGACGTACAGCAACAGCGGAGTCATCGGCACCTCCGACGCCGAGATTCTGGTGTCGCTGAACCCGGAGCACCGCCCGTCACTACAATGCATTCGCGATCTGCGGCGAAAACTCCCGAAAGACTTTCCGGGGACCGAGTTTTTCTTCCAGCCCGCGGACATCGTGGGCCAGATTTTGAACTTCGGACTTCCATCGCCCATCGACATTCAGATTGTAGGAATGGACATGGAAGGGAATTACAAAGTAGCCAATGATATGGTGCCGCGCATCCGCCAGATCCCGGGGGCGGCTGACGTGCATATTCAGCAGGTGCTGAATGAGCCCATAGTTAGGCTAGACGTAGACCGGACCAAAGCACAGCAAATGGGATTCACGCAGGCGGTTATCGCCAACGATGCGCAAGTGGCGTTGACCACCAGCTTCCAGACGGCTCCGAGCTTCTGGTTGAGTCCGCAAGGAGTGAGCTATTCGGTGATCACCCAGACGCCGCAATTCCGAATGGATAGTCTGCGCGATTTGCAGAACATTCCGATCGCAGGCGGTCTCGTTCCGCAACCCCAAATCCTCGGCAACCTTGCCAGCATCCGGCGAAGCCAAGCTCCCGCCGTCGTCAGCCATTACGACGTTCAGCGCGTGGTCGATATCTATGCAGCGAGTCAGGGGCGGGACCTGGGCGGTGTGGCCGCGGACGTCAACAAGGTGATGCAAGAGTACCAAGCTAAGCTGCCGCGCGGGAGTTACATGGTGGAACGCGGACAAGTCGAAACCATGCACTCGTCGTTCGAGGGGCTCGGCTTCGGCATTCTCTTCGCCGTGATTCTGGTGTACCTACTCATGGTGGTGAACTTCCAGTCGTGGTTGGACCCGTTCATCATTGTTACCGCGCTGCCGGGGGCGCTCGCAGGAATCGTCTGGATGCTGTTCATTACCCGCACCACCATCAACGTTCCTTCGTTGATGGGTGCGATCATGTGCATCGGCGTCGCCACGTCCAACAGCATTCTGCTGGTGACCTTTGCCAGCGGCGAACTAAAAGAAGGAAAGAATTCCCTCGAGGCGGCGTTGCAGGCGGGGATCGTGCGCCTGCGTCCGGTAATTATGACCGCGCTGGCCATGATTCTGGGCATGATACCGATGGCGTTGGGAGTCGGCGAAGGCGCGGAACAAAACGCTCCACTCGGCCGCGCGGTGATCGGCGGCCTGGTGATTGCCACGGTAGCAACTCTCTTTTTCGTGCCCGTGGTTTTCAGCTTCTTGCACCGTGAGGGATATCACCGGCTGGCCTCTCAGGAAGAAGAGCCCCCTTCAGGCGCCTAGACGACACTTAATCGGGAGATGGTTGACAACGGTAGATAGGTGGAAAAGAAGATGGCACACGGCGTCGCAGAGGAGAGTGAAAGGCAGGAAGAACTGGCGGACAGTTCGGAAGCGAATCGCCCACTAAAGCATTGGTCGGCTGCGGGAAAAAGCCTGGCAACTGCGGCGGTGGTGGCGGTGGCATTCTTTGCGGTCATGTTGATTGTGGGACTTCTTCATCAACGGACAGTTCGCTCTGAACTTGCTGCGGATTCGCGCGACCATGCTCGCACTCCGGTCAGCGTAACCCATCCGCAGTCCAGCGCCTCGCAACTGAGCGTCCGCTTCCCCGCAAACATTCAAGCCTACATCGAGACGCCCATCTACGCCCGCACCAACGGGTACGTCAAGCGCTGGCTCGTGGATATCGGAGCGCGGGTCGAGCGCGGACAACTGTTGGCCGAAATCGAGACCCCAGAATTGGACCAGCAGCTGCGCGAAGCCGAAGCGGCACAGGTGCAGGCGGAAGCGAATTTGGATCTGGCGCGCATCACCGCCGCTCGCTATCAAGAGCTGGTCAAACACGACGGCGTGTCGCGACAAGAGACCGACCAGGCCGTCAGCACCCTCCATGCCGACGAAGCCAACGTGAAGGCGGCCATCGCGAACGTGGACCGGCTGAAGGAGATGCAGTCGTTTGAGAAGGTCATCGCTCCTTTCGCCGGAACCATCACCGCCCGCTACATCGATATCGGCACTTTGATTGCCTCGGGGACCAACACGCTTCTGTTCCGGCTGGCGGAAACCTCTACGTTGCGCGTGTACGCCAGCATCCCCGAGGGCTACAGCAAAGACATTGCCATCGGCGTGCCCGTCGAACTGGAAACTCCCGGAACCAAGGGGAAGATATTTAGCGGCCAGGTAATCCGCACGGCAGGGGCGATCGAGCCAATTTCTCGAACCCTGCTCACGGAAATTCGTGTGCCCAATCCGAAGCTGGAACTGGTGCCTGGGGAATTTGGCGAGGTCACTTTTCATCTCCAGTCCGCTAAGCCGGTACTCATCATTTCGGCCAGCGCGCTGCTCTTCCGGGCCGAGGGCACGCAAGTGGCGCTGGTGCAAGATAGGGACCGGGTTCATCTTCAAAACATTCAACTCGGTCGGGACCTAGGCACCAGCGTCGAGGTGGTATCCGGGCTCACAGCAGATGACGCCGTCATTGACAATCCCTCTGACGCAATCATCGAGGGCACAAATGTTTCCGTGCAGCAGCCCGAGACCGAGTAGCCCGAAATGGTTCCAGGCGCGGCCAGTGAACTACACGGCGGCAGAAGACCCATGAGGATGTTCCTCTCAGTCCGATCTGTAGCGAGGGCCATCAAATGAATTGATAAAGGTCGGTCATCGAATGCGAGGGAAGCTACGCTAGTTTCTTCTCATGCCTTCACAGCTGCCCTTCGCAGAGGGGAGAGGAGGGAGAAGTCCTAAGGTATGCGCCTCCCTGCGATTCACCCGGTGCACGAATTCAGCGAAAAGGCACTTAACGCTGACCCAGTTCTCTTTTCGCGAATTCTTGTGGCAACTGATTTTTCCTCGATCTCGCGCCGCGCCTTACAATATGCGCTTTGCTTTGCCCATCGTTTCGGCTCGGAGATTTGTCTCGTGCATGTCATCGCGGACCATCTTTCCGAATCGGCCGCCAATGACCACAAAGTGGCCGAACAGCAGATGGAAGAGTTCACCCGCGCAATTCCAGGGAATTCTGGTTGCTGTACGGTGGTGATTGAACACGCCGAAGGACCACTTTCACTTTGGGTCGCAATCGAGCGCCTTATTAACCGGTACAAGGTTACCCTGATCGTCGCCGGAACCCGCGGGGTGGGTGCCAGGTCAGAGCCCTTCCTCGGTTCCGGGGTTGAGCAGATTTTCCGCCACGCGACATGCCCCGTACTCACAATTGGTCCTGCGACACAAGAGGGCGATCTCCCGGACGTGCCATTCAAGAATGTTCTCTATGTGACCGACTTCGGACCCAGCGCGGGTCGTGCTCTAGGGTATGTTGTTTCAGTCGCCCATGAATTTGGTGCCAGAGTGAGATTCCTTCATGTTGTCGAAGATATGGAGGGCTCAGGGATACCAACTCATGAACATTTGCGGCAAATCCATATCCAAAGAATGAAACACGCTTTGTCGGCGAGCCATGCGGCCGGGGTGCAGGCGGATTTTTGTGTCAGATTCGGAAACGTGGTCGATGAAATTCTCAGAATCAGCCACGAAATAGGCGCCGACCTGGTCATCATGGGCGCAAAGGCAACGGCCGGCTGGGTCGGCCACGTGCCACTCTCGACCGTATACAACGTAGTGGCCAGGGCATTCTGCCCGGTGCTCACTGTAAGGGCCTGAGTCCCTCTGCTGCAAACAGGCTCAAACAAGCCCACCAAAACGCCGCCGTAGCAAGTTGCACCGCTCCCTGCAACTCGCCGCGCAAGAGTTGCACGTCTCAGGGGAATTGCAATCCAGCATCTACGTATTTCACGTCAGTGCAGCAGATGCAAAGGCTGCAGGCGTCGAGATGATGTCAGTGTGAAAGACTCTACGCGACGCAGGATGCCAGTATGAATTGTGGATCGTCGGAGAGCCTACAGATGAGGTATACGGCTCCCCAGCCGTTTCTTTATTGAAGGATTCTTTTGGTCTCTCGCTTCAACAGCAAGAAGCGGGACGGCTGAAGGATATTGTAGCGATGAAACTGGCCACGACTCTTAGCGCTAAAGAACTGAAACCCAAGAAGTAGCACAATAGGCGCCTTCCAACAGCTATGGAGATTCGCGGCGACGATTCGACCCAAAGCTCCAATACTTTGACTTGTCGGTTCTTGCTGGTACCTTTACTTCTTCATTGATGGTCCCGTGACTCTCGTCACGGACGAAATTGCCTCCTTCTGGCTAGATTTGAAAGGTCTTTTTTCGTCGTCCAACGTGCGCCTGCTAATTTCGGTGTCGTGACGAGTTTGTTGGGTGGCGATTCCTGTGCAACGTGTAACTACGATTTGGCTAACTCTTCTGACATTGATCGTTTTCGTGGCGATCTCCGTCGGCTGGACGCGCAGAGTAACGGCAGTTTTCGCGGGGACTCCATTAGTGCGTTCTTGCGGTGTGCTGCTTTTCGTTTCCAGCGTTTTTGTGGCGCTAACGGCGATCGGAGGCGGCATCACGCTGGTGCTGGGAGTCGACAAGTTCCCCGCCCAATGGCTGGTTGGAACCCTGTTCCGCAGCTATCTGATTCCCGGCTTGATCCTGACGATCGTGGTAGGGGGAAGCGCGGCCGCCGCTGCGGTGACCGTATTGCGCAAGTCCGGCAAGGGTGCGTTATTCTCGATCATTGCGGGTGTAATTCTGCTCGGCTGGCTACTCGGCGAACGCCTGATTCTGCCTAAAACAGCTTTCGATCCAAAGTTCTTCTGGTTGGAGGCCATCTACATCGCCGCAGGATTGCTGATGGTGGTACCTTCGCTGGCGGTTCTACGGGCCCTTCACAAGCGACCGATGTAGTGCGTCTACGGTCTATGCTTGCTACACGGAAAAGCGGCGGCGGTCGCACGATTGTATAATTCGAAGCAGTGGAGTGCGATGGAGACTAGCGACAAAGTCTTACTCGAGATTATCTTGGACCATCTTGTCGTTACCGAGCGCCTTGTTGAGCACTATGTGCGACTCGCCCATGCTGTGCAACAACAGCCTAGAATAGCTGCTAACTTTCCGGCAGTCGAACAACCTCTGGGACTGCAGGAGCTGCGGACTGAGACTCAAATACTCATTCGAAGAATCCACGCCATTCTTGAGCGGGAATAGCTTGGGACAAGTATGTCGTACTGGTTCAAAACAAAAGGTGGAGAAAGAGCTGCCTACTGGATTGCTGCCCTGATATTTCTGCTTAGCCTCTTGGTAGCTTTCTGGAATCTCTTAGCAAGGTAGCCTCGCCCGCGATTTGGGTGTGAGCCCTCTTGGCGATTCACCCGACGGGGCGTGGTTTACGGTTCTGACACTGGACAAACAGTCTGGGGCTGGTAGTATCCTATTCCTGCTCTCGTCATTGCCCGTCGTAGCAGGGGTTTCCTAAACTCCATGCAAGTGTTGCATCGACCGTTTGAGCCGGCCGGGGGTAACCACCAAAGTACGTACTAGCCCGAATACGTTCGGTTGATGTCATAACGAGGTCGGCCTCACGACGAGCCGAGTAGACTGTCATCTAGGGCCTTCGGCCCGCGAAAGTTCATGAAAATCACTCAGAGGTAAGATCGCATTGGTCCGGAGCGGCGAGGTC
>Ga0187782_10000382_pt1 | contig 29388 bp, 40 predicted proteins | sample 0715_SJ02_MP15_2_FD_132454 | JGI IMG/M metagenome (GOLD analysis project Ga0187782, IMG submission 132454) | Tropical peat soil microbial communities from peatlands in Department of Meta, Colombia - 0715_SJ02_MP15_20_MG | ecosystem: Environmental > Terrestrial > Soil > Wetlands > Peat | place... | reverse complement strand
TCCATCGTCCTATGAGAATGGGTCTTTGGCAGTGCCATTGACGGTGCGCTCGTCAGCGAAGGCGTGCCGCATCGAGGAAGAGGTACTGGAACTGTTCGACGAGTTCCGCAATCCGCTGCTCAGATATGGCCTTTCGTTGGGCCTGTCGATTCACGATGCGGAAGAGGTGATCCAGGAGGCTTTCCTGGCCCTGTTTCGACACCTTCGCTTGGGGCGTGCTCGCAAGAACCTTCGGGGTTGGCTTTTTCGCGTCACTCACAACCTCGTTTTGAAGCAACGCCTCGCGAATCAGACTTCGCTTCGACGGACGGCATGTGACGCAAGCGCGGCGGAAGAACATGCAGATCCGGCGCCTAGCCCGGAAGAGCAGATGTCTGCGGCACAAAGACGCTATCGCTTGCAGGCCGTGGTCCAAGCGCTGCCGGAGCATGATCAACATTGTCTGCGGCTACGCGCCGAAGGCCTCCGCTACCGGGAAATCGCGGCGGTACTCGGCATGTCTTTGGGTGCGGTATCGATTTCTCTAACACGATCCCTGGCACGTCTGGTTCGTGCGGACGGGAGGTGAACCATGCTGCATAAGAATCGTCACCTGTCGATGCGCCACATCTCGGACGAGGAACTCGTTCGTTCGGCGGATGGCGAGCTTTCTCCTCAACGCGCGGCCGAAGTTGAGGCCCATCTTGAAGCCTGCTGGAATTGCCGCGCTCGAATGGAAGAAATGCAGACTACGATTACCGAGTTTGTGCACGCTCATCATGCCGAGTTTGACAGGCGACTTCCTCCCGTTGCCGGCCCACGAGCGCTGCTTCGAGCACGTCTGAGCGAATTAGGTTCGGAACCGCGAACTGAGTGGTGGAAACGCGTCTTTCAATTCGGGTTCAGCCTGCCACGTGTAGCGATCGTCTGCCTGTCCTTGATTGCCATGACGATTGGGATTTTGTGGTCTCGGCACGCTTCACAGCGGGAATTGGGACCTGCTTATGGCTTGTTTGATGCGGAAGCCGTCCCAAATCGCAGTTTGACGCCTGGTGCAACGCGTCAAGTCACGATGACTGAGGTTTGCTCAGTCCCTGAGGAAGAAGTGATTGGAGATGTAACGGTATCCCTGCGTCAAAGGGTTTTTAAGGAGTATGGAATCGCGAACGCCCGTCCTGAAGACTACGAGATCGATTATCTGATTGCTCCACGCTTAGGTGGAACAGAGGATATCCGCAATCTCTGGCCAGAGCCCTACCGGGCCCGCATGTGGAATGCCCGTGTGAAGGATGACCTGGAACAACGTCTCCACGAGATGGTCTGCAGGGGACAACTTGATCTGTCCACGGCGCAGCACGACATCGCGACAGACTGGATCGCTGCCTATAAGAAGTACTTTCACACGACGAAGCCCCTCCCTTTGAGTTCCCACTTCGATCCAATCCGCCACAATGAGCTACGATGGTCTTAGCTTGTGGTCGGACTGGAGGTGCGGTCATGCCGAGTCGCAAGATAGAAAACCGTGATCCTATCTTCCAAGATCTAGACAAAGTGTTCCCCATTGCGGAATGGGCTCTGTTCGTGGGGGTGGTACTGGCAGCGGTGCTGTATATGCTGTTTGGAAGGTGACTTATCGAAGGCGCTTAATGTCGCCCGCGCTTCCCATTCGGCGCAGTCAGCCCCATAGACACGCGTTGATCCCGCAAACCTCCAGCATGAAAATGGCGGAAGCGAGTGGGAGTCGAAGCAAAGCCGATGTTGAAAACAAAGCAAGTAGTTTTGGAATCAATCGTGACTTCGGATGAAATTCTTATCTTCCGCGGGCCGTAAGCACGAATTAGCACAAATAGGCTGATGGGTACTGCCGCGGCCCCGCCGTCAGCTGCGAAATGTTAGAACCCCACCGGCCGCCCAATCCAAAACACGAACCCCTAGCGCGGCAATTACCAGGACAGCGAAGGTCCACCACAATCGCCACAACAACTCATCTTTTATTGCTGCCATCATTGAAACGATGATGGCAGGGTCATGATTCAAGTGATGGTGATTTGCGTCATGGCCTAAGTGACGCGGCGGGCCCCGAGATGTCAACCGCTCATTTGGCCGCCTCGATTCCATTCAGAAGTACAGGCACCTCGGATGGTTGTCAGAGCTTCCGGCGAGAGCCGAAAATGCTTTCTAGATTTCTTCTGACACGAGGCATAACGCCTGAAGGCTGCAGAGCATGACTCCAGAAATTAGACAGTACCTACTTGAGAAACTCGTCGATTACATCGAAACTGACATGGAGGATGGTGAAGACTACACGGTCTGGATAAAGGACGAAAATCTCACAGATTGCTTTAGAGACTGGCTGCGGGGAAAAAATTGCCCATTTCCGTGGAAATCAGAGCGCCGTGAAATAGGTGAAGAGGCGTATCGGATATTCTATGAGCGGCATCCGGAAGCGAAAAAGAGGCCGGGACGCCAAACTGGACATACCGATTTTCAATCGAACGGGCTCAAAGCAGCACGGCGCATCAAGACCGCGCCGGAGGACGAGATTCGGGTTTATACACCCGCGCCGGTGGTGGGCATCACTCGTTACGGTGTAGTCAAATGGCTGACGGATGGTAGACAACACAGAGCTGGTGACCCGATTCCACCACGAACCAGGCTGAGAGTTCAAACCGTGCGCTTCCGCTACAATGGGCAGGTTATCGAACGCAGTACCGGATGGATGCTCGAGTCTGTTGGATGGGTGAAGCAACGCGGGAAGAATAAGAAGACGAAAGAACTGACCGCCATAACCGAGGACGAATAAGGGCTTATACCCACACCGGTTTTTTGGATTTGTTGAAAATGAAGCCCGTTAGAGTCCAGTGTGGGTATTTACCCGTACTGAGTGTGGGTGTATGTACTATACGTACCACACACACTCAGCCCACCCCTTGAGGGGGCTGGTCTGGTGTGTGCAAAAAACCTTTTTACACACCGCCAAAATTTCCAGCAAGGTAAAGTAGTGGCCGCCGGAAGTGCAGGTCACACCGACAGGCTTTTTGACGCTTTGCATACCGGGCTATCATAAGTCCTACCAGGCCTGCGCTGGTCAAATCGACGTTAAATGCCAGAAAAAACAAAGTGCCCAACCAAACGTTGGCATTAAGTTTTTTATTCACAGCCGCTTACCACTTATTTGCCAAGTAGCCTTCGCTTTCAAAGCCAACATGCTCCGTTGGGTGTGCGGCTTGTAAGCCACAGATAGTAGAGGCATTTCTCGGTCTTATAAAACACAGAAGCCCGTCAGGCTATGTAAGACGGAAGCCTCAAGAAACCGCAAAGAAGCCGCCATCAGCAGCCGCCATCAACCGACTGGCCCGGGCTCGAGTACCGCTGAGATAGACCCTCGCGGACGTGCTGAACGGCCTAGCACAACTCGAATGGCTGAGAATCCACCACTCTCTGCCATGTTCCCGAAAATGCAAGCAGAATGATGACTTACTGGACCGGGTGATACGGACTGTCTACGGTTGAGCAGTATCACCTAACCACCTGGTAATGTCCTGGACGCGCATAATCCGCCGCCCCCGCCGGTTCGTTCGGGGAGCCACAACGCGATTTGGGATGGTCCAGGCGAGTAACAGACCGTTGCAGGACCTTTCAATAGCCGCGCTGGATGGGACCCGTTGGAAGACTTTCACCGGCGGCACCCTCCCCCGCGAACCCGCATGTATCAGCGCCGCCAAAGGCACACGGCCCGCCTCGAATGCATTAAGCGGCGAATTGGTGAAACGACAATTCAGCATTTTGTCGTCTCGTCTCGTAACGTATTCGTTTTCATAGCATTACGCGTAGCCACTCGCGTTTTACAGAATTCCAATCGTGTTTTCAGAAGCAACCGTCCGAAATACACAAACCGTCACCTGCGATTGCTGCCAGCCGACAGGAACGAGCTAAATGGAACCTTCTTTTTCAATATGTTACCGGCCTGCCGGACCCCCAATGAGTAGCAGCCATGGCTACAAGGCAAGGCCAAAAAGGCGATTTTTCATGCCGAGCAGGAAGCGCCTGTAGACTTCGATGGAAACCGTTATCAGCATCAAGAGGAGACACTCGGGACACTACCGCAAACCCCGTGGCACGGCCCACAACTTGGCGCAAACGACGATCTCATAATTCCCAAGACGTTCTCGGGATTTTCAAATTTTTTGCGCAACCGCGGGCTGGTTGCCGGGGCAACTGACCACCTGATCCTGAACGTTAGAACTGCGGGTTGTGTGCTGCCATTGTGTGCCGCCTAAGCCAGAGAGTCCCCGGAGTTCACCCAAGCCCCCTTACTCCCAATGTGCCCAAGACTGCCTGGGCCTGCTCGCCTCACGAGCACCTGCGCGTTCCAGGTCCAAACTACCTGCCACTGTGGGCTGACGATCCACCTAGATAGAGATTGTCTTGCGAGCCTGGATAGGCCCACGCCGGGCTCCCCCAAGCGACCACCATCGCTGATTGCGCCTACCGGACCTCGATTGTTCTTAATCGCGAGCTTGAAGAAGGTAAGAGCCACGATCCATTCGGGCCCCGTATCCGCTGCCCACTATGCGGCTGGTCGCCCCGTAAGGCGGACAAATGGTTCTGCGAGTGCGGTCGCGAATGGAACACCTTCGACACGGGTGGCGTCTGCCCAGTCTGCCTCCACCAGTGGACTGAAACCCAGTGCCTGTCCTGTAGCCGATGGTCGCCGCATTCGGACTGGTACACTGGCTGAGTCAGTCAAGAGGGGGTGTACATGCGGAGATTGTTGAGGCTTCGCACAACATACATCTCGGCAATTCTGCCGCTATTTTTGTTCGGACTTGCCGTGCTGCGGGTAGACGCTCAGAACATGAGCAGCACAAGCGTCGAATCTCAGACAAAGATTCAGGCGCTCAAGGTGACCCTGCTTTCAACCATGCTTGTGGGCGACGACAAGGGCATCGGCGAGTGGGGCTTTTCGGCGCTGATCGAGGCAGATGGTCACCGCGTTCTGCTGGACACTGGAGCACACCCAGACAATGTTCTACAAAATGCACGCGAGTTGAAGATTGATTTGTCCGATGTGAGGGACGTGATCCTTACGCATAACCACTCGGATCATATCGGCGGATTGATGAGTCTCCGAAAAGAGATGATGAAAAAGAACCCGTCGGCGTTATCGATTGTCCACGTCGCACGAGGCATTTTCTATAGCAGACCGACGCCTGATGGCGAAGACAATGACTTGATCGCCTTGAAGGGGCAGTATGAAGCGACGGGAGGCAAGTTCGTTGAACACGATAAGCCAGCAGAGATTTTCCCCGGAGCTTGGCTTACAGGCCCCGTTCCGCGCAGGTATCCGGAACGCAACTGGAGCGTCACCGGGAAGGTACAAACGCCGGAGGGTTTGGTGGAGGACACAATTCCTGAGGATCAATCGCTGGTGCTGAACACTGCGAAAGGATTGGTTGTCATCACTGGCTGCGGGCACGCAGGCATCATCAACATACTCACGTTTGGAAGGTCAGAATTTCCTGACGCGCCAGTGGAGGCGATTATTGGAGGCTTGCATCTTTTCCCCGCTTCCGACGAGCAACTGAATTGGACTGCCGACAAGATGAAGGACTTCAAAGTAAAGAACGTCATAGGGGCACATTGCACGGGCATCGAAGCTGTATATCGCATTAGGGAGCGCCTTGCTTTACCGAGAGAATCCGCCGTTGTGGGCAGCGTTGGATCGAGTTTTGTTCTCGGCGAAGGCATTCATCCCGGCGCACTGGCTAAATGAAACGGGCTGCCCCACGCGTCAGCGTACCAGAGTCAAATCACAGCTGCCGATGGAGTTTTGCGCGGAGGTCTAGCTGTCCAATTCCCCTAGTTTGAGCACCGGGGACTCAGGTCGGCAACAGACTCCATACCGCTGCCAAATTCGGAACCACGGGCTGTGTGCGAGCCTTTCGTCGTGCCTTCGGTTCGCAGCCGCGAGGTCGCTCAAGCTCAGTGGTCGGGTGTCCGGCACTGCGAAGATTTGCTCTAGCCACTCGATCTCAGCAATGGTCTGTTCGGCATCCATCTGGCACCAGTATAGCTAACGAGATTTTGCAGCGCGGCAGCCCCAACAGCCATCGTACAGCGTGTCATGCCGAAGCGAAACAAGCCCGAAGCAGAATCCGACGAGTTGAAGGGGTGGCGGCAAATTGCTGCTTTTCTCGGTCAACCTGTCTCGGTCGCACAACGATGGGCGCGCTCAGGAATGCCAGCCGAGCGGAAGCGGCGCTACGTGCGTGCCGGCCGCGAAGAGTTGAACCACTGGCTGGCACATGAATCTACCGGGGAGCCAGTTCAGATCGTGACATCAGGAAAAGACCTCAGCGCTGAGTTGAGACGCGGGCTTGCGTTTGTTCGCAAGCAGCGCCGGAAAGCGCCGAAGAAGAATGCTGCGTAGCTTGGGTTCCACAATCGGGCAAAATGGGATTATGCAGGTGGTAAATTCACTCGATGCGATGTCTTCGCGCTCACGTTTCAGGGCTGCGATGATTTTGGCTGTTGCAGCCGATGCCGTTCAAATCTTTGTATTCCCCTTGTTTGCCGAAGGCGCACTGTCGCCTGCCGATGACGTGCTCGACCTTGCAGTTGCAGTCGTCTTGGTTCACCTGCTCGGCTGGCATTGGGAATTCCTGCCAGCATTCGCCGCAGAACTCGTGCCGGGGCTGGATTTGGTTCCGTTCTGGACACTCTCGGTCGTAAACGTCTATCGCAAATGGAAACAGACGGTCGCCAACGAAATGAAGACCCGCGACGAGAGTCCGGTGATAGAGGGCGAGTACAGGCCGTCTTAAGAGCGGGCGGATGCTACCGATTTATTTGTCCTCACCCAGTCGATCCGCCAACGCCCGCCTGATGTTGGCACCCAGAACAATTTCTTCGGCGGCGTTCCCCTTGCGTGGTGGTATAGCGCAGCCGCGCGCTCGTAGAACCCGCGAGTATGCCACGAATCGCTGAAACCGAACTTCTGAAGGTCAAGATGATGGCAGAACTCGTGGCATAGCGTGCTCAGGAATGTGCCGAATGACGTGACCTCCTTGCGAACCGCCGTCCGCATCCAAACCCGGATCAGCATGGTTTCGGGCGTGTAGTCTCCGAAAAGTTCTGTGCTCCACCGTTCGCGGACTCGCAAAGGTCTCGCTGCAAGCACGCGGATGCCGCAATCCGGACTTGGTAGAACTGCGATGCAGCTTTCAGAAAATCCGCACAGGCACGGCGAACATCCGCCCCTTTCCCAGCCTTCATCGCTGACTCAACGGACTCAGCGATTGCAGGCAAGCGGGCATCATGCGGCAGAGCGAGAGCCTTGATCCGGTCGCTTTCCAGAAAGCCTGCCCGGTTCGAATTGCGTGGTGGAGCGTCGGTAAACATTGGCTAGGATAGCTTCTTTTTGGCAAAAGGAACTGCGTATGCGGCTGGGGGATTGTGCGAACTTGTTGTGGACGCCTTACGATAGAACTCCATTGCCTTGTCCTTCTCTCCCAACTTTTCATAGGTCTGACCCAGCATGCACTGGATGAACGGGTCGTTCTGGTTCGCTTTGCTTAGCTCGTCCAGCGCCGTTTTGTAATCTTCTGCGTAGAATGCGACGTAGCCGTTCAAGTAGGGGAAGAAGACCGCTTGTTCAGGGTTGGTGCCCTTGTCAAGGATTGCCTTCGCAGCAGCAACGTGCTTTTCCGCTTCGGCTTGTTTGCCTCGCCGAGCGGCGATGCGAGCCTGCGCGTGCTCGAACCGGAAATCCCACAGGTCTTGGCGGGCAGGTTTGATGTCGGGTTCTTTCAATCCGGTGTCGTGCCCGATCTTGTACCATTTCTGAGCCGCCTCCAAATCGCCGGAATCGAGGCAGACGCGAGCAGCTTCGTCCGCGATTTCTCCCTGCTGGAAGAAGTTCTTCACGCTGCCATAAAAGTTGAAGACCTGCTGCTCGTACTCGATTGCCTTGTTGCAATTTCCCTCGAAAGCGTATGACATCGCCATCGCCCTTTGCGCTCCTGCTTTGTGCTCCGGCGTATCCGCAATTTCAATTGCTTTCGAGAAGTATTTCCTTGCCTCCTCACCTTTTCCCATGAGGTCGAGTACGCTTCCAGCCGCGATGTTGGCAGGAATCGAATCTGGCGAGGTTTGGAGTGTCTTGCGATACAGTGCCAACGCCTCGTCAGGCTTTCCATCGCGAATTAGCTGCTGTCCCTGTTTGACGAATTCCGGCTGTTGCTGCTGTCCGGGTGCTTGCGTCAACAACGAGGTCTGCAAACTCAAAATGGTCAACAACGCCGAAGCAATCGCACCGAGGGTTTTCATACAGCAATCGTATCACTGCACCTTGAGCTATGGGCTCCCAGAACCAGTGATACGATGAGCGGCGATGAGAGCCATAGCGTTATCCGTGATCACAGGTATTCTGCTACTAGCTTTCTTCTATCCACAGAGGAAAAGTGAGGACGCGACACAGAGATCACTCCGTCAAAGTCAATCGCAATCTAGACCTGCACAGGCGGTGTACGCATCCGATCCCAATCACGTTTGGAACCGACTGTTTCGTCTGTTTTATGTGAGGCACGCCCGCGACGGCCGTCAGTACGGGGGCGAAGAACTCGATCCCTACCTGTGGTGGCAAACAGGGTATCTGCTCAGCGGCTCCTCCCACGATGAAGCCCTGAAGTTGCTCGACGAGTTTCTGGGACAACATTCTGAAAGGTCAGTTGCAGACCCGCTGAAACGCGCCTTGTTCCAGCGCGACCTTCTTGCGATTTATGACTGGCTGTCGTTGTCTTTCAGCGAACAAAGTCAGGGTCGCTCCGACTTGCAGAAGCGGGTCGCCGAGATCATCCGCAGATTGGCTCTCAGTGAAGATCAGGTTCGAAAGTTGCCTGACAACTATGAAGATGCAGTTCGAGCGCATGTGTTTCTCACGACCTACGATACTGCTGATCCCCAGCGCCCCTTCCTTCCCTCTGATCTCTTTGACCCCAAAGGGCAGTGGGTATGTCTTGGAGAAGAGCACGGACGCCCCGTTGCCTCTGACCATCTCGAATTCTTCGGTGGAAGATCAATCTTCCTAGTCTTCTTCCAAGTGCCCGGAGGAAGAGCAAAGACGCTGGAGTATCTTGCACAACTCCGCGACATCCCGAAGACGTGGGGGGCAAACCCAGACCTGCTCCCGTACCTTCGCGACGGGCAGGCTGATGCTGCTGGGTTGGTTCCATATCCTGAACCTCCGGAGTTCCCGATTGGAACGCGGATGGCATTGGTTCGCCAGATCGTGTTGATCGACAACGACGGCAATCCAATGCGAACGAACTTGACGGAGAGCGTGCAGATGCGTGTCTATCGAGCCATTCACTTCGATCTGGGCGGGACAGGAACGCACTCTCAGGACTTCTTCGAGTTCAGGATGAGCCGCGAGGGGCTGTTGTCCGGGCAGGCGGGCGGGCTTCGAGCGGTTGCTCCGAGGGAAAAGGAATTTCCGTTTTTCAGGGCGCACGGCAACGACATGTTCGAGAGTGAGGGAGAAAAGCTGGAGAGTTGGGAGGGTGTGGTTTTGCTTAGTTGTTCTGGCTGTCACGAGTTCGCCGGGATGCACTCATTCATCAGCTACTCCCGGCATCGGTTCGGCGCAGGGATTGGCACGCCGCCTAAGTTGATCGAGTCGAACCCTGACAGGGAGGCTGCTGTTCAGATTGGGTGGATCGTGCAGCACCACAAGCTTGCCTTGGCGAGTCCGTAAGCTGATTGCCAGACAATTCCTCTCGTGCAGCCGATGGTCGCCGCATTCGGATTGGTATGCGCATGGATTGAGAGATTGCCGCTCGTCGGTCAGCCTGTCTCTAGTAACGAATCACCAGTGGTAAGTGTGGACGAAAGTCTTTAGATTTTTTCTGCATGCCGCCATCAAAAGTCAACTCCATCGCCCATTCATCGTCCTGTTCGAGAGTGAGAAGATGATGATCCTGTAGATACGTGAGGGCGGCAATGGGCTGATAGATCTTCGAGGACAACACCCGGAGCGCGGTGACCTGATGAACGCCGATGGCATGGTGATAGATCGCGGCACGACGCGCCTGCTCCGCGCCGTTCGTCAGAGTGCGTGGTTCAATGAACAGCGCCGGGCTTCGGGTATCATCTCGGGGAGTTAGCATCTCCATGAAGGAGCCTTTTGGCATCCAGTCAGCCGTCCAAGTCCACGTGCGGAATGGCAGTGAGTCATTTGACAGCGTGGTGCGTCGAAATCCAATGCCGAGCGGGCACCAACCGCTGGTTCTCCAGAGCATGCGTTGGCGGTACTTCTCAGCCGCCCGCTCCATGCCATGAGACACGGGAACGGAGGGATCGGGCCAGATCAACTCCAGATAGCCATTGTCGAATTCAACCGTAACAGATGAAGTGCCAGTGCCTTCGTGGTGGTTGATTTCCTTAGAAATCTGGAAGCCTGCTCGCTCAAGATGATCTGTCCATACGTGCGTACCGTATCGGCGGGCTTGAAGCTGTAATTCTCCTCCGGCATTTTTTCGGCGGAACGGAGCAGGATGCCCTTGGTTCTCTCATATCCGCCCTTGTTGATGGCGCTGAACGGATTGTCGGAGGGCTGCTTCTCCTGAGAAAAGGCGGGTAGAGCAAAAAGACACAGCAGAATTGTGGGCAGAAGTCTTCGCATGGTTTCTCCTTTTCGATTGGTATGCAAGGGTAGCAGAAAAGCCGTACATTTATGCTTCTTGCACTCGAAATCTTGGGTTGCTCCCTTGGGGTTCTTTCGCTGCTCGGTAGGAAGTAAGCAATCAACCCGGCAACCTTGATTCAAAACTCCCAAAGCAAGGCGATGGTCGCCGCATTCGCTCTGGTATGCGGGATGACGGCGTTGACATCTGAGGCTGACGGGTTGCGCTAGAATCTGAAACGCCTTTACATGCCTGAGACTTCGACCTCTGCAGTCGCTTCACAGCACAGGCAGCTATCACCGAGTGCTGATGACCTGCTGACGATTTGCGCGATCAGCGTTCTTGCGGCGATGGTCTCGAATGTCCTGCACGAGGGCGTCGGGCACGGACTCACCGCCCTCTTGACCGGGGCAAAATCCGGTCTGCTCACGACCGTGGCTTGGTCGAGTGCATCCGACACGCGTCTGGTTGCGGCGGGCGGAACGTTGGTGAACCTTGCTGCTGCGCTGGCGTTTTGGCTCGCATTGCGCAGCGCCAAGAACGCCTCGATGCCAACGCGCTACTTCCTGCTCATCGCTTGTGCCTTTAACCTGTTTACAGGAACCGGGTACTTTTTCTTCTCAGGTGTGAGCGACTTCGGCGATTGGGCGGCTGTGATTTCAGGGCTGCACCCGCATTGGCTGTGGCGGTCGCTGCTAGTGGTTGTGGGAGGGTGTTCGTACTTCGCTGCCGTGCTGGTCGTTGGTATCGGATTTGTGCGTTACGTGGGAATCCCGCGACACCAGCAGGGACGCCTGCGGAGGTTCACCATCGTGCCGTACTTGTCAGCCATTTTGCTCGCGAGCGTTGCAGGACTGCTGAACCCGCTCGGAATACAACTTCTGTGGCAGTCTGCCCTGCCTGCGACTGCTGGTGGTCAGAGCGGGTTGCTTTGGCTGCAATACTACATTCCGAGACAAACGGAGCCAAAGCGGTCGCCGGGACAGCTTGCCCGCAGCTACGTATGGATCGGTGTGGCGGCAGTTCTGGGAATCCTCTATGTCGTCGTTCTGGGGCGCGGAGTAACCCTGCACCATGACATGTAGAAGAGAAGGTTGGTATGACACCTGACGTATTGCCCGCTCCAGTAGGGATCACATTCGATGCCCTTCTACGCTACAACGAGCAGGAGATGGCGCGTTGGCGCGATTGGTTTAACAAGCAGCCCGAAGCCATCCTGCAAATCGCGGCGGGCGATCCGTCGAGAAAGATGGGCACCATTCGCGATCTGCTGTTCCACATCTTCATAGTCGAATGGGTCTATGCGAAGGTGCTGAACGGCGAGGATTGGGAAAACGAATGGCAGAAGTTTGATCGTACTACCGTCGCAGGCATCTTCGCAGTAGCCGCTGAAGCACAGCCGAAACTGCGTGCGTTTGCCGAATCAGCCAGTGATGCTCAACTGGCACAACCGTTCAAGATCACGGCTCGCAGCGGGCAGAGCGTGGCTGGCAGCGGACGCAAGTTTCTTGCCCACATCGTCCTCCACAGCACCCGCCATTGGGCGCAGGTCGCCATGCTCCTGCGAAGAGAGGGGCATGCGACGGATTGGCAACACGATTTCATATTCAGTGACGCTCTGGATTAGCTGGAGACCGAGAGTGTCACCCATACCGGGCTGGAGTCAGTGGAGCACGAGAAATGCGAAAAGAATTCGAGGTGAAGCTAAACGGGGACAAGTCACGCAGTGATGCGACCGCGTCTTTCACGCTGCCGTTCGACACGAGAGAAGTCTGGGGCAAAGCCAAAGTGCCCGTCAAAGTGACGATCAATGGCTACACTTGGCGCAGCACAGTCGGAAACAGGGGAGGGATTCAATACATCGTCGTGAATGCCGCTGCACGCCGGGGCGCTGGCGTAAAGGCTGGAGATTTCGTGACCATCGCACTTGAGCCGGACACGGAAAAGCGGGAGATCGAGATTCCGACCGGGTTGCGGACGGCGCTGGGCACAAAGCTCACTCAACAGCTCAACAGCTTGTCCTTCACCCACAGGAAGGAATTCATCGTGTGGTATTCCGCAGCCAAGAAGGAAGATACACGCGCTCGCCGAGTCGAGAAGATGAAACAGATGATCGCGACCGGGAAGGTCATTAGCTAAAACCTGCGGTGTTCTACGCTGCCTCCGCACCCACGCTGCAATGCGCCCCTTCGGAATCGACCAACTGCGCCAGTACCCCTCCGAAATCCTGCTTCTTGGGAGGCATGCTGAACAGTACGCCCTTGGCAGTCATGTCCCGGTAGAAAGCCTCCACATCGGGAACGGTGAAACCCAGTTCGATCTTGCCTGCCGGGTTCTTGTCGGAAGCCGGGTGCAGAGCGAGAGTCGTTTCGCCTGTCACGAACTCGCTCCATCCCGGCGACTCGAACTTCAACGTCAGACCGAGCACGTCGCGGTAGAACTTCACGGCTTTGTCCATGTCGGCGACGAACTTGATCACATACCGCAGTTGTGTGCTTTGCATTTTGCGTCTCCCCATCAGAAATTTTGAAGCACCACCCACACTAAGGCAATCGAACCATGACATGGAGGATAGTCCAATGTTTGTTGTCACTGGAGCAACTGGTCATACAGGAAACGTAGTAGCGAAGGCGCTCTTAGCCAAAGGCGAGAAGGTTCGTGTGATCGGCAGGAATGCCGACCGACTGAAGGAATTCGTAGGATCAGGCGCAGAGATGTTTCCAGCCGATCTCAGCGACGGGGCAAGTGTCGCGAAGGCTTTTGCTGGCGCGAAGGCTGCGTTCGTGATGATACCTCCCAATCCCTCCAGCACAGACGTTCTGGGCTTTCAAACACGTGTCGCGGACGCGATTGCATCTGGTCTTCGAGGTTCCGGCTTGACGCATGCAGTGGTTCTGAGCAGCATCGGTGCCGACAAGCCGGACAGAACAGGTCCGGTCGTAGGATTGCATTATCTTGAGGAGCGGCTGAATGCGGTTGACGGACTGAATGTTCTGCATCTGCGGGCGGGGTACTTCATGGAGAACACGCTGCCGCAAGCGGGAATTATCGGAACTGCGGGAATGGTTGTGGGTCCCTTGCGTGCCGATCTCAAGCTCCCCATGATCGCTACACGCGACATCGGGGCGGCTGCCGCAGATGCGTTGTTGAGCCTGAACTTCCGTCAGAAGCAGATACGTGAACTGCTGGGGCAACGGGACGTCAGTTATGACGAAGTCGCCACGATCATCGGCAACGCTATAGGCAAACCCAACCTCCGCTACACTCAAGCGCCGAATCAGCAGGTGCGGGCAGCCTTCATTCAGCTTGGGATGTCCTCGAATATGGCTGATTTGCTACTTGAGATGTCAGGCTCGCTGAACTCAGGCTATATGCGTGCTTTGGAGCCGCGTACGGCACAGAACACGACACCGACACCTTACGAAACGTTTGTAGCCGAGGAGTTCGTGCCGCTCTACGAAGGCAAATCGGCTGCGGCGTAGCTTCCGATCCTCGCGGCGAGAAGGAGCCTCTTACTAAGATTTCAGTGTGCCATGAGCAAACAGCACTATTTCTTCAAACTCATCCCTCCGCGCCCCTCCTTTATTCAGGACATGAGAGACGAAGAGAGGCGCTTAATGGACGAGCATGGGCGCTATTTTCAAAAGCATTTCGACGCCGGAACGCTTCTACTCTTCGGTCCAGTGATGGCACCGAGCGGAACTTTTGGGCTTGGCATACTCGAAGTCGATAGCGACGTCGAAGCTCGACAGTTTGGCGAAGGTGACCCATCTGTGAGAGCCGGGCTGAACAGGTTCGAGATTTGCCCCATGCGGGTGTCCGCCGCACGCGCCAAGGAACCCTAAGCAACTAGCGAGCAGGTTGGCGAATAGTTTGCGGCTGGTGATTGGGGGGGCGGCATGAATACTGGCTTTATCGGGATCGGCAGCATGGGTGGTATGCTCGTCCGAGTGCTCCTGCGCTCGGGCGTGTTGTCACCGCAGGACGTATGGGCAGCGAATCGCTCGCCAGTGAAAGTTGATGTGCTCGCCTCGGACTTTCCCGGTGTCCATATCGCAAACGCCAATCAGATCGCAGCCAAATGCGGTCTGATTTTTATTTGCGTCAGCGCGGCTGATGCGTCTGTAGTCCTTGCGCAGATGGATGGGGAACTCTATCCCGACCAGTTGCTCGTAACCACTGCTGCTGCGATTCCGTTAAGAATGCTGGAAAATCGCGTGCCTTGCCGTGTGGCGAAGCTGATTCCTTCCATCACGCAGGAGATCGGAGCCGGAATCGCACTGCTGATGTACGGTACGCGATTCACGCAAGAGGATCGCAATCAGTTGGAAAATCTTCTGGGTCACATTAGCAAACCCGTGGCAATTACCGAGTCAATGGCGCGTCCCGCAATCGGACTCACTTCAGGAGGCCCTGCGCTATTGGCTTACCTGTTGCAATCCATGGCGGACGAAGCCGTGCGCAACAATGCCGAGCTTTCGCCGGGATTGGCTCGTGAACTGGTACAGGAAACCGCAGGCGCGACAATGAGGCTCCTAAGTGAAGCAAACATGACTACGGACGAAATAATCCGCCGAGTGGCTGCTCCGGGCGGTATGACCGCCCTTGCTCTTGAAATTCTGTCACAGCATGTGCCTCAAGCGTGGCAGACCGTTTTCCGTAAGACTAGGGAGCGGGAAATCAAGACTCGTGAATCACTCGCCCTATAGGAATGTTCCTCAGTTGCGCTGTGCCCTCGTTCACGACTTGACGATTGTGATCTGCCTTAATTCACTGCTCATCCGATGCCCTCGGCTGATTCTTCACGTGCTTTGGGCGAATCGGCGCGAGGCGTACCATTGAGCATGAGCACAACACGTCCAGAATATCGCCACGCACGCCCTCATGATCCGTTGACCTCTGGCGATGTCCGCTTTCGGAAAGAATCGGATGAGGAAGAAGACGAAGAGGAAGAGGATCAGGACAAGGAAGACGAAAGCGACAGCGAAGAAGGGGATGATGATGGCGACGAAGATAGCGGCTACTCGGTGTGAGCGTGTCCTCATTGGTCAGCGTGGCAAACGATGAAACGCGAAGACTTCGTCAAGGTTGCAGAAGATGCCTTGGATTCGCTGCCGGAAGAATTCCGCAGCCGCATCCACAACGTGGCGATTCTCGTCGAGGATTTTGAGCCCAACCAAACATCGCCTCGACTGGGACACCAAGGGCGATTGCTTCTAGGCATTTTCTACGGCATGGGTCCCGCTCACATCGTGCTTTATCAGAAGAACATCGAAGCGGTCTGCTCCAATGAGGCTGAAGTCCGACAGCAGATCCGGCAAACGCTCATGCACGAACTGGGGCACTACTTCGGCATGACCGAGGAGCAACTCAGGGACGTTTAGGATTGTGGTCTCGATCTCCCAAGTTCCGACTCACGCCGCTCGGAGCAATGCTATGACACATGCAGAAGTGGAAGACAGTTCGACGGAAAGAACCCAACGCATATATGCGAGAGTTGCGGGCTTCATGTATCTATGGCTGATCATCGCCGATCTTGTCGGTCTACTCACTATCTCCCACATCGTTGGGTCTGGGACGTTCGCAGAAACAACGAAGCGTGTCGTCGCGTCGGAACACTTGTATCGGGTCGCACTCTCCAGTGAACTGATCGAGAGTGTCAGCGCAGTCCTGCTTGCCTTCGCTCTCTATGTGACGCTCAAGCCCGTCGATAAACTTCTGGCGCAGATCGCAATGTATTGGCGGTTGGGAGAATCGTTCATCGGCGGCGTGATGAGCATCTTCAGCTTTCTGACGCTGCGTCTTTACAGCCCCAGCCAGTCGGTCGGGGCATTGGGAACTGACCAGTCACAGGCGTTAGTGGGTCTGACGCGCCACGCGGCTTCGGTCGCCTACGACATCAGCGCGATATTCTTCAGTGTCGGCTCGACCCTCTTCTTTTACCTGTTTTTCAAATCGAGATATATTCCCAGAATCCTGTCGGCATTCGGCGTGTGCGCCTCGGTGATCGTGGCGATCATCTGTTTTGGCAGCCTGATCTTCCCCGAACACGCATCGACGCTCCAATACGGTTGGGTGCCGATTGCCATCGCCGAAACCATCACTGGCATTTGGCTGATGATCTTTGCGGTAAGAACGCAAGAGCGTACTGGTCAGCGATCGGCGCAGCCCGCATCCATCCGAAGTTAACGCTTGGAGAAGTGCCGGACGCTGGCAATTGCGGTGCGGTCACTGGTAGTTCCGCAGGAGTTCGATCGGCAGCACTGGCGAGATACGCGAAACGATGTACTTTGAACGTTTCGGGGACTAGACTTCTTCGCATCCCGCTAAGTGAAAGGAGGGGACATGGCAACTGCAAGAATGCCACAACCAACCGCCGACGACCCCGTGAAAGTCGATCCCAAGCATTACATGGTCGAGTTCGAAAATGACCGAGTCCGAGTGGTTCGGATCAAGTACAAGCCGGGTGAGAAATCAGTGATGCACAGTCACCCAGAATCAATTGCAGTGTTCCTGACAGATGCCCATGCCAAGTTCACCTACCCTGACGGAAAGAGTGAGGACATCAAGGCAAAAGCCGGGTCGGTGCAGCACATGGATGCCTTTACGCACCTGCCGGAAAACACCAGCAAGAAGCCATTTGAGGTCATCCAAGTCGAGTTGAAGCGTTAGTTCGAGAATCGAGATGAGAGCGGGCTTGCTCCCGATCTTTTTTCAGGCTGCCGACTGCGCCTCAGAAGGTATACGGGCTGACCATTTCCCGACGAGGCGAAACAGGGGGCGAAAGCCCGCGAAAAATGAGGTCGATGTTCTCAGCCTTTTGAAACGCGCTCGGCAAGTGCTTTAGAAAGCCCAAATTGTTGGCACATTCAGGCTCCTTCCCGGCTAAAGCTCTCATTGACTTCGCCTTCCTGTCATCCCTACCATTGCACCCTGAGTTTCAGCACACATGGTCAGGCGGACCATCTCACATTACTGCGTCCACGACAGGCTTGGAGGACGCTCTGGAGAGGTTCGGGTATGACTAAGAGAAAAAGCATCTCTCCAGAAGCTCTGGATGCGAGCTTGCTGCCCAAGCACCGCAAACCTGTTCCACACGCGTTCGTGCTTGATGCGCTTTCCCCACTATCGCCTTGCACCCGTCCGATGTTTGGTTGTCTTGCAATCTATGTGAATGACAAGATCGTGTTGATCCTGCGGGACAAGCCTAAGAACACTGCGGACAACGGAGTGTGGCTCGCCACTGCCGAGGAACACCACCAGAGCTTGCGGCGCGAGTTCCCGAACATGCGGTCGATTCAACTATTAAGAAAACCTGTCACGGGTTGGCAACTCCTGCCAGTCGATGCCCCTGACTTTGAATCGTCGGCGCTTCGGGCGTGCGAGCTTGTGCTGGCTGGAGACCCTCGGATCGGGAAAATTCCGGGTGCACGAACGTCGAAGTCCTCAAAATCGGCTGGAAGATCGTCGAAGCAAACCAAAACCTCGAAGAAGAATGGGAGCACAATCAACTTCAACGCTGTACGCGAGATCGGCTTGGGGCACTGCCGAACGTCGAAGCCAGCACAGCATGGGGTGCACCCGCGCTCAAGATTCACGGAAAACTCATGGCGTGCGTGCCAACGCATCGCTCCGCAGAGCCGGGTTCGCTCATGGTTCGCGTCGGCTTTGATGACCGCGCCGAACTGCTCGCAGCGGCTCCCGACGTCTACTACGTGACCGACCACTATGTTGGCTACACCGCCGTGCTGGTTCGCCTGTCCCGTGTCACGCCCGATGTCCTGCGGGACTTGCTCGGCATGGCTCACAAGTTCGTGACCGCGAGGAGGCAACGATGAGGCGAGAACGTGCGCTCAAGATCGTGCTTGTAGTAGTGGGATTGCTTTTTTGCGCTGGGGTTTATCCGCTGATGATGTTTTTCTCGCGGGAGCCTGCGGTGCCGATGATAATGAGCATCTATGTCACGCTCGGAATTTTCTTGCTGCTGGCGGTGCGTGACCCAGCGGCGCACCGCAGCCTGATCGCCTTCGGCGGATGGGCAAATCTCGCGCATGCCGGGGTAATGGCTGCGCAGGAATACCGGAATGTGATCGAGCGCCGAGAACTTGCGGGAGTGGTTGTGTTCGCAATCGTCGGTATTGTGCTCGTCGCACTGGCTCCAGCGAAGCGATCGGTCGAGAAAGCATCGGCGATCACCGCCTAGATTCCCGGTTGGAGAGTGTTGCCAAACTGATGAGCAAAATCTGCCACATGCTCGGCTGTACGGCTGCATAGAATGAATCGCAGTGATTGCCTTAGCAAAGTGCCTTATCCTGTCTGCGTGCTTCGCTCTGACATTGGGGAGTGCCACGGATAGTATGGCGCAGGTTCGCCCACCGCAAATTCTATATATTTCTCGCGATTACTTGAAGGCGGACGCTGTAGCTGCAAATCGCAAGCTTGAGAGACGTGCTGAAGACCTCTGTCGAACGCTCGGCTTCACTCATCCTTATCTGACCATCGAGTCTGTTTCCGGACCTGCGGAGATGTGGTACTTGAATGGGTTCGACTCGCAAGCCGAGGTGGACAAGCTCACGCGAGAGTATCAGCAGAACACAAAATTACTGGCGGCTCTGAACGACATTACTCAGCAAAAGGTCGCACTTAAGCGTCAGGACTCCACCGAGGGATTTGCGCACTTTCGTTCCGACTTGAGTAGCGGCGATCCGTGGATCATGGGTCGCGGACAGTTCTTTGTAATCGTGTTCTTCGATGGCAATCCGCCATTGAACGGCACCGTTTTTGAAATGAAGGACGGCAGCAAGATGCTGGTGCGAACGACGCAAACTGCTTCCGAAGCACGCGTCCTCGCTGCGTCGGCAGGTTCAACCGCGAGGGTTTTTCGGTCATTCTTCTATTTTCGACGACAAGGTATGTGAGGAGGCAATCATCATGGCTGCGCAGCCGCAATCTCCGATCAGAGAAAACCAAGCCGTAGTCATTCGCCGCGCCACTGCGGACGACGCCGAAGTATGCGGAAGAATCGCGCTTCGAGGCTTTCGCAACGCTTGCCAATAAGCACAGTTTCCCCCCAGACTTTCCCGCTCCAGAGCGTGCTAAGTAGGCGCGGGGATCGATTTTCATGATTTCGGGCAGTTTCTCGCGATTTCAAATTTTTTGCAGGCTCGATCCAATGAAATGAAGGGCTTCCAGACCATCAATAACACCCCAAACCAGATCGCAGGTATCCTTGCAAGTACATGAGATAAAGCCACTTAACTCAATAATCGAGGCATCCTAATTGCCCGTATAACACTTCGACCTGTTTTTGACGTGTTATGGACCTGTTACCGGTAACACCCAGCACCCTGAGTTGCACGCAAGTCGAGCTCGCCAGTTAACAGAATTACGTACTGTAAACTCGGGCTCAGGACATGATTTGAAGCCCCCCAAACCACGCCAAGAATCCAGCCTCGCGACCGTCCACAAGCCAGGCAAGCTGCTGGCGACCGCGCAGTAAACGATTCCATCATTGATAAAGATTGTCTTGCGAGATGGTCGATGCCCGGTGGCAGGTCCCAATGGCGACCACCATCGCGCACTGCGCCTGGCCGTAGTTCACCGCGACGCTTAGTCAACACTGCCGCGTTTCATTCTGTTCTTTTTGAGGCTGTGTGCTGGAAAGGTGAGGCCCACAGTCGCGCACTAGTGAGGTTCCCTAGGCCCGAGCACCCAGCCTCAGAAGGAACAGAACGTGCTCCGTAGCGATCCCGTCTTCGGATCAAGCCTATGTCGCCACCCGGCGCTTCTTAACGCAAGTCGGCTGACGCGATCAGCACTTTTGTCCTATCAATCGGCGCTGGCGCTGGCCGCGACCGGAAGCCGCCATGCTTCACACTCCATGCACGGTTCTAGTTTTTCAGGTGCACGCGGGCTTTCCGTTTCTTCATTGTGGTTTTGTACGTAGATGGCTCCGACAAACAATCCAATGGCGAACATCCATGAGCCGATGACAAAGCAATCAAAGTAAAGCATCTTGAATCCTCCTAATCTGTTTGTAGACAGCTTCAATCTAAATCTTCGAACTTTGGGGCCGTGCGCAATGCCCATCCCCGATCTCGGCCTCGCGGACCTAACCGGCGGCACGCGATGCGGCCAATGTCAGCGCCCCTATGCGTTCAGTCCGCCTGCGCTGTGACCTGGTGTTCGCTCTCTCCCGTGCGGGCATTTTTCGCATCCAAAGGTTGCACCCACGACGCGATGCGTTTGCGGATGTTGAACAGCTTTCCAGATTCATTAAGAGCACAGACGCCGATCATCACCAGCGTGGTAGCCCACCCCCCGATCATCAACTTCACGACGAAAGACATAGCAACCTCCTATTGAAGTAATCGCCCCTTTCACAAGCTCTACTGGTAAAGGCGAAATGCGAGAGCAAACGGGCTCAAGAAAGTTGCCGAATTTCGGAAAAAAGACTGGCAAGGCGGCGAGAGTAGGTTAGTCCTTAGTTGACTGCCCCCATGAGGAAGGCTATTGTGTACAGCAATCTGGGGTGTGGCCGTGCCGGAGTTCCCGTCGCAATCGCTGCAAAACTTGCTTGCCAAGTGGAACGCGGGAGACCAGAAAGCGCTAGAAGCCTTAGTTCCTTTGGTTTACAAGGAGCTCCACGGTTTGGCTCACCATTACCTTCGAGGAGAGCGCCAGGACCACACTCTGCAAACCACAGCCTTAATCAACGAAGCCTATCTTCGGCTGGTGGAACAAGGTCCTTTCCAGACACAAACCCGTGCACACTTCGTCGCCGTGGCGGCAACCCTGATGCGCCAGATTCTAGTCGACTACGCCAGGAGTTATCGGTCGGCTAAGCGTGGGAACGATTGCAAGGTGACACTTCACGATGAGCTTGGTGCGGTCAAAAACGAAGATATGGATGTGCTCGCCCTTGACGATGCCCTGAAGCAGCTTGCGGAGCGGGATCCTCAACAAAGCCGGATCGTGGAGCTGCGCTTTTTTGCAGGACTGACAGTGGAAGAAACGGCTGCGGTTTTGGACATTTCGCCAGCGACCGTAAAGCGCGACTGGAGTATGGCACGGGCATGGTTGTCGCGCCAGATAAAGAGAGCCAACGGTTGAAACAAAGCAGGAATGGAAAAGAATTAAGGAGCTGTTCGGAGCCGCCTTGGAGCGCGAGCCCGAGCGGCGAGCTGCCTTTCTACAGGAAGCATGCGGTGAAAATGTGTCGCTACGGGACGAGATTCAGTCGTTGCTCGATGCTCACAATTCCAGTAGTAATCTTTGGAAACAACCCTTTAGGCCTCAGTCTGCAGAAAACACCGAAGGTCGATCCATCGGTCCTTATCAGCTGATCAAGAAAATCGGTGAGGGTGGAATGGGGCAAGTCTGGCTGGCGCAGCAAACCGCCCCACTGAATCGCCAAGTTGCGCTCAAGCTGATCCGCTGGGGAATGTATGACGACAGCTTGCTGCATCGCTTTCAGGTGGAGCGGCAGTCGTTAGCAGTCATGGATCATCCAGCCATCGCGAAAGTTTTCGACGCGGGGGCTACAGCTGAAGGCCAGCCCTATTTCGTGATGGAGTACGCCGCGGGGGTACCGATCACGGAATACTGCGACCAGAAGAAATTAAAAATTCGTGAGCGACTGGAGTTGTTCATCAAAGTTTGCGAGGGGGTACAGCACGCGCACCAGAAAGCCATCATTCATCGCGATCTAAAACCGGCAAACATTCTGGTTGTTGAGGTCGATGCCAAACCGGTTCCGCGGATCATTGATTTCGGGCTGGCGAAAGCTATCAACCGCGACATCACGGATGAGACACTCAACACACGGATGGGAAATTTTGTGGGCACGCCCGGGTACATGAGCCCGGAGCAATGCGATCCTACCGCGAAGGACATTGATACCCGAACCGATGTCTATTCGCTCGGAGTGGTCCTTTACGTTCTGCTCGCCGGGAGTTTGCCCTTTGACACCAAGGAATGGAAGGACAAGCCGCTCGATGAAATATTGCGCCGCCTACGTGAGGAGGATCCATTACAACCCAGTACGAAGGTGAGCACGGATCGGGAAACATCGACGTCTATAGCGGCGGCGCGGTGCACCGAACCCAAACAACTCGTCAGTCTGCTGCGCGGCGATCTCGACTGGATCACGATGAAGGCGGTCGAGAAAGATCGGACGCGTAGGTACGCAACGCCCTCCGAGTTGGCACTCGACATCGGCCGCTATTTAAGGAATGAACCGATCAGCGCCCGACCGGAGGCAATCACCTATCGCGTCGCCAAGTTCGTGCGCCGCAACCGCGTGGTAGTCGCGCCGGTCACGCTAGCGCTCGCTGCAATCCTTGCTGGTTCCGGAGTTGCCATATACCAGGCCAGAATGGCGCAGCGGCGTTTTCAGGACGTCCGTAAGCTAGCGCATACCTTTGTTTTCGATCTTCATGACGAAGTCGCCAAACTGCAGGGTTCCACCAAAGCACGCGAAATGATGGTCCAAACCGGCCTTCAATATCTGGATAACTTGGCGCAGAACGCGGGAGGCGATCTGGAGCTGCAAAGAGAAATTGCGGCGGGTTATATGAAAATTGGCGCAGTGCAAGGTTACCCCACTCAACCCAACCTGGGCCGCGTGGCGGATGCGACGGCAAGCTTTGGCAAAGCTGGCGAAATTTACCAGCGGATCGCCAGGAAGAACGACGCCTATCTTCCGGATCTGGCAGCTTTTTATCGCAGCTACGCCGGATTGTTCCGCAGTAATCAGCCGCAGCGCGCCCGCGAGTTATACGAGGCGGCGATCCAGACATTCGATCAAAGTCGCGCGCACGAGCACCTCGACCCGGAACACGAGAACCTCTATGCCAGGGCGTGGTGCAACGTGGGTGATATTGACGAAGATCTGCACAAGTACGGCCTGGCCTGGACCGAGTTCGAGCATTGCAGCCAACTGGCGCACGCCCAGCTGGACCGAAAAAGAAACCAGGAATCGCTGATTATGGTAGCGGAGTCGGCGGAGCGCGTGGGCACCGCCGCACAAGAATTAGGCCACCTTCGGGAAGCGATTGAGGCATTCGACGAAGACGAAAATGCAGCGCGGCAACTTCTCGCCGCCGAGCCCTTGAATCCAAGATTTCATCGGCTTCTGGCAATCATGTACCAGTTCCGCGGGCGGGTTTACTTCAGCGATGCGTACCCAAATTACGGCGATCCGGAGCGAGCTCTGAGAGATCTACGGCTATATTTGGAGACTGTGAAGGAGATGCTTCAACAAGATCCCAACGACACGTCCGCCCAGAACAGCGTGGCGATTGCGGAGGGCAAGGTCTCATACTGTCTCCAGGGATCCGACCCGCCAGGGGCCATCCGCTTGGCCCGCGATTCGATCCGAATTTTCGATCAGATGATTGCATCGAACAAAGGTGGCTACCTCCGCGCCGTTTCTTCACGCGCGGGGGCGTTGCGAGGACTGGGTGAGGCGCAACTCAAGGCGGGCCGTCTAGTGGATGCGCGCAGATCTGCGGATTTGGCGCTCGCGGCCAGCCGCGAGGTGAACCAAGCTCCGAAGGATCGCGCCGAGTTGGTGGAGGCGCTGATTCTGGCCGGCAACGTGAGCGCCGCTACTAAGGATTTGGCACGAGCCGAGAGCCTCCTAAACGAGGCGCGCGACGTGGCGCAAGGGCTTGCCCGCCCCGAGGAACTCACCAACTTGATTCCACTCGCCACCGCCGAAGAAGCCCTTGGGGCCTTCTATGTCCGCAGGCATCGCAATCGCGACGCGCGGGCCTGCTACCAACATCTCGTGGATCTCTGGCAACATTTTCCCGAATCGAACGAGTACGTGGACCATCAAAGAACCCTGAGCAGTACCCTGCTCTCCTCCCTTCGTTAACTCTCCCGCGCTGTGACACTTCTCTACGTCCTTATCCGATTTCCGAATTTCTACGTCCTTATCCGATTTCCGAATTGATTCGCAGTACACGTTCCTCTGCCTCCCGGTGCTTACCCTTTTTTGCGGTCGATTCGCTACCACCTGGAACTGGCCATCGGTGGCTCGTCCAGCTTTAAAAGGTTGGGGAAAGCCCGAGAAGGCAGCCGAAATCGCGAAAGCAGTAGAACCGTAGGGTCCTGTCGCAAAACACGAAGCCTCTTCATTTCGACTAACGTAATATCGCTATTAAGAAGCGTGTCCTAGGTCCGGAGGCCTTCGATACCCTCGCCACAATGGACAACTTGTCTGTAATGCTCGCCCGGTCAAACCGACTAGCGGACGCAGAAAAGTTGGAACGTGAGACTCTTGAAATCCAGTTCAGAGTGTTTGGTCGTGAGAACTTGGGAACCATAAGTTCCATGATCAATATGGCCGATATCGAAAGAGACATGGGCCGGGATGAGGAAGCCCTAAAGCTATACGGCGAAACCCTGGATTTGGAGCAACGGGTTCTCGGTCCTGACCAGCCGGAGACGGCGGTAACGAGATATAGCCTGGCTTGCATTCTGGCACGACGTGGGCAAACCGAGGAAGCGCTCTCCGCGTTGCGTCAAGCGATAGATCATGGCCTGCACCCTCGCATGGACTTGGGGATTGAAAAGGAGCCCTTTTTTAACTCGCTTCACGGCGATCCCCGATTTGCTGCTCTGGTCGCCCATGCCAAAGAGCGGGCTGCTGCCCAAGCAGCAAAGTAGCTTATTTCATGGCAGAACCGAAGCCCGCGTAGGGGGAGCTTCACAGGGGAGTGGCAACAAGAAACTAACCTAGCCTCATTGCTCTTCAAGCCACCCAAGCAAGCTCATCCAAGAACCCTTCGTGCCGGAGATGTCAGTGTCGGTGAACGAAAGCAGCTTGGTTTGCTTCTCGGATTCGAAGTCCAGCACCCCACACATCGACGGTGGACGCCGCCCTGACTCTGGGTTGTCCGATGACTATCCTCGGCTGGACCGTTAGGACAAGCTTGCTAGCGGAAGGCGAGAGATGAAAGGAGGTTGAACCGCCATCTAGTTTCAAGGGAAGATTCTCGATTCGAGGAGCCAGGGGCGTCTTCACCGGAATTGGAATTCAGGTATCTTAGAATCGTCGATTGTCAGGAGGGAAAACGTGGCACTGCGAATAACGGATCGCGATGTGAATGGCGTAAGCGTGCTCGATCTGGAGGGTCGGATCGTTCTCGGCGATGAAAGCAATGCGTTTCGCGAGCGATTCAAAACACTGATGGCGGCGGGAAAGAAAAAGATCGTGCTGAACCTGGCGAACGTAACCTACATCGACAGCGCTGGCCTTGGAACGCTGGTTGCCATCTTCAACAACGCGCGCTCGCAAGGCGCTACGCTTAAGCTGGCTAACCTCGGCTCGAAATCCAAGGAAGTTCTGCAAATCGCGAGGCTGATAACTTTTTTCGATATCTTCGACAGCGATTCCGCTGCCGTCGCGAGTTTCAGCGCCTCTGCGTAGCCGTCTCACAACATGGGCGTCCGCCGATACGGACGTGGTATCCGTTGGAAGATCGTTCACGATTGGTCAGCGAGAGCGGCCCGGAGTATCCGGCACACGCCTTTGAGGACTACCTGCGGACGCTGACCTTTTGCCCCATCGCAGCTTTTGCCAAAAGATGTCTGACTTCGTGTGAATTCATCCATTGCCCTAGCTACGCGTCCGTGCTTGACTTCTGCGGGGGCGTTGCCTAAGATTCCGGAAATTTCGGAGTCGTTCTTGCGCCGGGACTGGGTGAGTTGGGTCAAACGCCAAATGGCAGACATCAAGAGGTACGGAGTGTCTGCCGCAGTACTTCTGTTTTTCCCTGCCGAGGCGATGGCGCAGCAACACGCATTCCAGCAAGACCCTGTTGATCAGTACATGTCGCGGTGTCTTTCCGTGGTCATTTTCACCGGTTTAGCGGTGGTCCTCTGGAGTCTCGTTCGTTACCGCGGCAGAGATGTGGGAGCAATCTCATGGGGGTTTCTGATCGCGGGCACGTGTGTTTTTCCGACGATGTTGACAGGAGTCGGAACCATCCTGGTTTTCGAGAGAGTTAGGACGGTACCGGTCTGCGGGTCGTGCCATCTCACGATGAAATCTTACGTGGACGATATGATGAACCCAAAGAGCAATAGCTTGGCTGCTGTCCACTTCACGAACCGGTACATCGCGGAGAACCAGTGCTACGAATGCCACACGTCGTATGGCATGCTGGGGACGCTGCAATCAAAAAAGCAGGGCGTGATCGACGTGTACAAATACTACACGCACACGTTTCAGCTTCCGCTGCGCCTGCGTCAACCCTATCGCGATGGAGATTGCCTCAAATGTCATGCGGGGGCAACCAAATTCATCGCGGCGCACGAGGAAAGCCAAGAGAAGATTTTCGCGGGTAAGGTAACTTGCATGCAATGCCACGCGGAAACCCACCCTGCCCACAATCTGGTGGCGCAGGAGTTCAAGCCATGAGCATGCCCTCGGTCAGGACGATCGAGCTCGATCCGCGGATCATTCGCTGGACCCTGATCAGCGCACAAGTGCTCGCGGTAGTCGTGTATCTACTGGCTGCGGGCTTCTTGCTTCGCACCAGCGGAGGAACTCTGTTCCTGTTCTCGGTCGCGGCGCCCGCGATGATTCTGCTGGCGACGCTGGCCCTGGGCGGAGTGGCGCTCTACCGATATCTGAGACGCAGTAGCTTGTTTGCCTTCGCTCTTTTCGAACCGGGCGACGTCATCTTGCAACAGGGAGACGAGGGCGACTTTGCGTATTTTATCCAGCAAGGTGAAGTCGAGGTAATCCGGCGAGACGGGGAAGTCGAGACAGCGATAGCCCTGCTTAGCCAGGGACAACACTTCGGTGAGACGGCCCTGATCAGCAATGCGCCGCATCAAGCCACAGTTCGGGCAAGAACACGTGTGCGCGTCGCAATGCTAGGAAAAAGAAAGTTTCTGCACATGCTTCGATTCGTGCATCCCGCGCAGGGCGACTTGATGAGCACGATGAATCAGCGAGCTACGGAGCAGGCCGCAAGGAGAGCCAAATCGGCTGCAAAGTTAAGGAAGGTTCAGAGCGCATGAAAAAGAACTCATTAGCAGTGAGCGGTTTGATCGCGTTCTTCGGAGTGGCGCTGGCGATCCCAGCGGCGGGCGCAGGCGACGCCAGCGCAGGCAAAACCGTCTACAGCAATAAATGCATGATCTGTCATGGGGCTGACGGTGAAGGCGCGACCGGGTATGCCAAGGCAATGGGACTCGAGCCTGCGCGGCTCAGCTCCGATAGAGTCCAGAAGAAAACGGACGCCGAGCTGAAAAAAATCATCCTGGAGGGGTCAGGCAAAATGAAGCCCCTGAAGGGTCTGAGCGAGATCGACATCGACAACGTGATCGCCTACGTTCGCAACTTCCGCAAGAAATAATGAGCCAAGGTGCGTGGGGTTAAATGGGTCCAAGACTGGAAGCCATTGCGGGTCCGCTGGAGGGAGCAACTTTCGTTCTTTCCGGAGAGGTCTCCATCGGCCGCGATCGGTGTAGCACTATTTCGATTCCAGACGCTACTCTTGCAGGTCGCCAGTGTGCGGTTCGGAAACAAGGTGAGCAGTTTCAGCTTCATGTTCTTGAAAAGTCCGGCACCGTCCTGGTGAACGGTCTTCCGGTCGTGTGTCGCGTGCTCCAGGACGGCGACGAGATCAAGATTGGCAACTCCGTTTTCCTTGTCCTGTTTTCCGATGCAGCAAGCGATGCTCCCCTTACAATGAGTGAGCTTGAGTTGCCCGGTGGATCGATCCAGATCCTAAGACGAAATTCTGGCCCTCAAAGAAACGGAGGCTCTGAAGACACTCTCTTCGCCCACAGCTTTAGCACACGGTTGGAACAATCTTCTGCGCGTTTGCCACACCGTCAGCTCGATTGAGGACTTGGAAGACCTGGAGCAGCATTTGCTCGCCCTGGTTGCTGAGATCGTTCCTGCTGAGCGCGGCGCCATTCTATCGCTGGGAGACGACGGGGATTTCACCGCTGTTGCAGGTTGGGACTTGCGGACGGAGGCGGAACGGAAGGTGGAAATCAGCCGGCACGTGATCGACCGGGTCATCCGTGAACGCGTAGCGGTTCTCAGCAACGGGATTGGTGTAGGTGCGAGCGCGCCGGAGGAGATGAGGCCTGTGCAGGTACGGTCGCTACTGGCGGTCCCGCTCGAAGTCTTCAACCAAGTGCGGGGTGTGATCTACGTGGATACCTGCGATCCGGCGGTCACTTTCGATTCTGCACAGCTGCGGCTTGTAGCGGCTGTTGGCACCGTGGCAGCGCTGGCGCTGGAAAATTCTCGGCGAATGCAAACTTTGCGGGCGGAGAACCGTCGCCTCAAAGCAGAAGTGAATGTGCAGCATGACATGGTGGGTGACAGCCCGCGCATGCGCCAGATTTACCAGATGATCGCGAAGGTTGGCCCGATGGACTCGACTACGCTGATCTGTGGCGAGAGCGGTACCGGAAAAGAGCTAGTCGCACGGGCCATTCACCGCAACAGCCCACGCGCCAACAACCCGTTCGTTGCCATTAATTGTGCTGCCATGCCGGAAACGTTGATGGAAAGCGAGCTGTTCGGATATGAGAAGGGCGCTTTCACTGGCGCCACGGCTCAAAAAAAAGGAAAGCTGGAACTGGCAAACGGAGGAACGGTGTTTCTGGACGAAATCGGCGAACTCGCGCCTGCTTTGCAAGCCAAGCTGCTCCGCGTGTTGCAGGAACGCGTGTTCGACCGATT
>Ga0187782_10000381_pt1 | contig 29395 bp, 27 predicted proteins | sample 0715_SJ02_MP15_2_FD_132454 | JGI IMG/M metagenome (GOLD analysis project Ga0187782, IMG submission 132454) | Tropical peat soil microbial communities from peatlands in Department of Meta, Colombia - 0715_SJ02_MP15_20_MG | ecosystem: Environmental > Terrestrial > Soil > Wetlands > Peat | place... | reverse complement strand
CACCAAACCAACCTGGAACTGCTTTGGCCCCTTTTGGACATTGCCACAACGGTGGATCCGCACCTGATGCCGGCCTACCGTTTTGGCTCGATGTTCCTGAGCGATCACCCGCCGCGCGGTGAGGGCCGTCCGGATTTGGCGGTCCAACTATTGGAACGAGGCATCCGGGCAAACCCAGAGCAGTGGCGGCTCTACCAGGACTTGGGCAACGTATATTACTTCGACGCCAAGGATTACCCCAAAGCGTCGGCTGCTTTTGCCGAAGGCAGTAAGAATCCCAAGGCGATGATCTGGATGAAAGTTATGGCGGCCAAGATCGCCGCGGAAGGGGAATCGCCGGAAACCTCTTACTTCCTGTGGCTGCAGGTCTATCAATCGACCACGGATCCGATGGTCAAGAAAAACGCGGGGGAGCACATCCGGTTGATGCAGGTGGAGTTGGATTTGAAAGCCATCAACCGCTTGTCCGATGACTTTCAAAAACAGACTGGACACCGCGCTGCGCGGATCAATGAATTGGTGCAGGCTGGTCTGCTCAACGGAGTGCCGCTCGATCCTGACGGCTTTCCTTATGCTTTGGGAGACGACGGCAAGGCGGAACTGAATCTGGACAGCCCGTTGCTCGAAAAACAACTATTGGAAAAACAGTTTTCCGGACCATCCTCTCCGTGATACCGGCAAAATTGCCGCTCACAATCGAAAGCTACTCCGCGACGCACAGAAGCGTCATGTGTGGATCGATCAGCAGCTTGTGCACGTCGGATTGCGACGTAAAGCTAAAAGAAGTCTCGTCTCCGGCCGCCAGCACAGTGCCCAAATAGGTGCTGCGTCCGGCCGCGGAGCCTGAATACAACGGAACGGGCGCAATAAACGAACGAGGCACGTCCGATTGCAGCAGCTTGCCGCGAATCTGGTAACCCTTGTCGGTCCGGCGCGAGGTGAATTCCACTTTGTAACGCGGAATTCCGGTGCCGTATACGTATTCCTGGAAAAACCATTCCATCGAACGGCCACCCTCCAGATCCATCTTGCGGGTCATAACCGCTTCGACTTCTTTCTGCAGCTGACGGGTTGAAAGAGGCTTTTGTGCGTACTTGGTGAGCAGAGTGTGCAGCAGGGTAATGAACCGCTCGTCGGGGTCATGACTATTTGGCTCGCGAAGCATCTCCCGGAGCATGTGAAATATCCATGCGCTTTTGTAATAGACCACGGCGTCATATCCGTCCGGCGACCTGGATGAGGAAAGCCGCGTGCCCATCACCACTGGCCCCACATCGCCCGGAGCAAGTGCGGCGTCCGGTGGTTTGGTAATCAGAGTTTTGCGATACCGGGTGAGCCACGTCATCAGCGCGCGATCCGGTATTTTCTGTGAATCGGCGTACAGCAGCGAAAGGTACACCGCCAAGCCCTCGTCAATCCACTGGTCCCGGTAGCTGGACCAGCCCACTACATTACCCCACCACTGATGGGCTACCTCGTGTACCGGCATGATGTCGGTATACGCTTCTTGTGAACTCGGATTGATGCCGACGCGCTGCTGCGTTTCGCGGGGAAGAAACGAAAACGTGGAAAGATACAGCAGTCCCGGCCAGCCTTGCCCAAAGGTGCCGGGAATCTGCGAAACCGCCAGGCTCGGGAATGGAAACGGGCCGTTGAATTTCTCGAAAAAAATAATCGCGGAATTGACTTCGCGTGCCAACGAGTTCAATGCGTCGGCGGGACTGGGAGTCGGCTCGGTGATCATCTCTGAGGGACGAGTCACCCGTAATGGCGGCGGGGGAGCGAGCGGATCAGCTTCCGAGGGCCGGTGCTCCAACCGCGAAATAATGGCCTGCTCCAGAATCTTGTTGGCGTAGACCTGAACAGTGTGGTTACCCGACGAAAGAGAAGTCACCGCGTACTGGCCCAGATTGAATCCCGCTTCCGAAAATGGGAGGTTCGATTTCCAGTGTGCCACCACGAACTCCCCGTCTTCGTGTTCATCGGATTTTGTTCCCGTAGCCACCAGCCGCAGATGTTTGGGCCAGCGGAATGTCAGGTCGTAGGGCGCGAATTCGGATGTTCCGCCAAGATGCGGATACCAGCTCTCACGTGCCCCTACGTAGAGGACGGAATTCCCGTAGTTTTCGATGACGTTGCCGCGATAGCGAAAACGCAGCGCGAACGTCGTCCCGGTATTGAAGGGGTGCGGCAGAAAAACACAGAGGGTATCGTCACCTCGCGCGCGCAACTCTTGTTCAGTAAGACCCTCGTTTTGAAAGAACGTCAGGTTTTCCCCGCCCAGTGAAATCGATTCCACTTTCAGGGCGCGGGAAAGTTGCACAAACAGCAAGCCCTCGCCATCAGTAGCGCTGCGATAGTCGACGGTAGCGTCGCCTTCCAGCGAATTGTCGGGCCGAATAGTGGTGTTGATCTGGTAATGAATCGCGTGGAAAGCCGGTTGCGGAGGAGAGAATCCCGGAAGCGCATAGGCGGTCCACACGTCATAAAATGCAGTCTTGCTGACCACCCGCGGTTGCCCCAGCATGAAATTCTCCTGACGTATGTCGTCCAGCAGCACGTCAAACGGCCCGGTCAAGATGCCGTCCAACCCGGCATGGAAAAAATGGCGCGGCGCCGAGGAGTATTTTTCGAACAACATGCGCAGGGAGTGATTGGGATTCAAGCGTTCCAGTTGCGGAATCCACAAGGAAGTAAACGGTTCGTCTGCGGCGGGTTGAACGGACGCGCGAGTCAGTTGTGATAGCAGATCTTGCGCGGATTCGTCGGTGAACCGCGCATACATCGAGACGAATTGCTGATCCAGGACGGGAGCGCCGAGGAACACCGCCAGTTGCTGTTTTTCAGCGTGATCACGGGGCAGCGCCAGAGTGTGTCCTATTCCCGAGAAGACCACCCCGGTAATGCGGCCTTCGAATGGCTGAAAAAAGGCAAGTTTGCCCCGCTCCAAATCGATAACCAGGTCGCCTTCGTGAAGCTCGATGCGATCGCCCGCCGAGACCGTGTACACGTGTTGAGAATCGAGGCGCAGGGCGTTCAGGGAAGCCAGTACGTCACGCGGGCTTTCTGTGGCAGGTGTGGCGGCAATCGCCGGACCGCAAGACCACAGCAAAACCAAGAGGGCGGACCCGATACGCATACGCCCAGTGTAGTCACTTTCGGCATTGCCGAACAAGGCGGGGAGAACATCGCCAGTTTCGCGCATTAAACTTAAGGGATGAGGCTATGGCGAAACACGGTGCGCGTCGTCACGCTCCTTGGCGTCTTGGTGTTCTGTGCTGGCGCGGCCTATGCGGACAAGATTGTGTTGAAAAATGGCCGTCAAATCGTGGCATTTAACGTGGTCGAAGACGGCGACAAAGTCCGCTACTCCACTTCCGCCGGGGAACTCTCCATACCCAAAAGTATCGTCGACCACATCGAAAGAGGCGGCCTGATGCCGGTGATGGAAAACCCGGCGACCGCCGCGGCAAATTTGAACATTGCGCCCCCACCCATCGAAGCCACCGCCGACGCAGCCGCCATCGATCAAGCAGCGGTACACGATGGATCGATCGACCATGAGTACATTGCGCGAATGGAAGCCGATGCCCGGAGCGGCAACGCCAAAGCAAACCAAAAAGCCGCGCTGGCCCACCACGCGGCGGCACAATTCGAACTTGCACGCGGGGACTTGGAACACGCCTTAGGCGACGAGCGAACCGCCATCACCTTTCTGCCGGAGCAACCCGTCCTGCTGATGAACGTGGCGTATCTTTATTTGAAAAAGAGCGAGTTCAAACAAGCTGTCGAATACCTGGAGCGCGCTAAACGCGTCTCCGCCGACAACGCCGAGATTTATAAACTGGAAGGTTGGGCGTATTACGGCATGAACCGGCCCGATCAGGCTATTTCCGAATGGAAGAAAGCTCTGGCGCTGAAACCCGATGCAGAAACCCAGGCCGCTCTGGACAAGGCGCTGCGCGACAAACAAGAAGAAGATAACTACAGGGAGAACGAAAGCGCGCACTTTCAGTTGAAGTACAACGGCGCCGAGCAACCGGCCCTGGCGCGCGAAGTGTTGCGCACTTTAGAGGCCCACTACGCCGCCATTGAGTCCGAACTGAACTACACCCCGCCCGAACCCATCGGCGTGGTGCTGTATACCCAACAGGCCTTCGCCGATATTACCCGCGCTCCCGGTTGGGTGGGTGCACTGAACGACGGAAGAATCCGCGTGCCGGTTCAAGGCTTAACCAGCATGGATTCCGAATTGTCGCGGGTACTGAAGCACGAATTGACCCACAGCTTCATCCAGCAAAAGACTCGCGGCCGAGCGCCTACGTGGATTCAGGAAGGCGTAGCGCAGTGGATGGAAGGCAAACGTAGCGACGAGAACGCCGCCGTATTGGTGCAGGTCCATGATGCCGGACAGTTCGCCCCTTTGGGACGCCTGGAAGGATCGTGGATGGGTTTGCCAGGAGACGTGGCGCGGTACGCTTACGCATGGGCGCTCGCCAATGTCGAATATATTGTCGAGACCGACGGCATGGGCGATATGGAACGCATCTTGGATCGACTGGCGGAAGGCGGCTCAACGGAATCCGCGTTGAAAGAAGTCTTGCACGACGATTACGGCGATCTAATGCAATCTACCGCGGAGTATTTGAAGAAGAACTATGCCCGGTAAGGCGAGCCCGCGCGGCTGGACCTAAACTGGCCATCGGTGTTGCTGCGATCGAAGAATCAAGAACTGGCTAGCAGGGCCGCTAACAACGCAGCGCGCTGTGGCATGGTCTTGACGATCACGTGTTCGTCTCGCGAGTGAGCGCCCCCGCCTACCGCGCCCAGCCCATCCAGTGTCGGAATCCCCAGCGCGGCCGTGAAGTTGCCATCCGAACCTCCGCCGGCCGCTGCTTCTCCCAAAGACAGCCCCGCTTCCTGGGCCAGAGCTTTGGCGCGAGTGAACAAGGCAGCACTGAATTTGCGTTCCAGTGGCGGGCGTTCGAAACCGCCCGTGATTTCCAGCCGCGCGCCGCGGTGGATGGGCTTGAGCGAATGCAAGCGGGACTCCAGCGCGTGCATGTCGCTCGCACGCCAGGCCCGCAGGTCCAGGTTGGCTTTGGCGCGATCGGGGATGACGTTGACGCGCGAACCACCCTCGACAATGTCGGCGTTTATGGTTACCCCACGGCGAAGATTATTCCAGCGCTCAATACGTGCGATCTGCGCGGCGAGCTCGTGAACCGCGTTGATGCCTTTTTCAGGTTCCAGGCCCGCGTGCGACGAGCGGCCATGAACCACCAACTCCGCCTGCCCGACTCCTTTGCGCGATGTTTTCAACAGGCCACCGGGCCCGAGCGAAGGCTCCAGAACGAATACGGCCTCGCTTCGCTTGGCCTCCGTTTCGATCACCGCTCGCGAGCATCCACTCCCAATCTCCTCATCGGAAGTCCACAGAAACACAATATTCTTGGTCACCGGAATCTTCAGCTCTTGTAGCGCTTCGAACGCGAACAGCGCCTGGACGATTCCTGCCTTCATGTCGAAAGTCCCGGGACCAAATGCTTTGCCGCCAGAGATGCGGAAGGGCATGCTGGCCAGAGTGCCCGTCGGATACACCGTGTCATAGTGGCCAAGCACCAGGAACTGGCCACTCGCGCGCTTGGAGGTCGTCGGCCAGTGCACTCGCAGGTGATTCCCTCGGTGCTGCTGCTTCAGCACGTCAATGATCCCACCCCGTAACAGCCACTGATCCGCCAGAAAACCACAACAGCGATCCGCGGGCGATTTTTCGGTGCTCGGCGACTCCAATCGTGTGAGCTCGCGCAGAATCTCCAGCATCCGCGGCAAACGTGCTTTCAGGGAAACCAGCAGTGTTTTCGCAACAGAACCTTGGGTCATGTGGGCAGGATGTTAGCAACACCAGCAATTCCAGGCAACGAGCCGGCCTACAGCACTACCCAGAAGATAAACTGTGCCGGGCGAACAGATTGCTTATAATAGTAAGTTTGCGATATATCGTGGGCGTGCCGCCGATTGCTGCGCGGCACAGGAGCGGGCATGCAATTGGATATTAACGAGATTCAGAAGTTTTTGCCGCATCGGTACCCGTTTCTCATGATCGACAGAGTCGTCGAGATGGAACGCTTCAAGCGCATCGTGGTGATCAAGAACGTCTCCATCAACGAAGCTTTCTTCGAAGGTCACTTCCCCGGCAAGCCAATCATGCCGGGTGTGCTGATCCTGGAATCCATGGCTCAAGCGGGCGGTCTGTTGCTGCTGCAAGAAATTCCCGATCGCGACAAAAAGCTGTTGTACCTGGCATCCATGAACGACGTGAAGTTTCGCCGCCCGGTGGTGCCCGGTGATCAGTTGCGCGTCGAGGTAAATATCCTCACGTGGAAGGGCGATCTTTGCAAAATTCAGGCCAAGGCGTTCGTGGAAGACAATCTGACCACCGAGGCGACCCTCATGTGCGTGATGGTGGACCGCGATCGCGCCAATGAATCCGCAAAATGACGGAATCGAAAATACATCCGCAAGCCATTGTTTCCCGGGAAGCGAAAATTGCCTGTGGCGTGGAAATCGGACCTTTTGTGTCAGTCGGTTCCGGCGTGGAATTGGGGGAAGGGTGCGTGGTGCATCCGCACGCGGTAATTTTGGGCCCCTCGCGATTCGGCGCGCGAAACATATTCCATCCCTTCTCGGTCATCGGCGGCGACCCGCAGGACTATACCTACCGCGGCGATCGCACCGAGCTGCTGGCCGGGGACGGAAACATTTTTCGCGAACACGTGACTATTAGCCGGGGAACTAAAAAGGGTGGTGGAGTCACGCGCATCGGCAATGACAATTTTTTCTTGTCGTATTCCCACGTGGGCCACGACTGCCAAATCGGCAACGGCACACTGTTCGTGAACGGCGCGACTCTGGCCGGTCATGTCACGGTGCAAGACTTTGTTACTGTCGGAGCGTTCTCGCCCGTGCACCAGTTTTGCCGCCTGGGCAAGTATGCGTATATTGGGGCCTGCACGGTCATTACCCAGGACGTGCTCCCCTTTTCTTTGATCGTCACCGAACGCGAAACCAAATGCTTTGGCGCCAACACCATTGGCCTGGAGCGCAAAGGATTTTCCCCCGAGCGCATCCAAATCCTGCAACGGGCTTTTAAGCTGCTGCTGCGCTCGAAAAAAAACACCACTCAGGCCCTGGAGGAGATGCGCGAAACCCTCGCGGATTCCCCCGATGTGCAAGAGATGGTTGCGTTCATCCAGCAGGCGCAGCGCGGAATTGTAAAGTAGGGTATTGCGTGAATTCATGCGCCAAGCACTAAACTCCACAACCGGATGGGGCCTGATCGCCGGGAACGGCCGCTTCCCATTTTTAGTATTGGAAGCAGCGCGCAGCCAGGGCATCGAAATGGCCGTGATCGCACTGAAAGAAGAAGCTTCCCCGGAGCTGACCCGTGTGACCAAGCGGCTGCACTGGGTGAGCCTGGGGGAACTAAGCAAGGCTATCAGCTTGATGCAACAGGAAGGCGTCCATCGCGCGGTCATGGCCGGCCAGGTAAAACACAACAAGATTTTCAGTGCCATTCGCCCAGATTGGAAATTGGCGAAGTTGCTGTTTTCCTTGCCGAAAAAGAACACAGATTCGCTGATCGGCGCGGTCGCCAAGGTCCTCGAAGAAGAAGGAATTCAGCTGGTGGATTCGACCATGTTCTTGAAGCCACTTCTGCCCCAAGCGGGAGTGCTCACTCGCCGTGCGCCCAATGAACACGAAGCCGCAGACCTGGAATACGGATTGGGCGTGGCCCGGCATATTGCCGCCATGGACATCGGCCAGACCGTCGTGATTGCCGATCGCGCCTGCGTGGCCGTGGAAGCCATGGAAGGAACCGACGAGACCATTGCCAGAGCCGCGCGTTTTGCCCAGGGCAAACCCCTGGTCGTTGTCAAGGTGAGCAAGCCGCAACAGGACATGCGCTTCGACGTACCCGTGATTGGTTTGCCCACCGTCGAAGCTATGAAGCAGGCGGGGGCTACGGCTTTAGCTATCGACGCTGCGCGGACTCTGTTGTTCGACCGCGAGCAGTTGATGGAATTGGCAAATGCCGCGGGGATCGCCATCCAGGCCTTCCCAGCCGTGCACAATGCGGAACCAACCGGGGATTCCGTGGGAATGACAAAAGAATGAACGCTGGTGCGGGTGTGGAAACACGCAAGGCGCGCGTGGCCGTGGTCGGTTGCGGCGAATTTGGCCGCCACCATGTTCGCGTTTATCGCGAATTGGAAGACGTGGACTTAGCGGGTGTCTTCGATCAAGACACCGAGCGAGCCAACAAGATTGCGCAGGAATTTCAGACTCGCGCCTTCTCCAACTTGCAAGAACTACAGGGCGTAGCCGATGCCGTCAGCGTCGCCGTGCCCACTGCGGCGCACCAAGAAATTGGCTGCACTCTGATGGACATGGGAATGGATGTGCTTGTCGAAAAGCCTATGGCCCGCACGGTAGCCGAAGCTGACCAGTTGATCAGCACGGCGAAGCGGCGCGGCCGCATCCTACAGATAGGTCACGTCGAGCGGTTCAATCCCGCGGTGCGCGCGGTGGAATCCATTGTGAACCGCCCATTGTTTTTTGAGGTGCATCGCTTAGGGGTATTCAGCCCGCGCAGCCTGGACGTCGACGTAATCTATGACTTGATGATTCACGACCTGGACATCCTGCTGGCGCTGGTGCAAGAACCAGTGGAAGAGTTGCGCGCCGTAGGAATTCCCGTCCTGACCGACAAAGTCGATATTGCCCATGCCCGGCTGGAGTTTACCGGCGGCGCCGTCGCCAACGTGACCGCCAGCCGCGTATCCACTGAGCGCGTACGCAAGATGCGATTCTTTCAGCAACACGAATACATTTCGCTGGATTATGCCCGCCGCGACGCTTTGCGCGTCGGGGTGAAACGGCCCGGCCCGTTGCCGGAATTTGCCTTCGAAAAACTGCCCGCGCCCGACGTCGAGCCATTGCGCGCTGAACTGGAAGCATTTGTCCAATCGGTACGGACCCGCAGCAACCCCAAGACCGACGGCGAGTCCGGCCGGGCTGCATTGCAGTTGGCATCCCGTGTAATGGAGAGCATCCGCGAACACACTGCGCGCGTCCAACCTGTAGCGGCAAGTGTGTCTGATAAAGTAAAACCATGATTCCCAGGACCCTAGTTCCGCCCGGCGCGCGTCCGCCGGCGGTCATCGAGCCGAGCACCCGGCGGCGCCCAACCGCGCTGGACGAGCGGACACTGGTCCCCGCGACCTTGCCTATCGTGTCCCTGAACGGGCACTCCAGCATTCCCAATAATTTGCCGCTGGAAGCGATTGCCACCCGTGTCGTGGTACCACGCGACCTGAACATCGACGAGGTCCAGAAGGCTGACGAGTCCGCGCTGCCCCCGCAACCAACTGACATGGACGAGCGCATCACCGTGCCACAAGGCGCCGCGCCGCCCGAGATTTTGCCGGAGATCCGGCCAGTCTCGGAAGAGTTGGTTCAGCCGGACATCATCCAGACCGGCGAACTGAGCTTTCTTCCGGTCGTCGAGAAACAGAAGAGGCCGCTGGGAGAAATCATTGTTGCCACCGCCTCGCTCATGCTCAATCTGATTTTCATCGTGGCCATGGTGGAGGTGCTGGCCTATCGCTCGAGATCACGCGAAGTCGATGAGATTGGCAGGCGGCAAATCTCCGTCTTATTGCCTCCGGGTGCCCTGGAATCGCTAAAGCCTTCGGCTCCTCCAGCGCCGAAGCCCACGGTACGAGTTGATCCGCGAGAGATTCGCAGGATCGCGCCAACGATTACACCGCCACTGGTGCAACCACCGCCACAACCGCAGCCCGAGCCACCTAAGAGAGAATTGCCTAGCGCGCCCACTCCGCAGCCCAATGTCGTGGCGCCTCCGCCCAAACCGGCAGAAGGCAGCAAAGGAGATTTGCCTAAGGCGCAAGCGAAGCTGGAAACCCCCGACATGCCGGTGCCGCAGCAGGGGCTGATCTTGCCGAAAAACACTTCGCCGGGCGATGCCATTCGTGATGCTGCGCGAGCCACCGGCAAAATGAATGCGCCCGTGCCCATGGGGGGTGGTTCGCCATACCCGGGAGCTGGCCGTGGCGGAGGTGGCGGGCATGGCACCGCTGGCTATGGCGTGGAGATGCTCACCGACACGCAAGGCGTGGACTTCAACGACTACCTGCGGCGCGTGTACTTGACCGTGAAACAGAATTGGTTTGCGGTCATGCCCGCTTCGGTGCAACTGGGCGATCAGGGCGTGGTTTCGCTGCAATTCAAGATCATGCGAGACGGCAGCGTACCCGACGGCGACCCCCAGCGCGTATTTGGGTCGGGCAAAGAACCGCTGGACCGCGCGGCCATTTCATCGATTCGCGCTTCCAATCCCTTCCCCACCTTGCCCGCGCAGTTCAAAGGACCATACATCGAACTGCGTTTCACCTACTACTACAACCTGCCCATTCCTTCCAGTCCAAACTAGAATCACCATGAGACCTGTTCGCCAACAAGTGCTGGGCAGCCTGCTGCTGGCGCTGATTGTGCTGGTCATTCTGTTGATTCGCGCGTGGCCCGTTCTCTTTCACAAATGAATCCGCACCTTGAACTTCCGCTGGTGGTCATTGTCGGGCCGACCGCCTCGGGCAAATCCGCTCTCGGAGTGTGGTTGGCGGAACATCTCAGCGGGGAAGTGATTTCCTGCGATTCCACACAGCTGTATCGCGGGTTCGACATTGGCACCGCCAAGCCATCCGTTGACCAGCGCCGCGGTGTGCGCCATCACTTGTTGGATGTGTTGGATCCCAACGAGACCGCCACTGCTGGGGGCTATCGCGAGCTTGCCATCCGCGTTCTGCATGATCTTCGTGCCCGAAAGGAGTTGCCGATCCTTACGGCGGGCACTGGTCTGTATTTGCGGGCCTTGCTGGAGGGGTTGGCGGATGTGCCGCAACGTTCGGAGAATCTGCGAGAACGCCTGCGAGCCGGCGCGGAGTTGCATGGCCCTGGCCATTTGCACGGCATATTGCAGCGGCTCGACAAAGACTCAGCTGGAAAGATCGACCCTGCCGACCAACAGAAACTGATTCGCGCCATCGAGGTTTGTTTGCTGACGAAAAAGCCGCTTTCCGAACTTCATCGAAGCGGCCGCAAGCCCCTCAGCGGCTGGCGTCCAATCAAGATTGGATTAATCCCCGAACGCGAGCTCCTGTACCAGCGAATTCATGCACGAACCGAGGCAATGCTCGCCCGAGGCTGGCTGGAAGAAGTGCGCCACCTCGTGCAAAGCGGCGTGCCTGAAACGGCGAAACCTTTCGACTTTATCGGTTATCGCGAATTGCAGAATGTGTTGCAGGGCGAGTTGCCGCTGGACCAGGCGCGCGCCGCTATTCAACAGGCGACTCGGAGATATGCCAAGAGGCAATTGACCTGGTTTCGCCGGGAACAGGGCGTCCGTTGGCTAGGGGGTTTCGGCGATGATCCCGGAATTCAGCAGCGAGCTTTGGACCTGATTCGTTTGGATTTGAACGCAAGCGTATCCGCTGCCAATCGAATCGACGTATAATTGCTTTGATGAGGAATGTTCCCCCCGACGTGGCGCGAGGTTTGCGCTTTACCGTTTTGACCCCTTCATGAAATCACCGCACGATACCAATGTTTCAGAACGCGCCTTGTTGGTCGGTGTTGGATGGAAGCGCGCTCCGCGGTTTCCGGGCATGCCCGTAGGCGATGTGGGCCGCGAATCGTTGGCGGAGCTGGTCGAGCTGGCGCGAAGCGCGGGTGCGGAAGTTACCGGCACGGTATTCCAATTGCGCGACGCCGCCGATCCCGCAACCCTGGTGGGCCGCGGAAAATTGCATGAAATTCGCGCCGAGGCGACCGCGCGCCACGCCCCGCTCATCATTTTCGATAGTGAACTCACTCCGGTGCAGCAGCGGAATATTGAAGAAGCCACCGAACGCCGGGTCATCGATCGTACCCAATTGATCCTGGACATTTTTGCAAAGCACGCCAGAAGCCGGGAAGGACAATTGCAAGTCGAGTTGGCTCAATTGAATTACATGTTGCCTCGGCTGACCGGGCGCGGCACCCAGATGTCCCGTCTGGGCGGCAAGAGCGGAGGCGGCGGAGCGGGAGGAGCCGGAGGCGGTGCTGGCCGAATCGGCGTGCGTGGCCCTGGTGAAAAGAAGTTGGAAACTGATCGCCGGCGCATCCGCGATCGCGTCCGGAGAATCCAGGAAAGTATCGACGAAGTCCGCCAGCAGCGGGCCCTGCGCCGCGAGGCCCGAAATGCCGTTCCACTAGGAACCGTGTCCCTGGTGGGATATACCAATGCGGGCAAATCCACGCTATTTAACGCGCTGAGCCAGGCGGAAGTGGTGGTTTCTCCGAAGATGTTTGCCACCCTCGACCCCACGATTCGAGCATTGCGGTTGCCTTCGAACCGCAGGATTCTGGTGTCCGATACCGTCGGTTTCATTCGCGCTTTGCCAAAAGGCTTACTCACCGCCTTTCGCGCCACCTTGGAGGAAGTGCAAGAATCCGCGTTGATTTTGCAAGTGAGCGACATCTCCAACCCCTTGCACGATGAATTGGAGTTGGAAGTGGAAAAGATCCTTGCTGATATTGGAGTTTCGGACCGGCCGCGCATTCGTGTGTTCAACAAGATCGACCGGCTATCCAAACAGCAGCGAGAAGACTTGATCGCGGCATGGTCCCGAAGCGATGATGGGCAAGCGCCGCCGGTGTTTGTTTCGGCGTTGACCGGCGAAGGTTTGGACGAGTTGCTCAAGCGCGTCGACGCGGCGCTGCCCGTTGATCCGGTGGTCCGGTTGTCCTTGCATATGCCGTTGACCGAAGGCCGTTCGCTAGCCTTGATTCACGCGCTTGGTCGCGTGATCGCATCTCACGTGGACGATTCGCATATGGACCTCGAAGCGGAAGTGCCGGTGACCGTCGCTCGGAAGCTGAAGCTGAAGGATTTCCAGGCGAAAGAAACATTGGGTTCGTTGCCTTCGTATGGATAAGTAGGAGGCAAAAAGACATGGCCGCCTTTTTCCTGTGGTGCATCCTGCTGGTGGTCTGTTGGCCCATCGCCTTGTTGGCGCTGGTGGCCTACCCGATCGTGTGGTTATTGCTGCTGCCGTTCCGGCTTCTGGGCATCGCCGTTCACGGCGTATTCGAACTGTTGCGGGCCATTTTGTTCCTGCCCGCGCGCGTTCTTCGCGGGCCCCACGCGATCTGACGCCTGAGGAAAACACCCCGGCGTAACTATCGAGTAATTCGCAAAAAAAGCGCCAATTATTAATATCTATGTGACATGGAACGGCCCCTGGGCAGCGCTCTGCCAGCCCCACCGATCTGTGGAAAACGTTGTGGAAAGTCCCTCGGTCACAATTGAAACACCAGGAAATTTTTCCCTCAAGTTTTTGCTGTATCGCCCCGTTATGTGCTCTATCTGCATGATAACAAATAACTTATTTGTTAACGCGTTCGGCTAAGTCCCACTCAAGACAGCCCCTTCGACCATTCTCCATTTTCTGGATTTGCACAGGTTTGCAGCACCCAGTGTTACGAAAGAGTACTCGCCTCTCCGAGGCCTTTACCCGCCGTTGATTACCTCAGAGTACCCGGCGTTCGCCGCACAACCCTACGTTGACGCTTGGAATTCCCGAGACTATAGTGAGCCGAGCAGCAAAAAAGGAGACCGAACCCGCCGTCTGCGCCCCTTATGAATCTTCCAAACGCATTGACGTTGCTGCGGATATTCATCGTCCCGCTGTTAATCGTAGTGTTGCTGACCCGTAGTCCCAATGTCGAGCTGGGCGGATTTCCCATGCATTTCGAGTTTTGGGGGGTGCTGATCCTGTTGATCGCCGCCGCTACCGACTGGGCCGACGGTTTCTTTGCTCGCCGCAACGCGCAGGTGACCACTCTGGGGATTCTGCTGGATCCCATCGCCGACAAGCTGCTGATCTGTGCTGCGTTCATATCGCTTGTCGATATGCACCTGGCCAAGGCGTGGATGGTGGTGATCATCATCGGGCGGGAATTGGTGATCTTAGGCCTCCGCAACATCGCTTCTGCGGAAGGCTTCACCATCGCCGCGTCAACCCTCGGGAAGACCAAGATGGTTCTGCAGGTGTGCGCCGCCGCGGTTTTGATTTATGGCGCCAGACACCCTTCGTTTCGCACCGTGGGGTTGGTGCTGTTGTGGCTGGTGGTTATCAGCGCCATCGTTTCTGCTGCGCAATATTTCTACCGTTTTTGGAACCAGTTGGATGATCGCGTGAAACAACGCCGCAAGCTGAGCATTATGGAAGTACACAAGAAACCACAGGATGCATTGCCTCTCTGAGAGCGACCGTAAAGACATCCTGGAGTTGGCGCGCCAGGCGGTCGTCGAAGCCGTCTCCGCCAGGCGACCGTTGCTGGAAATTCCTGACAAAGAGCTGTTGGCGCAGTCATGTGGTGTGTTTGTGACCTTGCACGTCAACGGCAAGTTGCGCGGCTGCATCGGCGTGATTGAACCAAAAGAAAAGCTGGGCGTGTGCATAGCGCGCTGTGCGGCCAGCGCCGCGCTGGAGGATCCGCGCTTTAATCCCATGCGACCAGACGAAATCCCGAACTTGCAAATCGAAGTATCCCTGCTGTCGCCCCTGGAGCTGATTCAGCCGGAACAGATCGAAATCGGCAAACACGGCCTGCTGATTGAACACGGTGTTCGTCGTGGTCTGTTGTTGCCTCAAGTCGCGGTCGAGCATCGGCTCGGAAGGGAGCAGTTCCTCAAGGAAACTTGCCACAAAGCAGGGTTACCGCCGGACGCGTGGAAGGCGCCGCACACACGAATCTACGGATTCAGTTGCCAGATTGTGGCCGAAAAAAGCGGCTGATCAAGGGAATTCGAACTCGATTCAAAAAAAAGCCCGCGTCCAGAAGGCGCGGGCAGGAAACGGGAAAATCCGGTTCACCTACTCGATTTCGGCATAGTCCCCGGCATACATCTCGATGCGGCTGTAAGTGATAAACAGAGTCGATGAGTTCGGACTCACACTGAGAATAATGCCTTCCCCAAGGATTTCTCGCGGCAGTTCATTCCACTGGTACGCCGTTGGAGTGCTACCGAACCCATACATCCGGTACTGATTGTCATCGAAATTTGGCGCCGTTTGCGATTTTCCACCCTGGTACCGGAAAACCCGCATGTAGTCGCCCACATGGACGCCCTGGTTGGTGCCTAGGTTGACATACACGGTCTGAAGTTTGCCGTACATCTGCCCAAAATCCTTGCCGAACACCAGCATGCCCACCGACTTGCCACTGACGGGAGCAAATCGATCGAACTTTTCGGCTGGCTTATAGGGCGGCAATGGCCGTTCCTGCCAAGGCCGCACAAGATCGCCACGCTGCAGGGGGTTGCACGTAAACGTGACCTGGGCAATGGATACGTTGGGCTGCACGTTCACCACCTGTACTTGCCCGCTGTCTTGATAAAACACGCCCATGGCCTTGGTCAGCTTCGTTTGCCATTTGAACCATGGTACATCGACCACATCTCGCTCTGGGCGAAACACCGAATAACGGTCGCCGACATGAACTCCTTGCGCCGAACCCTTGCTGATGTACACGTTGTTGCCCTGGGTGAACACCACCCTGCTGTCGGACTCCTCCCCGGAGATGAGCCGCGAGTCTTCACCTCCCAGCGCGGAAGTCACGAAATCCGAACAATACACCGCTGAGTAATCCGGGGTCGTAGTGGCGGCCATAGGCTGCGTAGAAGCCACGGTTTGCGACTGCGGACTCTGCGTCCAGGCGCTGGCGCCTGCCAGTAACATGCCGAGACCCATACCTGCTGCTATTGCGCGCATTAGAGCACTCCTTCGAGTCACGCCAGAAAAGGGCCGAACGGGGACTGCATAAGTTGAAGCTAACAAGGCCAGGGTGGGGCGTCAACAAATTGAGCAGAGCCACTTTACACTTTAGCTAAGACGTGCTACAAGCCGTATTTTCAATGGATTGCAGCGGTTCTTGACTATGAGCTTATTCGGGAAAGGGCTGGCTCGCATCTGTGCGGTTGTGGCCACCCCTAGCGCTCAAAACTTCCGGGTATTGGTCCGCGCGGCCGCTCGGCAAGCCCCCACGGTCGAGTTGCGCCTGGACTGGCTAGCCAACGATACGCAACGCCAGCGGGCACTCGACTGGCTCAAAAAGTACGCTCCCTCCGAGGCAACTTACCTCGCTACTTGCCGGCGGCGCATTGCAGGCGGGGAGTTCGCCGGAAGCGCGTACGACGAGCTCGCTTGGCTCAAAAAAGCCAAAGAGGCTGGCTGCACTTGGTGCGATTTGGAAATCGAAACACTGGAAGAATTGCCGGACCATACGGTCACGGGCTATGACTTGCCACGGAAAGTCCTGCTCTCGATTCACGATTTTCGCCGAACGCCGCAGTTTCTCAAGCCGCTCCGTCTTGCGGCGCGCGGGGGAGCAGACGCGGTTAAGGTGGCCGCGATGTCGCGAAGTCTGTCCGACAGTGTTCGGGTACTTCGTCTGGCACAGAACAGCGACCGTGTTGTCGCCGTGCCCATGGGCGAAATTGGATTGCCGGCCCGGGTCCTCGCTCTGCGCCGCGGCAGCGCGCTCGTTTATGCGCCCGTCGCTGCGCCCACCGCTCCCGGCCAAGTAGGCTTGCGCGAACTGAAGCAGTTGTATCGCGCTCACCAAATTTCTCGGAAGACCGGGGTGTACGGGGTGATCGGGAATCCTATTGGCCATTCCTTATCTCCGCTGTTGCATAACGCCGGTTATGTGGCCGCCGAAAAAGACGCTGTGTTCCTGCCATTTCTGGTTGAGCGGCTGAGCGAATTTGTGAAGCTGATCGGCGATTTTGGAGTGGCGGGATTCAGTGTAACCATCCCCCACAAACAGAAAATCTTCGATTACCTGGATGAGTGCGAGCCCCTGGCGCAAGAAATCGGCGCAGTGAACACGGTAACCGTGCAACGCGGCGGAAAATTAGTGGGAAGCAATACTGACTATCTGGGCCTGCTGCGCGCATTGAAAGGCAAGCTTACGCTAAAGGGCAGCCGAGTTTTGATTTTCGGGGCCGGTGGCGCGGCGCAGGCCGCGGCCTTAGCGGTTGCCAAAGCTGACGCGGAGGTGCTGGTGTGCGCTCGAAGAGAGCAGCCGGCACGGCATTTAGCTCGCGCGGTGCACGGTGCCGTGCTGCAACGCGCGGCACTGCGCAGGGAGAAGTTCGACGCCATCGTGAACACCACGCCGGTCGGCATGTATCCTCATCCCGAAGATTCTCCGTTGTTGCCGGCCGAACTGAATTGCGGCCTGGTGGTGGATCTCGTCTACCGGCCTCTGGAGACCAAGCTGTTGCGGATCGCCAAGGCACGGGGAATCAAGACCGTCTCCGGTGTGGAGATGTTTCTGGCCCAAGGGATCGCGCAGTGGGAACTTTGGATGCGCACCCCGGCCCCAGAGTCGGCCATGCGCAAAGCGGTGCTGGACGCCCTCCGCACCGGAGAGAAAATGGTCTCCTGACGAGCGCTTTCTCTCACCACAGAATTCCGGGCGTCACACGCGGTATAATTGTTGCTCTTAACTGCGCAGCCGAACTAAGCAGATGATCCAGCCTGCCTTCCAGGAGTTCCAGAATCTGGCCAAACAGGGGAACCTGATCCCGGTCTACGACGCCTTTTCCGCGGATCTCCTGACCCCGGTGAGCGCCTATCTTCGTTTGGCGCAGGGTTCGCGTTATTCCTTCCTGCTGGAGAGCGTGGAAGGCGGAGAAAAAATCGCCCGCTATACCTTCGCAGGAGCCAATCCAGAGGAAGTATTTCGATACGCCTCCGGCGCATGTGTCTTGGAAAGCCGCAACCGCATGATCTGGGAAGAGTGCGATCCCATTTCGTTTTTGCGGGCGCACATGGCCAAATTCCAACCGGTGCGGCTGCCGGGCCTGCCACCTCTGCTTGCCGGCGCCATCGGTTATTTCAGCTACGACATGGTGCGTCTGATCGAACGCCTCCCGAAGCGTTTGCGCGATGATATCGGACTGTATGAAGCCATGTTGATGTTCTATCGGGGTCTGATTGCGTTCGATCACGTCCAGCACCGCCTGTGGATTGTGCGCAACGTGTATACCGATGGCCCCGGCAGTCTGCGGGCCAAGTACCAAGCTGCGGTGAAAGACATCCGCAGAACTCGTGAACTGCTGGAAGCTCCCGTGGCCGGCGAAGCTCCGCCGCATTCATCCAACGAAAAGTCCCACACCTTGAGAGTGACTTCGAACTTCGGGCGCAAAGAGTATCTGCACGCGGTCCGCAAAACCAAGCAATACATTCGCGCCGGGGACATTTTTCAGGCGGTCATCAGCCAGCGCTTCTCCGCGAAAACCAAGGCGCAACCCTTCGACGTGTACCGCCATTTGCGGGCCCTGAATCCTTCGCCATATTTGTTTTATCTGCACATGAATGACGTGCACGTGGTCGGCAGCTCTCCGGAGATGCTGGTGAAAGTGCAAGGCAAAGCGGTGTTCTACCGGCCTATCGCCGGCACACGTCCACGCGGCAAGGATGAAGCCGAGGACTTGGCCCTGGAGCAAGAGATGCTGGCCAGCGAGAAGGAGCGCGCCGAGCACATTATGTTGGTGGATTTGGGTCGAAACGACCTGGGGCGTGTGTGCGAATACGGCAGCGTGAAAGTGGAAAAATTGATGACCGTCGAGCGCTACTCGCACGTCATGCATCTGGTCTCCAGCTTGCGCGGCCAGCTCCGCGACGACGTCGATTGCTTCGACGCGCTCATGGCTTGCTTTCCTGCAGGCACCGTTTCAGGAGCGCCGAAGGTCCGCGCCATGGAGATCATCGAAGAATTGGAAAAGACCCGGCGCGGTATTTACTCCGGCGGCATTCTGTATCTCGATTTCGCCGGGAATCTCGATTCGTGTATTGCGCTGCGCACCATGGTGATCAAGAACGGCGTCGCCCACGTGCAGGCCGGCGGCGGTATTGTGGCCGATTCCACGCCGGAAGGCGAATTCGAGGAATCGGTCAACAAATCAAAAGCATTGCTGCGGGCGCTGGAAACCGCTCATGCAGTCAAGCGATCTCCGGGACGGCGATCATGATTCTCCTGCTGGACAACTATGACTCGTTTACCTACAACCTGGCGCAGTATCTGGGCGAGCTGGGCTGCACGTTGGAGGTCCACCGCAACGACAAAATCTCCGTGGAAGAGATTATCAGGCGCAAACCCGAGCGCATCGTGATCTCGCCGGGTCCGTGTACTCCGCAAGAAGCCGGTATCTCCGTGGAACTGATCCAGAAACTCGCCGGGAAATTTCCGATTTTTGGAGTTTGTCTCGGGCATCAGGCCATCGGCGCGGCCTTTGGGGCCAAAATCGTGCGCGCCCCCAAACTGTTCCACGGAAAAACCAGCGAAATCGAGCACGATGGCAAGGGCATTTTCCGTTCGGTGCCCAACCCGTTGACCGCCACGCGCTATCACTCGCTGATCGTCGAACGGAAGACTTTGCCGCGCGAGCTTCAGATCAGCGCACAAACCCGCGATGGCATCATTATGGGGCTGCGTCACCGCAAGTTTGAGGTCGAAGGCGTGCAGTTCCACCCCGAATCGGTGTTAACCGAATCCGGCAAACAAATCCTAAAGAACTTCTTGGGACTCTAGGATCCGCTAGCTATTAACAGATAATAATTTATATTTATAATTACTTAATTAAGGGGTATAGTTCACCACATGGGTTTAACCTCCATCGCTCCAGCCCATGGAGGTTCACATGGATCGTCCCTGTTCCTCACGTTTCTGGGTTGTTATCGCCTCTGTTGTGTTCCTGATGATTCTTCCAGTTTGGGCTGCTGTGCCCCCGGTTGGAGTTTTGACCATCGCCACTCACGCTCATCTGGATCAGGCCCCGGCTTTTCCCGGCTTGTCGGTGTTCGGCGGCGAACGCCTCTCCACCGATCCCGAAGGCCGTTTGGGGGTGCGAATTGGCCAGTCGGCGCTCACGCTGGGAGCAAACACCGAAGTGGAACTTGTGCCCATCAGCGGCGGAGTGCATGTCGATATGGACCTCGGCTCACTACGTTTTTCTGCGGCCGCCAATGAAGCTGTGGAGATTCATGTCCGGGATGCCATTTTGCGCCCGGCCACTAATTATGCGACCCAGGCATCCATCACCATCGTTGGACCGAACGTGCTACAGATTGCCGCGGAACAGGGCCTTCTAAGTTTCAGTTATCGCGTGGAATCCCGCGACCTTCCGCCTGGCCATACCTACCGGGTTTATCTGGACGATCCCGACGCAACCGTGAATGGCTCCGTTCGTGCCGGGGGCCGCGCCGGCGCGGCAAGCAAAGTCACCTACTTCATCGTGGGCGCGGGGGCGGGTGTCGCGGCCTGGGGAATTAACGACGCGATCCGCTCAAACAGCGAGCCCATCAGCCCGGCCGCCCCCTGAACCCGGGCTGCCAGGCTCATTGAGGATTGTTCGTGAAGCTTCTCAGGGCTTCGAGTTTCTCGAGTGCGCCTCCGCTGGAGAGCGCTTCTTCCGCCAAGGTCATGGCCTCCGGCAGGTCCCTGGCGATATCGGTTATCAGTAAAGCGGCGGCGGAATTCATGAGCACAACGTCGCGCGGCGGTCCGGCCTTTCCTCGAAAAACCTCGCGAATCATCGCGGCATTGTGCTGCGGAGTGCCGCCTTGCAGCGAGTGCATTGGAGCGGGGCTCAGCCCGAAGTCCTCCGGCCGGAACACTCGTCGCCTCACGCTTCCATGGCGCACTTCGGCCACTAGCGTTTCTCCGGTGAGCGAAATTTCATCGAGTCCTCCGCAGCCATGCACCACGAAGGCGCGATCCACACCAAGTTCAACGAGCGTCGCTGCCACCAGATCGATCATCTCAGCCGAAAAAACGCCAAGTATTTGCGAGTGTGCGCCGGCGGGATTGGTCAGGGGACCAAGCAGGTTGAACACCGTGCGCTCGCCAATCTGCTGGCGAGCCGCGATGGCATGGCGGGTCGCTGCGTGCGCTGTTGGCGCGAACAGGAAACCGATGCCGATTTCGCGAATCGCGCGTCCCGCTTGCTGCAACGGCAGATCAATGCGAATCCCCAGCGCCTCCAGAACGTCAGCCGACCCGCTTCGCGAGCTCACCGAGCGGTTGCCGTGTTTCGCCACGTGCACCCCAGCGGCCGCGGCAACGAACGCTGACGCAGTGGAAATGTTAAAGGTGCCGCAGCGGTCTCCTCCAGTTCCGCAGGTATCGAGCATCTGGGCCGGGCGATCCTCTTCCGTGGCAAACACCGGCTCAGCGTGGCGTCGCATCACCCGCGCGAATGCACCCAGTTCCGCTGCGCTGATTGGCCGTTGGTTCAGGGCCAGTAGCAGCCGCGCGATATCCGGTGTTTCTATTCGGCCGGCGAGAAGTTCTTCCATCAGCGACTCGGCTTCCACGCTGGTGAGCGCCTGACGGCGCTCGGCTTTATCGATCAACGGCAGGAAAGAATGCATGGCGTCACAGCGGCCTTGGTTTCTTAAACTTGCCCGGGATACCTGTCTCAAGTAGACTTTAGTGTTTCACGAGCCTCAAATTCTAGCATCTGTGCTCTGTTCCATCGTCGCACAGGATGTCGGTTCCGTCGGCTCGGAACCTCAAAAGGCAGAAACTTAAATGAAGATTCACGAATACCAAGCTAAAGCTATCCTTTCGCGATACGGAGTCACTACGCCGCGGGGCGAGGTTGCTTACACCAAAGAAGAAGCCCGCGAGGCCGCGCAACGCCTGAAATCCCCGGTGGTCGTCGTCAAGGCCCAGATTCATGCCGGCGGCCGTGGCAAGGGCGGCGGCGTAAAACTGGCGCGCTCCGCCGATGAAGCCGCGGAAATCGCTTCGCACATTCTGGGAATGAATCTGGTGACCGCGCAAACTGGGCCGCAGGGACGCATTGTGAAACGCCTGCTGATCGAAGAGGGCCTGGACATCAAGCGCGAGCTGTACCTCGGCCTGCTGATCAACCGCGAATCCGGGCGCCCGGTGTTTATGGCCAGCTCCGCCGGCGGCATGGAAATTGAGCAAGTGGCCAAGGAAAATCCCGGCGCCATTCTGCGTGAGGCCATTCATCCCGCGGTTGGCTTGCAGCCGTATCAAGCGCGCAAGATTGCCTTTGGATTAGGTCTGACCGGCGAGCAGGTGGTCGCCGCGACACCGTTTTTGCAAGCGCTCTATCGCGCCTTCATGGATACCGATGCTTCGCTCCTCGAAATTAATCCCTGCGTGCTGACCGGCGATGGCAAGCTGGTCGCCTTGGACGCCAAGATGACCTTCGACGACAACGGCCTGTTCCGTCACAAGGACTTGCGCGAACTGCGCGATCTGGATGAAGAAGATCCTCTGGAAGTCGAAGCGTCCAAGTATGGACTGAACTACATCAAACTGGACGGGAGTGTCGCTTGTATGGTTAATGGCGCCGGACTGGCCATGGCCACCATGGACATCATCAAGTATGCCGGCGGCTCACCCGCGAATTTCCTGGATGTGGGTGGAGGCGCTTCCGCCGATCAGGTGAAGAACGCGTTCGGCATCCTGCTGAGTGATTCGGCTGTGAAAGCCGTGTTTATCAACATTTTTGGCGGCATTTTGCGCTGCGACGTTCTGGCTACTGGCGTGGTGTCCGCCGCCAAGGACCTGAAAGTGAAAGTGCCCATCGTGGTGCGCATGGAGGGCACCAACGTGGAGCAGGGCCAGAAAATTTTGCGAGAGAGCGGGTTGAACTTCACCATCGCAAACGAAATGAAAGACGGAGCGCAGAAAGTGGTCGCCCTGGCCGGAGGTGCGCGATGAGCATCCTAGTCAACGAAAAGACCAGAGTGCTGGTTCAAGGCTTTACCGGACGCGAAGGGACTTTCCATGCCCAGCAAATGATCGAGTATGGAACCAATATCGTCGGTGGCGTCACTCCAGGCAAAGGCGGCACCAAACATCTGGAGCGGCCGGTGTTCAATACTGTCGCGGACGGTGTGAAGGCCACCGGTGCGGATGCCTCGGTGATTTTTGTGCCCCCGCCCTATGCGGCGGACACCATCCTGGAAGCCGCCGACGCAAAACTGTCTCTGGTCGTTTGCATCACCGAGGGAATTCCTGCCTTGGATATGGTGCGCGTCGCGGAAGTGTTGCGCGAATCCAGAACACGCCTGATTGGCCCCAATTGCCCGGGCATTATTTCTCCGGGAAAATGCAAAATCGGTATCATGCCCGGACGTATTCATAAGCAAGGAAACGTAGGTGTAGTTAGCCGGAGTGGCACCTTGACTTATGAGGCGGTTCATCAACTCACCCAACTTGGCGTCGGTCAATCGACTTGCATTGGCATCGGCGGCGATCCCATTATCGGCACCACGTTTTTGGATGCTATCAAGATGTTCAACGAGGACGACGACACCAAAGCCATCGTGCTCATCGGGGAAATTGGTGGAAATGCTGAAGAGCGCGCCTCCGAATGGATCAAGGTAAATGTGAAAAAGCCGGTCGTGGGCTTTATCGCCGGACAGACCGCGCCACCGGGACGCCGCATGGGCCATGCAGGTGCCATCATCAGCGGAGGCCAGGGCACCGCCAAAGATAAGTACGCTGCCATGAAGGCCGCGGGCATTCATACCGTCGAGACGCCGGCGGATTTGGGTTCGACGGTCGCGGCAACTCTGGGTGTTAAAGTCTGACCAACGGGAAAAGGAAAGTAGGGGCGGTTTCGTGGGCTTGGAAGCGTTGGCAGTGTGTTGTTGGGCCCCCAATGTACGATTCCTGAAGTAGTGTTGTTTGCTTTGCCAACCTAAATCGGGAGCGGAATTCAGTGGCGATTGAACGTACCTTGGCGATCATCAAGCCCGACGCGGTGAGCAGCGGCCAGCAAGGCGAAATCTTGGCGCGCATTCACCAAGCCGGGTTCACTATCGTGGCGATTAAATCCATGCGCCTAACCAAAGCAGAAGCTGGCGGTTTTTATGCCGTTCACCGCGAGCGCCCGTTCTTCGGAGAGCTGACTGATTTCATGAGCTCGGGAGAAATTTTCGCCATGGTGCTGCAGGCCAACGGAGCCATTTCGAAATGGCGCGATACCATGGGCGCAACCGACCCCAAGAAAGCCGCGCCCGGCACCATTCGCCGCGACCTTGGCACCAGCATCGGCAACAACTGTGTTCATGGCTCCGATGCTCCCGATACCGCCGCATTCGAGATTGCCTACTTTTTCTCCGGCCTCGAGTTGATCTAAGCCTACTCCCCTCAGGGCACCATTTCTGGCGCCCTTTCTTGTTACAATTTCCTCTTTCAATCAGGGTAAAATGGCACCCTTCCGGCCCAGGAGGTCCTTATGCGTGGCTTTTGCCGCCGCGAATTCCTTCAGCGAGCCGCCTCGTTAGCAGCCGCGGCTTGGCTCACCCCCAAATCACTTGCCGAGCGCTTGGCGTCGCTGCCCAAGCTCGATCGGCCGTTTTCCGCTGCTGAAACGGTTTCCATCGGGCGCACTGGGATCCGCACATCGCTCCTGGCTATGGGCACCGGCACTGTGGGATCGGGCCACCACTCCAATCAAACCGCGCTGGGACTGCAGGGCTTGTCGCACTTGCTGCAAAATGGCTACGACAACGGCCTGCGCTTTTTCGATACCGCCGATTCCTACGGCAGCCATCCCCACGTGGCGGACGCGCTGAAGCATGTCGACCGCAGCAAAGTGACAGTGATGACCAAATCCTGGGCGCGCACCGCTACAGAGATGCGCGCGGACCTCGACCGCTTTCGCCGTGAATTGGGCGCCGATTACATCGACATTCTGCTGATGCACTGCCTCACCGAAGGGGATTGGACCTCGCGTTTTCAACCGGTGATGGACGTTTTGTCCGAGGCCAAGCAGAAAGGCATCATTCGGGCGCACGGCTGCTCTTGCCATTCCATTGAGGCTTTGCGCGCCGCCGCCAAGTCGCCGTGGGTCGAGGTGGATTTGGTCCGCATCAACCCGATCAGCTCGCATATGGACGCCGATCCGGAGACGGTCGCGAGTGTGATTCGCGAGATGCGCTCCGCCGGGAAGGGAATTGTCGGCATGAAAATTCTTGGGCAGGGCGACATGCGGAGCAAGCAGAATGACGCCATTCGCTATGCCCTGGGACTGGGCACCTTGGACGCCTTCACCATCGGCGCGGAATCCATTGACGAGCAGATGGACCTGATCAAGCGCGTCTCCGCCGCCGCTTAATCGGCATTCGAATCCCATTCCCTCTGCTGCATTGCGACTCCTGTGGTTTGCCTCGTCCGCCGGATGGATTACACTGCCCAGTTATGGACCCGTTCCGCGAACTCGGGCGAGTTTTGTTGCTACTGGGCGTGCTGATCGTCTTGATCGGTGTGTTTTTCTATTTTGGCGGCAAGTTGCCGTTTCGTTTGGGGCGCTTGCCCGGCGATATCGTCCACAAGGGCGAGCACACCACGTTTTATTTCCCGATTGTCACGTGTTTGCTGCTCAGTGTCGGTTTGAGTCTGCTATTGTGGCTTTTCTCGCGCTTCCGCCGGTAGCTAAGCTGCTTGGAACTTCGCAGAACGCTGCATTACACTTGGCCTAAGACCAGGAGGTTAGGATGAAAGGATCACCGAAAGTCCTCGAAGAATTGAACAAAGCCCTGCGGGAAGAACTCACCGCCATCAATCAGTATTTTCTCCACGCCGAAATGTGCGAAAACTGGGGCTACGAGCGCTTGTCGGAATATATCAAGTTGCAATCGATCGGCGAGATGAAGCACGCCGAAGCCCTGATGGAAAGGATTCTCTTTCTCGACGGATCCCCCACCATGAAGCCACTTGAGCTGACCGTCGGCAAAAACGTCCAGGAGATGCTGCAAAGCGATTTAGACCTGGAGCTCGGCGCGGTGCGCGACTACAACTCCGCTATTCACGTTGCCGTGGCCGAAAAGGACAATGGTTCCCGCGATTTGTTTGTTCAGCTTCTGAAAGACGAAGAGGGCCACGTCGATTGGTTGGAAGCGCAGTTACACCAGATCAAGGAACTCGGATACGAGCGCTACCTGACCATGCAGATGGGCGAGAACGAAGAAGAGGAGTAGCCGGACTTCGCGGCTGCTCTTGAAAACACGCCGGTCGTTTTTCTATGGATCAACTTCAATTCAATTTGCAACCGGAACGCCGCGTCTTCACTGTCAGTGATCTGACCTTCCGCATCCGCGATCTGTTAGCCAGGAATTTCACCGACATCATCGTTCAGGGCGAAATTTCCAACTGCCGCCCCGCAGCTTCCGGCCACATCTATTTCACGCTGAAAGACGATCGCGCGCAAATTCGCTGCGTGTTCTTTAAACAGCAGCAACGGGGGATGAAGTTCCGGCCCGAGGATGGGCTCAAGGTAAGCGCCCGCGGCACCATCAGCGTCTACGAAGCTCGCGGCGAATACCAAATCTACGTGGAATCCCTGGAGCCACTGGGCCGCGGCGCCCTGCAATTGGCCTTCGAACAATTGAAGAAGCGCCTGGAGGAGGAAGGCTTGTTCGATCCTGCCCGCAAGAAGCCCCTGCCGCTGTTGCCCAGCCGAATCGGGTTAATCACTTCTGCTAGCGGCGCGGCAGTACGCGATGTGGTGCAAATCCTGACCCGCCGTTTCCCCAATGTCCACCTCACCTTGTACCCGGTGCGCGTGCAGGGAGAAGGCTCCGCTGCGCAAGTGATCGAGGCTTTGCGGTACTTCAACCGACAGCGCACCGCGGACGTGATTCTTCTCGTGCGCGGCGGAGGCTCCATCGAAGACCTGTGGTCATTCAACGAAGAGTCCCTGGCGCGAGCCATCGCCGGCAGCGCCATCCCGGTGATTTGTGGCGTCGGTCACGAGACCGATTTCACCATCGCCGATTTTGCTGCTGACGTTCGCGCCTCAACACCCTCGGCCGCCGCGGAACTGGTCGTGCAGACCCGTCGAGAATTCGACAAGCATGTCGCTGACTTAGGCGACTCCCTGCACAGCCTGATTCATCACCGGCTCCTGGAGCTTTGGCGTCAACTTCACGAACTGGCCCGGCGCTCGGGATTCCGTCGGCCCCAGGACTTGGTCCGACAGCAGCGGCAACGAGCCGATGAATTGACCGCGCGACTAGGCACCGGCCTGCGCGTGCGCTTGGATCAGTCTCGCCGCCGATTCACCATTGCCCAGGTGCGCATTGCCCGCTTCGATCTTCGCGCGCGTATCGGTGTGTTTCGAAAACGGACCGCGGAACTGGAGTCGCAACTCGCTCACGAACTCCGCGTTCGCGTGGATAGGTCCCGCCGCAGGTTCATTCAGGCTCGACTAAAGATTTTCTCTTTTGACTTTCGCGTGAAAATGGCGGCGTTGCGCTTGCAACTGGAAAAGAGGAGCTACGGCTTGGGTACCTGTGTGGAGCGATTGCTGCGGCTGAAACGCCAAAATTGGCAACGCCTGGCCCTTCAGCTACAGGAGCGCAGTCCCTTGCAAGTTTTGGAACGCGGCTACGCCATCGCCACCGACACGGCCGGCAATATCCTTCGCGACGTGAACCAGATTTCCCTCGGCGACGAAGTCAAAGTGCAGCTGCGCCGCGGCAAACTCATCACCGCCGTGAAAGACAAATCCACCTGATCTGCACGGGAAAAGCTAGTCTTCTTCCTCTCCCGACACTCGCAGCACCGCAAGGAACGCTTCCTGCGGAATATCCACCTGGCCTACACGCTTCATGCGCCGCTTGCCTTCTTTTTGTTTCTCCAGCAGTTTCCGTTTCCGCGTGATGTCGCCCCCATAACATTTGGCTAAGACATTTTTGCGAATGGCCGAAACGGTTTCGCGGGCAATCACCCGGCTGCCGATGGCCGCTTGAATCGGCACTTCGAACATCTGCCGGGGGATCAGCTTGCGCAATCGCGTGACCAGTTCGCGCCCCCGTTCCACCGCAAATTCGCGATGGATGATCAGCGCCAGCGCGTCTACCGGCTCTCCCCCGACCAGAATATCCAGCTTGATTAAGTCCGATTCCACATAACCCGCTAAGTGGTAATCCAGCGAGGCATAGCCGCGGGACACGCTTTTCAGCCGGTCGTAAAAATCTAGAACGATTTCGTTGAGCGGCAATTCGTATGTCAGCATGACCCGGGTCGGCGACAAATATTCGAAATTCTTCTGCGTGCCGCGCTTATCCTGGCAAAGTTGCAGGATTCCACCGACCGAGTCGTCGTTGGTGATAATCATCGCTTTGATGATTGGCTCTTCAATCTTTTCAATGTCCCCCGGATTGGGGAATTTCGCGGGACTGTCCACCTCAATGGTTTCGCCGGTCACCTTGGTGATGCGGTACCGCACGCTGGGAGCCGTGGTGATCAGGTTCAATCCAAACTCCCGCTCCAGTCGCTCCTGCACGATTTCCAGATGTAGCAGGCCCAGAAACCCGCAGCGGAAACCAAAGCCCAGCGCCACCGAGTTTTCCGGCTCGTAAAAAAACGCCGCATCATTCAGCTGCAGTTTGCCCAGCGCGTCGCGCAAGGGTTCGTACTCGTCGGCCAGCACCGGGAAAATTCCGGCGAACACCATGGGCTTGATGGTTTCGAAGCCAGGCAGCGCCGGAGCAGGCCGCCCCGCGTCCGTAACCGTGTCGCCCATGCGCGCATCCGCCACTCGCTTGATGTTCGCAATGACGAATCCGACGTCGCCGGCCTCCAGCTCGTCCAGCGAAATTGGTTTTGGTGTGAGCGTGCCGAGCTGCTCCACTTCGTATACTTCATTCGTCGCCACCAGGCGAATCTTCATGTGCCTGGTGATGCGCCCTTCCATCACCCGCACCAGCACCACCGCGCCTCGGTATACGTCGAACCAGGAATCAAAAATCAGCGCCTGACACGGATTTTCCGCGCTGCCCTTGGGCGGCGGAATGCGATGCACGATAGCTTCCAGCACATTTTCCACGCCAATCCCGCTTTTCGCGCTGATCATCAGCGCGTCCCCGGCGGGAATCGCCAACACGTTCTCGATCTGCTCCTTAACGAAGTCGGGCTGCGCGGCCGGCAAGTCGATTTTGTTGATCACCGGCAGGATGGTCAGGTTGTGCGAAGCGGCCAGAAACGTATTCGCCACAGTCTGTGCCTCCACGCCCTGACTGGCATCCACCACCAGCAGCGCCCCTTCGCACGCGGAAAGTGCCCGCGAGACCTCATACGAAAAATCCACGTGGCCCGGCGTATCGATCAGGTTCAGCCGGTAGGTGTTGCCGTCTTTCGCTTTGTAGTGCAGCCGGATGCTCTTCGCCTTAATGGTAATCCCGCGCTCGCGCTCCAGATCCAT
>Ga0187782_10000380_pt1 | contig 29442 bp, 27 predicted proteins | sample 0715_SJ02_MP15_2_FD_132454 | JGI IMG/M metagenome (GOLD analysis project Ga0187782, IMG submission 132454) | Tropical peat soil microbial communities from peatlands in Department of Meta, Colombia - 0715_SJ02_MP15_20_MG | ecosystem: Environmental > Terrestrial > Soil > Wetlands > Peat | place... | reverse complement strand
GGTTGAAAGCCGCCGAAGATGCCTTGGTACCGCGCACGGCGCGCAGCGATCTCTTGCTGGTGCTCCTGGAATGCGACAGGATCGACGCTCAGCCAGTTATCGAGGTAGAAAAGCATCGCCGGACTTTTCGCCGTCGCTGCCAGCAAGTCCTGAAACTTCCCCATGGCGTGAGGCCGGATCGTATCTCGTACGTAGGATGTGAGGAGCCACCGATCGGCACCCTTTCCCGCAAAGACGTTGAAGTGGTTGAACCAGAAATCCTCCATCACCGCTTCGAGCTGCCGATTGGTGTAGATGGCGCGGTCAATCTTGGCCATCGACAGCTCGGCCACGATGCGGTTCGGGCCCTGAATCTTCGCGAGCTGCTGCTGCGCCTTGTCGAGGTTTTCGTTGCCGGACTCCATTGTCTGCGCTTCGGCCATTGCAGCCCGGCGCTTCTCCTGCATTTCCTGCTTGTACTCTTCTTTTGTCTCGCCATCCCTCTTTGCCGCAAGATCCGGCGGCGGGAATTCATCCAAAAGCTGCTTCGACGACATGCGCAATGTCGGGTACTTCTGAAGGCGCTGATCTAAGGCGGAATCCTCGATGGAGTCAGGGTTGAGTTGCTGGTCGATCCACTTCTCGAGGCCCATTTGCCGAATTCTCTCGACGTCGCCCGGCCGCGGCCCATATGCCAGCCTGTTGAGTGCATGGGCGACCGCTTCGTCTTCTGTCAGTTCCGTGATCGGAAGATGACCTTTGAATTTCTTGTCGAGGACCGGTGCATTCGCGTCAGAGGCGTTTGCTGCGTTCTTGTCAGCGCGAACATTGGAAGCGTCAAGTACGATCGCGGAGATCAAAACACCTCCCGCCGCAAGTGCGGCGAGCGTCAAGATCGCACGGCGCACACTCTTGTGCGACCGGCACGGCAACCCGATCCGCCGGTTGTTGGCAGGAGTACTGATTCTGTCGTACTGCCCGATGATTCGCTTCATAGCCTTCCTTTAGTTTAACCCTACGGTTTTGCAATAGTTGCAGCCGAACACTAGAAGTAAACGGGTCAGCTATGTGGGACGCGAACGCGCAATTGGAGCAGGAGCTTCGTGAGTTCCAACTGGTCTTCAGGGGTGATTGCAGTGAACTCCGTCCCCATTCCGTAGTCGTTGACAGAACGAACCGTGCATTCCGCGACTTGGAACGAAAAGCCAGGACACTCCAGGACGAGACGCATGACGCTTCCGACCGGTCGCCGTGCAATCGTGCGGAAGAACATCCCGTCGAGCCCGATCACTGTCGCGACGCCGATGACCGCTCGCCCGTCTTCGACCCCTGACACGCGAATTGTCACGCCCTCGGGCACCACAATGCGCTGATGCCGGCGCGGTTTGGCCGGTCTGGCGACCGAATCGTCCACCTTCATCTGTAAGCCCCTTAGTGAGTGGCGCGAAATCCGTCGAGTGTCCAGTAATCCTGGGCCTGATCATGACGCAATACGTAGTAGTTCCCGTCATCGGCGCGGACCCGGAAATAGTTTGCTTCGGGGGAATACCATTGCCCGTCCAGTTCGTCGACTAGGAACTCGCGTCCCCGAATCACGAAACGGAGGGGTCTTTCGTCAGCGCGGTGCCCCGCATAGCACTCGACGTGGATATCGCTCATCGTGCGCCTCCGCGGGGTGGAAGGGTGTCCACCGCAGAAGATTCCATACCGCAGCTGTAGTTTATCAGGTAAAGGACCCCATGCAATGGGTCGGCTGGGTCAAGGGATGAGGATTGTAACCCTGCGCCCGGCGTTGGCAGTCTCTTGCGCTTCGGCGTTGTACGCGGCACCCAGCAGCACGATCAGCGCTGTCAGAAACATCCACAAGAGCAGGCCAATCGCGGATGCCAAGCCTCGATAGATCACGTCGTACGGCATTCTTCGTACGTACCACCCGAATATGATATCCGCAGCCCACCAAAGAAACGTCGAGACCGCGGCGCCTGGTAGTAAGACTCTGAGACCGGGGTGGCCAGGGCGCCCGATGCGATATAGCAGGACCAAAACGCCCATCGCCAGAAGAAAAACGACCGCAACGTACAAGGCGATCTCCAATTGATGCGTGAAATGAGGCGAGCCAACCCGAAACAACTGCGACGACCGCACCTGTCTGCCAAACACCGTCAGAACCACAACCGCCAGCATCGGAACGATCGTTAGACAAACCAGGCCGAGCGCTCGTAGCTGCCTCCACCAGTAGCCTGGCCGCAACAGGTCGCCCTCGATCACGCGGAAGCCTTCCATGAAACCGACCATCACTTGCGTACCTGCCAGCAAGGTTCCTCCAAGGCCGAGCGAGAACCACCGCCATGGATGCACGGCGCGGCGGACGAAATACTCGGCCACGACTCGCGAACTACCCGGAGGAAGAATCATCGTCAGCCGCGTAGGGATTTCCTTCAGCGCGTCGGAGAAGAGTGAAGTTGCTCCCAACAAGCCGAGAGCGAGGAGCAATAGAGGGAAAAACGCCAGGAACATGTTGAAGGCGATGGCCTGACTCAGCGTGACGCAGTCGGGGAACACCCTGCCCAACGCACCCAGCAGGTTCCTGAGGATCGCACCCGTCTTCACTGGCTGGGATTATACGGGAACGCCTGAAAACCGCGAATGGCGAATCCTCCATACTAGCCCGTCGAAGCGCCCTTGCCGCGTCGCAATCGCACACGGTAAACTGCCAACGGAATGTCCACCCGACCCAAAAGCGCAACGGCGCCCAGCGAGGAAATCGTCCGAAAACACCGGGAATATCTCTGGCCTGCGGTCACGAATTACTACCGCGAGCCGCTCGTCGCCGATCATGCCTCGATGCAATACGTCTGGGACATCGAGGGCAACAAATACCTCGATTTCTTCGGCGGAATCCTCACGATTGGCGTTGGCCACTGTAATCCCAAGATTACGTCGAAGATCAAAGCGCAGGTCGACAAGCTTCAACATACGTCGACGCTCTATCCGAATGAAGCCATCGTGGCTCTCGCAGAGAAACTGGCGCAGATCACTCCGGGTCGCCTGCAAAAAAGCTTTTTCACAAGCTCAGGCACGGAAGCCAACGAGGCGGCAATCCTGCTCGCGCGGATGGCTGGATCGAGCTACGACGTCGTGGCGCTCCGCCACGCCTACTCGGGCTCCTCGGCTCTGGCCAAAGGCGTAACGGCGCAGGCGGCATGGCGCAAGGGCGGCGTCATTAGTGTGGGAATCGCGCATGCCGTCAACCCCTACTGCTATCGCTGCCCGTTGCATCTGAAGTATCCCGACTGTGGCGTCGCCTGCGCGAGTGACGTCGAAAACTTGATCCAGACGGGCACCAGCGGCTCGATCGCAGCGTTCATCGCGGAGCCAATTCAAGGAGTCGGAGGCTTCATCACTCCGCCGCCTGAATACTTCAAAATCGTCTATCGCATCGTCAAAAACTACGGCGGGCTTTTCATCTCCGACGAAGTGCAAACCGGCTTCGGCCGCACCGGCAAGAAGTGGTTCGGCATCGAGCAATGGGAAGTCACGCCCGACATCATTACCTGCGCGAAGAGCATGGCGAACGGTGTCCCTGTGGGTGCGACGGTCACGACCGCAGATCTGGCGGACAAATTTCAAGGCCTGACAATTTCGACGTTCGGCGGCAACCCGGTCACCTCTGTCGCCGCCCGGGCCGTAATCGAAGTTATCGAAGAAGACGATCTGCTGGAAAATGCTCAGGCTGTCGGCAGCTATTTCCGGAAACGGCTGGAGGAATTGCAGGAGAAGTACCTGGTGATCGGAGACGTTCGAGGCATGGGCATGATGCAGGGCCTTGAGCTCGTGCGTGACAGAAAGACCAAGGAGGCGGCGCCGGCCGAAACAACCGAGTTGATGGAAAGAGCCCGCGCCAACGGCCTGCTCATCGGCAAAGGCGGACTCTACGCCAACGTGATTCGCCTGGCGCCCCCGCTCAACATTTCCAAAGCGGATGTGGATGAAGCGATTCGTCTTCTCGACAGATCGTTAAGCGAGGTTCGCCTGTAGCGAACTTGCAACTGCGACTTCTGACAAGGAGAAAAACCGACGGCCGGACTGTTCGATCACGAAATCTACCTCGATATAGAAACGCTGCGCCTCTCGCACGAAGTGGAAGGCGGGTGGGCCAACATTGCGGGCTTTGGGCTCGCCGTTGCCGTCACCTGGGACAGGGACGAAGGTTTCCGTCGATGGTTTGAGCCGGACGCTGCAAATCTCGTCGCCGAGCTCGAGTCCTTCACGCGCGTCATCACGTTCAACGGAAACCGGTTCGATCTGGAAGTTCTCCGCAAGTATGCGCCGATCGACGCGCTCCGCAATCGTTCGTTCGACGTGCTCGAAGACCTTTACAAACAACTCGGACATCGCGTGAAACTCGATCAGCTGGCCAAAGACACCCTGGGCGCCGCCAAGAGCGGTAATGGCGTGCAGGCCGTTGCGTGGTGGCGAGCCGGCGAAAAGGAGCGCGTCGCTACGTACTGCGAGCAGGACGTGGCGATCCTGCGCGACCTGGTTGAGCATGGCCGTGCGAACGGCTTCGTCGTCGTGTCGTCCCGCCAGGTCAAGGTGAAATGGGACTAGGCCAGCAAGTTGCGCTGCGGATTGCGCGCCGCTGATGTATTCTGCCGATTGATGACTTTTTCGAGGAAACGTGACCGCCGCCCGATTCACCTATTGGGCTTTGCGATTTTCTGGATTAGCTCGGTGAACAGCTTATGGGCCCGCCCCGGGAGACAGACCGACGAAGCCGAGCGAATTCATTGGAAGGCAGTTACCGAGGCGCAGGTAAAGCTCGACGACAAGACGCCTCTCGGGTGGAACATCTATCAGCCTGATAGGAAGGACAAGAAAAGCGCCAAGAAAGCTCCCGATCTGCTTCTCCTGCTTTTGGGACATCGATATCTTCTACTCGATCTAAAATCAAGATTGGTTTACGAAGTCCCGCTTTCAAGCCTCCAAGCGCACGGGCCCGACTTCGAGAGCGGCGACTTGGCGCAGCAGAGTCAATTGGTTCCGAGTACGGACTGGACCGAGCGCGACGTAGGCCCCGCAGAATTGATTCGCCTCACCCTGGGCGATTACGGGCGCGTATTGGAAGTCTCCTTGCCGCATCCGCCGGATATGCGCCCGTTCTACTAGCTTTCGGCTGACTGACGGCCTTGGAGGCTGCGCCAAATCATCCACGCGATAACGGCAACCATCCCCACCCAGCCCATGACGCGCACAGCATGAGCAATCTGCGTGTCGTGGTCGAGCACACCGAACCTGTCGAAAAGATAGTTCCAGTCGTGGATTACGTAGTCCGCGTCACCCACGGTCAGCAGCGGCAAGTCCTGCGCGCGAGCATCCGCCATGTACGTGGAAATTGGCAGGAATTGCTCGAAGAAAAAGAACATGCAGAAAGCAGTCCCCATCACCTGTCTCTGAAAAATGAAGAACGTAGCGAGCATGAGCGGAACGCTCAACTGCAGCAGCGTGCCTCCGGCCACCGAAAGGAACTCGCCGAAGAACCGAAACAGCAGGTGCCCGCCCTCATGAATAGGCACGAACACAAGGTCAATCATGAGCAATGGGCCGCTTCCCTGTGCTGCTTGCACCAGAAACAATCCGTAGAAGGCACAGGCGAGAATCAACGCCCAGAGCTGGACCCGCTGCCATCCCTCCTCAAGCGGCTCGAGGAACGGAAATCGCTCGGTCCATGTGTCGGGCAGGTGCACGGCTTCTGTTCGTCATCGTAGCATTCGCTCTTGGAACAGAAATCCGCAGGCGCAAGAAGTGCGTCGTGGAATACACTCCTGCCAACCTGAGCATTTTGGCCGGAAACTAGCGGCTGGAAACTCCCGCGACCCAAGGAATGCCGACGAGGCCCCTCTGCACCTTTACATTCACGATGTCGCCCGGGCGATACCCGTCGAAGTCGCTGCGGTCGATCGAGACGCGTTCAACGAAGTGTCCTTCGCGCCAGGAGGTTACAACCAGCCGCCGAATCGGCAAAGCACCTGCCATCGCAAACTTCCCGACCACGCGCGCCTCTTCTATCTGGGGCACACTGCGATCAAGTACTCCGTTCGCAAGCAACAAGACAGCAAGCAACCATGGAATCGGCACAAGTCCGTAATACACGCGCTTGAGCGCCTCGACCTCGGCATGCCGCAACGCCCGGCGCTCGACCCAGATTGCTAGCCCGAGCGTCGGGAAGAAGAGGGCGCCGATGAAGATCAACACCCCGTCGAGCTCCAGAGGAGGGTAGCGCACGCTCGCAGCCACGAACGCCAGTGCGCCAAGCACAAACAAAGCCGTGCGGTTCAGCAATCGCCTCCGGAGCGACAGTTCCGCAGCAGAGGACCCAAGGCCGCAGGCATCGCAAACGTCCGCTCCGCGCTCCGCGCCGCAATTCAGGCAGCGCGTCATTTTGCGGGTCGAACACTGGCCGGCGGGTTACCGAGGCACACCATGTTTTCGTCGCGGCCGTTCGCCAGCAACTGGCAGTCGATCTCTTGCGCGCTGCGCACGGCCTGATCGTACGTCGATCCGGCTGCCGTGGCGCAATGCGTCGCGCCTTTGAACGTCACGCAAACCTCATATTTCTCGCGAGTCTGCTGCAGCGACGAATAGACGAGTACACCCAGGAGCACGACTCCACCCAGCGCCATGATCCAGCGAACGTGATTTGATTTCTGCGGCATGGAGTATCAACCGCCGTCTCAATTCTACTTCTTCAGGCTCCCACCCGCGCCGCGAATCATCCCGCACTGAGGCGACCCGACTTCCCTGTCACCTCAGCTCGCCGCGTTAACTCTTCGCGTATGTGTTTCTTCAGATTCGGCGCTAAGCCCTCGAGTCCGGCCATATCTTTCAGATCTCGCAACGTCAGGTTCGGCAGGAACGCACGAATGCAGGCAGCGGGAGTATGCGGATTACGGACCAAGGCGGCGCGAACATTGTACTGGCACGACCATTTCGGGTGATGAGCGATCGCCGCGACGACTCTCTCCGGCACGCCAGGCTTCGCAAGTGCTTTCAGGATCTGGCTCTCCGCGAGAAACGCATTTCCGAGCGCCAGTTTGATCGCCTGCGGATGCCCCTCTGCCAAGATTGCGCCCGCTACCCGCGAGGGACCGCGCCGCGCGAGCGTCAGTTTTTCACCGACCGGCAGGTGCCCCACCCGCATCAGAATCACCTCTTCCGCCACGCGGCGAATGTCCGCCGGCGCCGACGGCAGCAGGCTCAGGCGCACCAAGTCGAAAAGGTAGAGTTGCCGCACGGCAGCTAGCGCAAATCGCTTCGGCGTGCGAGGATGACGCGCCAGGCGCATCCGAATCGCTTCGCTCGACGTCCACTTGCCTGTCCCGGCCACAGCGGCGAGCACGCTCGCCGGCAAATCGAGGCGTTCAAGCAGCAGAGTTACGTGTGGTTCTTCCAGATTCGGGTTTTCGACCAGTGCGAGCAGGATTTCTTCGCCCGTTTCGTGCACGAGCGATTTCAGCTCCTCGCTCGAAGCCGATCGCGCATGCGCTACGCGCTCTTCCAATTCAGGCGGCATTTCCCTTCGCAGTCGCGAGTCGCATCCCTATTCTCACCGCGGCATCAATCTCCTTCAGTTCGCTTGACAGGTTTCAAATGCGGCAGCTAGCATCGCGCGACCCGCCGCTCTTCGCTATGCGAATTCACCCAATCGACTTCGCGATCATCCTCCTGTATCTCGCTGGAATCACGCTCTTCGGCATTCGCTTCCGCCGCAAGCAGCAAACCCTGCGAGACTATTTTCTGGGCGGCCGCGTTGCGCCTTGGTGGGCAATCGCGTGCTCCATCGTCGCTACGGAAACCTCGACGCTCACAATCATCGGCACGCCCGCCATCGCCTACGACGGGAATCTGGGCTTCCTACAACTCGTAATTGGCTACTTGGTCGCGCGGGTGATTCTGTGTGTGGTTCTAATCCCCCAGTATTTCCATGGCGAATTCTACACGGCCTACCAACTTCTCGAAAAGCGATTTGGCTCTCGCATGAAACGTGCTGCGGCGCTCGTGTTCATGGTCACGCGTGCGCTTGCGGAAGGAGTGCGGATTGCCGCGGTCGGCAAAGTTGTGAGCGTCGCTTTTGGCACCGGCGACCGATGGTCCATCGTCATCGTCGCGGCCCTTACGCTCATCTACACGTTCGAAGGCGGAATGAGAGCGGTGATTTGGACGGACGTCATTCAACTCGCGCTCTACCTTTCGGGATCCGTCGCGGCCTTTTTGCTTCTGCTGCACAGGATTCCGGGTGGCTGGCCCGCTGTCGCCCAAGTCGCCGCGGTCAGCGGGGGCAAGCTTCGCATCTTCGATTTCGGCTTCAGCCTGACGCGCAGCTATACCTTCTGGTCGGGGCTGCTCGGCGGAACGTTCCTCACGATGGCCAGCCACGGCACGGATCAGACCATGGTGCAGCGGCTGCTGGCGGCGCGAAGCGAGCGTGACGCCAAGACGGCGCTGCTTTCGAGCGGCATCGTCGTTTTCGCCCAGTTCGCTCTCTTTCTGGTTCTTGGTGTGATGCTGTTCGCATTCGCGCAGCACACACCACTGCTCGCCCCCGGCGGCGATACCGACCGCATTTATCCCGAATTCATCGTCCGCGAAATGCCGGTCGGACTGGCAGGATTGGCCCTCTCTGCGATCTTCGCAGTCGCAATGTCCAATGCGAGCGGCTCGCTCAATTCGCTTGCCTCATCGAGCATTATCGATTTCGGGAGGAATCGAGCCGCCGGGCCGGGATCACAACAGGTGAGGCATTCGCGATACGCGACCCTCCTCTGGGGTGTCGTGCTTGGCGCTCTTGGCCTGATACCGTGGGGCCATGTCCTAGAGGCAGGCTTGACGATCGCCTCGACCACGTACGGCGGACTCCTGGGCGTCTTCCTGCTCGGCCTCTGGAGTCGCCGAGCCAATCAGACGGGTGCACTCGTCGGCCTTTTCACGGGCATCGCGGCCATGATCGCCGTCAGATTCGGAACGCATCTCGCATACACCTGGTACGTCCTTATCGGCACCATAATCACGTATGTGGTCGGCTCTCTCGCAAGTATCGTGACCGACCGCCAGCCTTTGTCCTCCGCAAGCTAGATGCGCTGAAACGCTGCATCCGGAAATCCCGACGCGATCAGGTCAGGATGAAGAATGTGCGCGAGTAAAGCCACGCCGTCCGCGAGGCGCGGACCCGGCCGTGAGAAGTAGCTGTTTGCATCGACGGCATAGACTCGCTCTTCCCGCACCGCCGGCAACACCTCCGACCCGCTCGGCAGCAGCTCGATGCGAAACTCCGAAACCGCCCGTGCCAGGTTGTACCCACATGGCATGACCACGATCGCGTCCGCGCCTGAATCCATGATCTGTTCAGCCATTACGCGGAACGAGGGCTCGCGCAAACGTCCCAGTACATCCTCCCCTCCAGCCAGTGCGACCATTTCCGGCACCCAATGTCCACCAACGTAATAGGGATCCAACCATTCAAGGCAGACTACCCGTGGCCGAGATTTTGCGCGCGTGACGGTAGCTTCCACGTTGGCAACGTGCTCCTCGAGTTTCGTCGCCAACGCATTCGCCTCCGCCTCGCGACCCGTCGCTCGGCCGACGCGTCGTACGTCGTCCCACACTTCTGCAAGCGACCGTGGCGTCAGGGAGAGCACCTCAGGTCGCTTCGCGAATCTTGTCAGGGCGCTCGAAAGATCCTCAGGTGAGGCCGCGCAGACGTGGCACAGGTCCTGCGTAAGGATCAGGTCGGGCGCGAGCGATTGCAGCAGTTCTGCGTCAACCGCGTAGATGCTTTCACCGCGCGCAATGATTTCGCTGGCCTGGCGGTCGATCTCGGCGGCCGGTGCAGTCGGATCGACGCGGGGACACAGTAACGGCAGCTTCGTTGCCGCATCGGGCGGGAAGTCACATTCGTGGCTGACCCCAACAATTGAATCGCCCAATCCGATCGCGTAGGCGATTTCCGTCGCGGACGGCAATAGTGAGCAGATGCGCATTAAAGGCTCAATGGTAGAGCAGATACTTTTCGCGCATTGCGCGGAACTTGTCGAGATCGCCCGACCAACTTGCTACGATCTCCGCCGGCGCGTTGCCCCGGCTTAGACGGTCGATTGTCATTTGCGAACCGAGCAGTTCGTTGATCTTGTCGAGATCGAAGTGATCCGCATACATCCGGCGCAGGACATCGGCGATCTCGAGGCTCATTCGCATCGAACGAAAGGAATCGCGGTCTACGATTGCGATCCGTACACCACCGCAGACCTGGCCACGATAGAGATCGCTAGTTGGCGCGAATTGTGCGGGTGCAAAGGCTACGCCCGGAATCGCGCGGCGAGTCAAGGTCGCCGCGATTGCATCCGCCTGTATCCATGGTCCCCCAAGAATCTCGAATGGCGTGTCCGTGCCGCGCCCCACGGAAACTCCTCCCGCCTGCAGGATCTCGATGCCCGGATACAACAAAGCTTCATTGACCGTACGCAGATTCGGCGACGGCGGAATCCACTTGAGACCCGTCTGTTCGTACTCTTCACCGCGATTCCAACCCTGCATCGTGATGACGTGCAGGTCTGCGCCGATTTTGTTCTCGGCGTTGAACATCCGCGCCAGCTCGCCGAGCGTCATCCCATATCGCACGGGCATCGGAAAATACCCCGTGAACGAAATTCGGTCGGCATCCAGCATCGGACCTTCGATCACTTCTCCGCCGAGCAGATCGGGGCGGTCGAGCACCACGAATTCGATGTGATGCCTTGCCGCCTCTTCCATGCAATAAGCCATTGTCGTCACATACGTATAGAAGCGAACCCCGGCGTCTTGCATGTCGAAAACAAGGACATCTAGGTCCCGCAGTATCAACGGACTGGGGCGGCGTGTGTTGCCATAGAGACTGTAAATCGGCAGGCCGGTGGCTGCGTCGGTCGTGTCGGCGACAATCGCATCACTAGACTTTCCGGCGATGCCATGCTCGGGGCTGAAAAGCGCGACGAGTTTTACATCCGGCGCGTGTGCGAGGACGTCGATCGTTCGCCGACCGTGCGAATCGACTCCCGTCTGATTCGTGATCAAGCCAATGCGCTTGCCGCGCAAGGGCTCGAATTGCTGCTCTTCAAGGACGTCAATCCCAACCGACAGGCGATCGGCAGAGGTAGAGGATGATTGCACTTCAAGTCCGTCCAGTGCCCTGCCGGTGACAGCGGCCCCGGCAAAAGCGCAGATGGCCAGGCCAAAGACAGCCAAATGGGAACGGAAACGATACACTGGCGCAGACGCTCGATTGTGCCGCATGAAGGCGCGTGCTATATACAGCTACGGGATGCAGGCGTCAACAAAGAGGGCCCGAGGCCGAAATTGTGCGTAAACATGGGCCGCTCTCACTGGCGCTCGTCCTTCCCGCACTATTTTCTCTCATGACGCCTTCCGTTCGCGCTCAGAAAACTTCCCGCACCAAGGCATCGCCCGCCGCCTCATCCAAATGGATCGAACAAACGCTCAAGAAGATGACGTTGCGCGAAAAGCTGGGCCAGATGCTAATGGTTCCCTACTTCGGCGTTTTCAAATCCGCCGACAACCCCGAATACAGGGAGATTCTGCATGAGGTCGAAGAGAACCACGTCGGCGGTTTGATTATTGTGACCGACCGGGGTCCGCTGGGCCTCGAACGCAGCCAGGTCTACCCAACGGCGGTGATCACGAACGAACTCCAGCGCCGCGCCAAGATTCCCTTGCTCGTCGGCGCGGATTTCGAATCCGGCACTGGAATGCGCCTGGATGAGGGCACGTCATTTCCCTCTGCTATGGCCATTGCAGCCACAGGTGACCCGAAGGCCGCATATACGGCGGGCAAATACACGGCAATGGAGGCGCGCGCTGCGGGCGTGCAGTGGATCTTTGCGCCCGACGCCGACGTCAACAACAATCCGGATAACCCCATCATCAACGTGCGCTCGTTCGGCGAGGATCCGCAGGATGTCGCGGCCTATGTCCGCGAATTCGTGCGCGGTGTGGAAGAAAATGGCGCGCTTGCCACGGCCAAGCACTTTCCCGGCCACGGAGATGTCGGCGTCGATTCGCATATCGCTCTTGCGGTCGTCCCCGGCGATCGGCAGGAATTGGAGTCCACGGAAATCGTCCCATTTCGTGCAGCCATCGATGCAGGTGTCAGCTCGATCATGCCAGGCCATCTTTCGGTGCCTGCACTCGAGCCAAATCCGCAGATTCCCGCCACGCTTTCGAAGAATATCTTGACGGGTGTGTTGCGCGACGAACTGAAGTTTCGTGGTCTCGTCATTACGGACGCGCTGGACATGGGCGGCGTCACGTCGCTCTACACTCCGGGCGAAGCAGCCGTCCGCTCCGTCGAGGCCGGCGCGGACGTCTTGCTGATGTCGCCTGCTCCCGACGCCGCTCTCGCTGGCCTTGAGGACGCGGTGCACTCCGGCCGCGTCACAGAACAGCGCATCGACGCATCTGTCCGCCGGATTCTTGCCGCCAAAGCCCGGCTTGGCCTCGATCGAAACAGGTTTGTCGATGTTAGCCGTCTCAGCGAACGATTCGCTCGCCCCGAATACGAGGTGCAGGCACAGGACATCGCCGACCGCGGCGTAACCCTGCTTCGCGACGAGACGCACTTGCTGCCGCTCGATTCGACGCGCCCTCTCCGGGTGCTGCTCGTCGCTCTCTCGGCTGATCCCGATCCAAATGCCGGTGAAACGATCGAGCCTGAACTGCGGCCGCGCGTCGATTCCCTCGCGGTCCTTCGTGCGGACACGCAGTACGCGCCAGTTAGCGGTCTCAAACTGCCGCCGCCGGATGCATACGACGTTGCAATTGCAGCGCTGTTCGTTCGAGTGGCCGACCGCAAGGGCGACATCGGCTTCCCTGACGATCAGCGCGCATTGGTCGATCAGCTCATCGGAGCCGGCAAGCCGACTGTAGTGGTTTCCCTTGGCAGCCCCTACCTGATCGAACGCTTTCCAAACGCGAACACTTGGGTTGCGGAATTTTCCTCAAATGATGTTTCCCAACGCGCCGTGGTCCGTGCTCTTTTCGGCCAAGCGGCTTTTGGCGGGAAGATTCCTGTGACCGTTCCCGGCATAGCCAAACGCGGCGACGGATTGCCTGTCCCCGCAAATCCAATGATGCTTCAGCCCGCGCCGCCGTCGATGACCAGCGCGCTCAAACCAGTCTATGCCCTGCTCGATCGAGCCGTTGCGGACGGCGCCTTTCCGGGCGGTGTCCTGGCTGTCGGATGGAATAACCACCTTGCGTTGCAGCCCTTCGGTCAGCTCGAACGCGAAGGCGAGGCCTACGACGTCGATGAAGATTCCATGTACGACGTCGCGTCGCTCACGAAACCTGTCGTGACTACAACAGCAGCGATGCTGCTCGTTCAGCAAGGCCGTCTCGATCTCGACCTGCCCGTGGAGCGCTACTTGCCTGAATTTGCAACGGCGGCCAAATCCGACCCGAATCCCACGTGGCGTGCGCGCGTCACGGTTCGCATGTTGCTCCTCCATGATTCCGGCCTTCCCGACCATCGCGACTTTTATAGAGAAGCCAAAGGGCACGATGGGATCTTGGCGCGCGTTTTCGCCGAACCTCTGATCCGCGAACCGGGCACGGAAATCCAGTATTCCGATCTAGGATTCATTCTCCTCGGCGAAATCATCGAGCGCTTGACCGGAGAATCGCTCGACGCGTTCGCAAAAGAGCAAGTCTTCTCTGTACTCGGCATGGATCGCTCCACGTTCAATCCACCTCGCCGACTGCGCGAAGACATCGCTCCGACCGAGATGGACCGCGACTATCGCAAGCGCATGGTTTGGGGCGAAGTCCACGACGAAAACGCGTGGGCCATGGGCGGCGTTGCCGGACACGCTGGCCTCTTTTCGACGGCACCGGATATCGCCGCATTCTCCCAGATGATTCTGAATGGCGGCATCTACGGGCATGATCGTCTGCTCTCACGTGCGACCGTTCGCCAGTTTACGACGCCTGTGAAGGTCGGCGATTCGTCCCGCGCGCTGGGTTGGGATGTACCGACGGAGCCATCTTCATCCGGCCGGTACTTCTCCCCAAAGAGTTTCGGGCACACGGGCTTCACCGGCACGTCGCTCTGGATCGATCCCGAGCGCAAGCTTTTCGTGATCCTACTGACGAATCGCGTCCATCCGACGCGCGACAACGACAAGATTCGCCAGGTGCGCCCCGCGCTGCACGATGCGATCGTCGAATCTCTTGACCTCGACGTGAGCCAAGGCGCCGCCCGGTGACACCCTCGTCACATCGCCTGCGGGAACGCTCTCCCCGCATGTCATCCTGCCTTGACCTGCCGCTATAATTGAGTAAGGCGTGGGGCAATCATTGAAGAAGTTCGGCACTGAACAGCAAAATCTCCGTTCGCGTGGCTTGGATCGAAAATCCACGCTTGGAATCCTGCACGTGCTGAATCGAGAGGACGCTCGCGTGGCCTCAGCCGTTCGGCGCGAGTTGGGGAACATTGCCCGCGCTGTCGAAGCCATCGTGAAATCATTGCAGGGTGGCGGAAATCTCTACTACGTCGGAGCGGGGACGAGTGGCCGTCTTGCAGTTCTCGATGCGGCCGAGTGTCCGCCCACGTTCGGCGTGCCTCAGCGCCGTGTACGCGCCGTCATTGCAGGCGGCGCCCGAGCTTTGCAGCGCTCCGTCGAAGGTGCGGAGGACTCGGCGGCCAATGGTGCGCGAGATCTGCGCCGCGCGGACGCATCGAAACGCGATGTCGTGGTGGGCCTTTCGGCCAGCGGCGCAACCGCGTACGTGCTGGGCGCACTCGGCTTTGCGCGACGAATCGGCGCCGTCACGGTCGGCGTCACGTCGAATCCCGGCTCACCGCTCGCAAGGGAGTCGGACATTGCGATCGCGCTAGATACAGGCTCGGAAGCCCTCACAGGTTCAACGCGGCTGAAAGCCGGCACGGCGCAGAAATTGGTCCTGAACATGCTTTCTACAGCAGCGATGGTGCGCCTCGGCAGGGTCTACGACAACTGGATGGTCCACGTGGCGCTGGCAAATCAGAAGTTGCGGCAGCGCGGCGCGCGGATTCTCGAAGAGGCTGCCGGAGTGGCCCCGCGTACGGCGAAACATGCTCTGCGTCAATCGGGCTACAGTCTGCCTGCGGCGTTAGTAATGCTCAAGACCGGAGCGAGCGCCCGCGATGCGCGGCGCTGGCTCGCGAAAACCGGCGGCAACATTCGCGACGCGCTGGTAAAGGCACGTGAACAACGGACTAAGATGAAGGCTCGCGACTAGCAATGGACAAGTTCAAGATCGAAGGCGGACGCAGGCTCGAAGGCACCGTTCGAATCAGCGGCGCGAAGAACGCGGCGCTTCCTGCTATGGCTGCGGCGCTGTTGACGGCCGAGCCGGTTCGCCTCGCAAACATTCCTCACGTCCGCGACATCATCACCATGGCGAAGCTGTTGGCGCACATGCGCTGCCGAGTGGAAAGTCCGGACATTCCGCCCAGCGAGCTGATCATCCAGGCGGAGAAGGTTTCGCACGCGGAGGCCCCTTACGAGCTGGTGAGAACGATGCGCGCCTCGATCCTGACTCTCGGCCCGCTCCTGGCGCGATTTGGTTACGCCCGAGTTTCACTCCCGGGCGGCTGCGCGATCGGCGCTCGCCCGGTCGATATCCATATTCAAGCGCTCGAAGGACTCGGTGCCACGATTTCCGTTGATCACGGCTACATCGAGGCTCGCGCCAAGCGTCTCAGAGGTGCCGTGTTCCGCTTCCCGAAAATCACGGTGACCGGAACGGAAAACGTCCTCATGGCAGCCGTGCTAGCGGAGGGTGAGACAGTTCTCGAGAACTGCGCGCTCGAGCCCGAAATCGCCGACCTTGCGGACCTGCTCGTGAAAATGGGAGCGCAGATCGAAGGAGCAGGCACGCCCACGATTCGCGTTCAGGGAGTCGACCAACTCCATGGCGTCACGCACAGGATCATTCCCGACCGCATCGAGGCGGGCACGTTTCTGGTCGCCGGCGCAATCACCGGAGGTGAACTTCTGCTTACGGCCTGCGAGCCAAAGCACCTCGGCGCAATCATCGACAAGCTCCGGCAGTGCGGCGTCGAAATCAAATGCCAAGGCGAGGGCGCTTTGAGGGTGCGCGCGGCGAAGAAGCTTATCGCCGCGGATGTCACCACCGAGGAATATCCCGGCTTTGCCACTGACATGCAGGCGCAGTTCATGGCTCTCGCTACGCAGGCGCACGGTGTCTCGCGCATCCGCGAAACGATTTTCGAGAACCGCTACCTGCACGCGAGCGAAATGATGCGCATGGGCGCCAACATTACCGTCGACGGCAACCTCGCCGTCGTCACCGGCCCAACGCCTCTCAGCGGCGCGCCTGTGACCGCGTCCGATTTGCGCGCTAGCGCGGGCCTCGTCCTCGCCGCCTTGGTCGCCAACAACACCACCTGGATTGACCGCGTCTATCACATCGATCGCGGCTACGAGCAGATCGAGCTGAAGCTCCGCGATGTCGGCGCGCGCATCAGGCGTGTTACCAGCCACGACGAGTAACTGCTCCCACGAGACTCGACTCGGCTAAATACCAAAACAAAAAGGGAGGCAATTTCTCGCCTCCCCACACAAGAAACGGCGTGTGACGCTGCCGAACGAGCGAACGCGGCTGGCGCGATGCTAGGACTGCCCCGCCGCCTCACCCTTCTGGTGCTTGTCCCGCTGCTCACGCAGCAGCGCCTTCCGGCTCAGGCGAATCTTGTTCCCTTCGATCGCCAGCACTTTGACAAGCACTTGATCGCCTTCTTTCAGCGCGTCGCGGACGGAACGAATCCGCTGTTCGGCGATTTCGCTGATGTGCAACAGCCCGTCGGTTCCCGGGAAAATCTCGACGAACGCGCCGAACTCCGCGATGCGCACGACGGTACCAAGATACGTCTTGCCGATCTCGGCCGTCGCAGTGACGTCTCGAATCATCTTGAGTGCGTCCTCAGCTGCCTTGCCGTTGCCCGCGAAGACGTGCACCTTGCCATCGTCCATCACGTCGATCTTTACGCCCGTGGCTTCGACGATCGACCGAATCTTCTTCCCGCCCGGTCCGATCAGGTCGCGGATTTTGTCCGTCGGGATCGTCAACACGTGCAGGTGCGGCGCGTACGTCGATATCTCGGGTCGCGCCGTCGAGATCGTCTTGTTCATGATGTCAAGGATTTCGAGACGCGCTTTGCGTGCCTGAGCCAATGCCTCGCGCATCATCGCGATGCTGACGCCCGAGACTTTGATGTCCATCTGCAACGCCGTGATTCCTTGCCGCGTGCCGGCGACTTTGAAGTCCATGTCGCCGTAGTGATCTTCCGCTCCCGCAATGTCGGTCAGGATCGCGTACTTGTCGTCCTCTACCACCAGCCCCATCGCGATGCCAGCGCACGGCGCCTTCAACGGTACGCCCGCATCCATCAGTGAGAGCGATCCGCCGCACACCGTCGCCATCGAAGACGATCCGTTCGATTCGAGAATGTCCGAAACAACCCGCATCGCGTACGGAAAATCCTCTTCCGCCGGAAGCAGATTCGCCAGCGCGCGCTCCGCCAGTGCGCCGTGTCCGATTTCGCGTCGGCCCGGCCCGCGCAGGAATTTCACTTCGCCGACCGAAAACGGCGGGAAGTTGTAGTGCAACATGAACCGCTTGAACGCTTCTTCCTCAAAAAGCAGATCCAACCGCTGTTTGTCTTCCTTCGTGCCCAAAGTCGTCGTGGCCAGCGCCTGCGTCTCACCGCGCGTGAAAAGCGCCGACCCGTGTACCCGGGGCAGAACGCCGATCTCGCACGTGATTTGGCGAATCTGGTCGAAGGCGCGCGCGTCGGGCCTCCGCCGACGGATCAGCATGTCGTCACGGAAAATGCGTTCGCGCAGACGCTCGAACGCCCGGTCGGCCAGCTTGCGCTTGTCTTCGTCCTCTTCCGGGATCGACTCCAGAATCTCGGCGTGAATCTTGTCCACGAGCCCGTAGCTTTCGAGCTTGGGATATTTCGCCGTGTCGAGCGCGTCGCGCAGCCGCTCGCCGTATTTCGTCGTAATCTCTTTGTAGAGCCCCTCGTCAAAAGCCGGCGCCGCCACCTTGACCTTGGCCTGATTCACGCGGCTTCCGAGTTCTCGGATCGCGGCGACGATCTTCCTGACTTCGGCATGGCCGAATTCCAGAGCGTCCGCCACTGTGTCTTCCGAGACTTCCAGCGAACCTGACTCCACCATCACAATCGCGTCCGCCGAGCCAGCGATGATGATGTTGAGCAGGCTCGTCTTCTGTTCGGCAACGGTCGGGTTCACAACGAGCTTCCCGTCGATCAGCCCGACGCGCACGCACGCGATCGGGGTGTTGAACGGAATCTTCGAAATGTAGAGCGCGGCGGACGACGCGGTCACCGCAATCACGTCCGGGTCGTTTTCGCTATCGGCCGAAAGCACCGCCGCGACGACCTGCGTTTCCGTCGACCAGCCCTCGTCAAACAGCGGCCGCAGCGGCCTGTCGATCAGCCGCGACGTCAGGATTTCACGCTCTGACGGGCGTCCCTCCCGCTTGAAAAATCCTCCGGGAATCTTCCCGGCCGCGTAGGTGTACTCACGGTAGTCCACCGTCAGCGGAAGAAAATCCTTCTCGGTTGCCTTGTTGTCCATGCACGCTGTCGCGAGTACCACAGACTCGCCGTAGCGCGCCGTGATGGCGCCGTGCGCTTGCCGCGCGATCTTACCCGTTTCCAGCGTCAGCTTTCTGCCGCCCAGATCCAAACTCACCTGTTCAAACATCCAACACATCCTTCTGTCCCGGCTCACCGGGAACCATTTTCAGATACGAGACGAATCTCTCGATGAATGCGTCGAAAGGAAAGGAGGCGCAGAAAGCAGCGCGGCAGATCAACGGGCAAATGGCCGCGCGCAGTTCGAGTGCAACCGCTCGCACGGCGGACGACAGCTCAAGTTTTTGCGATGGAGAAGATTGCAGCCGGAATGGCTGCTCAGGAACTCCGCGCTACTTGCGCAAGCTGAGTCTTGCCACAATCTCGCGATACCGATCCGGGTCGCGCCGGTTCAGATAATCCAGCAGCCGCCGCCGCTTGTTGACCATCATGATCAACCCGCGCCGGGAGGCGTGATCCTTTGCGTGAGACTGGAGATGGGTGGTGACGTAGTTGATGCGCTCGCTTAACAACGCGATCTGAACTTCCGGCGAACCTGTGTCCTTCGAGTGAACCCGATATTGCTCGATTACGCCGGCTTTGGCATCCATCAACTCGTACCTCCCTCTGAAGCGTCGTGCCCTGCTCTACGTTCTTACCCTTTTCTTCGACGTCAAAATGCTAGCACACACTCTATGGGCAAGCTACAAGGATTTTCTTTTTCTCCGGCAGTTCGCTCGCGCCGGACCGCATGGAACACCCTTCACGCACCGCAACGCGCCGCGCCCGTTGTGAAGCTATACTGTTTGTGGCGTCGCAGATTGAGACATTGATCGTGGCTTCCGCGTCTTCCAGACAGAATCGGACTCGGCGAGAAGCACTTCAAATCGCCGCATTGCGCGCGACTGCATTTCTCCTAGGTGCATTCGCGCCAGCCGGTCTTTTCATTTGGCAGGTCAGCGCGGGCCCACCGCGGAAACCCATCTCGTATCCGCAGGAAATCAGCCGAGTGACCTTCGCGATCGCCGGAGACGTGATTCCCCACGAACCAGTTGTTCGTTCCGCCTCTGCGGCGGAGGCAGGGGCTGCTCCTGCGGACGCGCAGACCGATCACGCCGGCTGGGATGCCCTGTTTGCCGATGTGGCTGACGTCTTCCGTCAGGCCGACTTCGGCTTCGTCAATCTCGAGACGCCGGTCGCTCCAAAGCATTCGATCGGTTCCAAACCATTTCAATTCGACGCGCCCATTCCCTTGCTTGAATCCCTGAAATCAAGTGGCATCAAAGTCGTTTCGTTTGCCAACAATCACGTCCTCGATCAAGGCTACGCCGGCTTTGACGAGAGTCTCGAGCACCTGCGCCAGCAGGGTCTGCTTTTTGTCGGCTCCGGCGACACCGCCGCGGACGCATGGAAGCCCGTAATCCTCGAAAAGAACGGCATCAAGGTCGGCTGGCTGGGCATGACTCGCTGGCTCAACGGTCGCCGCAATCCCGAAAGGGATTCTGATCCGCACGTCGCCTTCTTTCCCTATCCGGGCGAGTCAGGCGGCGCTCCCGGCATGGACGAGGCTGGCGTGCTCGATGCCGTCCGCGCGGCTCGCGCGCAGTGCGATCTCCTGCTCGTCTCGATTCACTGGGGAATCGAGTATGCCCCGGCGCCGGGCCCGGAAGACGTGGACATCGCCCACAGAATGCTCGAAGCGGGCGCCAGCGCCGTGATCGGTCATCACCCTCATGTGCTCCAGCCGATCGAACCCTACGTCACGCAGGACAATCGCAAGACCGTCATCTTCTTCTCGCTCGGCAATTTTCTTTCGAATCAGTCTGCGACTTACGTGCAGGGCCTCATGCCGGACAAGACCGCTGAGCCGCGCGACGAAATCGTCGCCAAATTTGCTGTGGTGAAAAAGGACTATGGCCCGGCAGGGATTCACTTCGAGCTGGCCGACGTCGGCATCATGCCCGTCTGGAACGAGAACAATCGCCTTCTGCTCAAAAGTGGACGCGCCAAAGAGCCGTTCATCCATCCTATCTTTGTCGACCGTGAAATTCCCCGCCTGCAAGCCCAGTTGGATCAGCTGAATCAGCTCCGCGCGCAGATGTCAGACGATCAGAAGCAGGAATTCATGCAGGTTTCAAGCCAACTCGAATTGCTCAAGCACCAGCGGGAATTGCTCCTCGCGCGCACCGGCGACGAATTCGTCGTTCCGCCGCCTCCCATTCCTGCGCCATAGAAAGCCCCATCGAGCAACGTGTCGTCGACGAAGTGTCATTCCGAGCGGAGTGGCCGGAGATGATTCATGCATCCAGTTTGCGGGATGTCCGGCCACGCAGTCGAGGAATCTCTCTTGAGCTCCTCTCAGAAGTAGCCTCCTGATCCCAACCTCTCAGGATTTCGCTCCGTTTGTGTGGACCAGCGAGAGAAACTCGTCCCGCGTCTGTTTGTTCTCGCGGAATACGCCCAGCATCGCGCTCGTCACTGCGGCTGAGTGCTGCTTCTCTACACCTCGCATCACCATGCAGAGGTGCCGCGCCTCGATGATCACGCCCACGCCCTGGGGCTTGAGTTTGTCGTTGATGGTCTGCGCGATTTGGCTCGTCAGGCGCTCCTGGATCTGCAGCCGACGGGCGTACATGTTCACCAGTCGCGCGACCTTGCTCAGCCCGACCACTTTTTTGTTCGGGATGTAGGCGACGTGGCATTTCCCGAAAAACGGCAGCAGATGGTGCTCGCACAGGCTGTAGAGTTCTATGTCTTTCACGACGACCATCTCGTCGTAAGAGACGCTGAACATGGCCCCGTTCAGCAGCTTCTCCGGATCCTGGCGGTAGCCGCTCGTCAGAAATCGCAGCGCCTTCTCGAAACGCTCCGGCGTGCGCCGCAGCCCCTCGCGATTGGGGTCCTCCCCAAGTTGCACGAGCATCTGCCGGACGAGTTCCGCAATATTGCCGGACTCGGCGAGTTCAATGGACGTGGTGCCCGTCGTTTCTTCGCTCGTTGGGTTGCGCATCGTTGTCTTACCTTTCATCGCATGCCTTCGCTCGAGGTGCCGCATTCTCCCGCGAATTCAAAGCTATTGTTGCTCGTCTCTTCGATCCTCACTCTTTCCAGCCGGGCCGCCGGAAATCCTCCCAGCCGCCTGTAAATCTCGCGGCAGATGTTCTCGCTCGTGGGCACGCACTCCCGAAATTCGGCAACCTCTTCGTTCAAGTATCTATGATCGAACGGCTCGATGATCCCCCGTTCCACAAACGGGTCGAGTTCGCCCAAATTCGCTACCATTCCGGTCTCTGGGTCAACCGGCCCCGAAATCGTCACTTCGACGACGTAGTTGTGCCCGTGCCCGTGCGGGTTGCCGCATTTCCCATACAGGCGCCTGTTCTCCTCTTCGCTGAATGCCGGACTGTAGAGCCGGTGCGAGGCTGCAAAGCGGTAGCGCCGCGTCAGCGAAAGCTTGATCGCGCCGCTCACGCGCTGCCTCCCGCGCCATTCGGTTCTGCCGTACAATCCGCAAAAAGATCAGGCGATTCGTACACGCGCACACGGTCCAGCCGCCCCTTCGTGATCCTCGGTTCCAGCAGCCGCCAGATCACCGCCGCGATGTTTTCGCACGTCGGAATCTTCCCCGCAAGCTCCGGCACCTCATAGTTTAGATGACGGTGGTCCATGCGGTCGGCCACTTCCCGCTGCAAAATGTCCTTCAACTCTTTCAGGTCGAGCACCATGCCCGTGGCCGGGTCGGGCTCGCCCGCAACCGTCACCTCGAGTACGTAGTTGTGGCCGTGCCCGTGCGGATTGTTGCACTTCCCGAAGATCCGGCGGTTCTCCTCCGCCGAGAAATTCGGATTGTGATAGAAGTGCGCCGCCGAAAACTCGAGTTTGCGTGTTACTCGGATCATCGCGTTCTCGCAGGATAGGCTCTGCCCTTCCAGACCACTTCGCCGCGCGTGTTCCTTCGCCAGGACTCCACAAGCGCCGCGCCGTACAGCAGTGCCCCCGCGAAGTAATATTGGATGTAGCCAACCGGATAGAGGTTCCGGTAGAGTGCCCCGGCGTAGGAAACCGCTCGCCCGAGCAGCATTCCAGCTATCACGCCAATCAGCGCAACCTTAGTCAACGCCGCGGCGTCAAGCGCGAGTATCGGAACCAGCAGCGCCGCCTCGAAGGCCGGGCACGCCTCCGCTAGCTCGAATGCCGCAGACTTGAAATCGCCGCCGACCAGCGGATACAAGTTCTTCGTCCAGCCCTGCCACATCGCGGCGAACGAACGATACATTCTCGTTCTCACGACTCCAATCGGCGCCGTAAAGTAGATGCCGCAGCCTTGCTGTTTCACGCGTCGCGCGAGCGCTACATCCTCTAGGATCTCCCGAGCGACCGCCGAGTGCCCTCCCGCCGCTTTGTATGCGTCCCGCAGCACCAGTATGAACTGGCCGTTCGCCGCAGCCTCCGGGTATCTCGGATCATTCACGCGCGTGAACGCAAACTTCGCCGCAAGTCGGCAATAGACAAATGGAATCAGCGCGCGCTCCCACCACGTCTCCATTTCCTGCTCGGGAGAGTAAGAGACGAGCACCGCATCGTGATCCACCGCGTCGGCCAGTGCTCGCCGCACCGATCCTGGTAAGTGGTATGTGTCCGCATCGGTAAAAAGCAGCCATTCCCCGCTCGCCGCCGCCGCTCCAATCGAAGCGGCGTAGTTCTTGCCGATCCAGTTTCGCGGCAAATCGCCCGTCTCGAGCACTTTCACCTTCGGGATGCGCTGAGCTAGTTCGGCGAGGATTTCGCCCGTCCGGTCCGCCGATTGGTCGTCGACGACAATGACTTCCCCAACCTCCAGCTGCACAGCCACCGACTCGACCGCGCGCGCGATCGACGCTTCTTCGTTTCTGGCGGGAATGATGACGGAGACCAAGGCTTTTGCGATCCGATCCGCGGGGCTGCTAAACTGCGCTCTGTAGCTTGGGAATACCTCTATTATAGTTCCCTTGAGTAGCGGATTGAAACGGAATCTGAAAACAGGCCTGGTTCTGGCCTTCGTCGCCGGCCTTCTCGTCCTCTTCGCGCGCCCCGACTATCGCCAGGGCGAGGCCAGCCTCCGCGGACGCCGCGCTAAGGATTTCGCGCTCACCCTCGATGGCAAGCCCTCGCGCCTTTCCGACCTGCACGGGAAAGTGGTGCTTCTCAACTTTTGGGCCAGTTGGTGCCAGCCGTGTCGTGATGAGGCGCCCTCGCTCAACTTGCTCCAGCAGCGCATCGCGAAGAGCGGGGGAACCGTTCTCGGTGTAAACGCAGGGGTGGACGAAACGCAGGCGGGCTACGACGAATTCCTGAATTCCTACAACATCACCTTTCCCACATATCTCGACTCGTCAAAGCAGATCGCGCTCGACTACGGCACCACGGCCTATCCGGAAACCTACGTCATCGACCGCGACGGCCGCGTCGACCGCAAGATCGTGGGCCCACAGGACTGGACGAGCCCTACCATGCTTGCCTACGTCGATTCCGTATTGAACGAAAAGTAGCGCGCGTCACTCGTATCGCAACGCTTCGACGGGATCGAGCCTCGCCGCTCGCATCGCGGGCACAAGCCCGCTCAACACGCCCACAATCACGAGCACACCCACAGACGCCGCGAGAATCTCCCACGACACTCGCATGTGAATGTCCACTGCGCCCGATGTGTCTTCGTACGCCGGCCCGAGAAACGGCAGTGTGCCGATCGCAGCTCCGATGGCGACCGACAGCAGAACTCCTACCGCTCCTCCACCCAACGTCAGGGCCAGCGCTTCCGTCAGAAACTGAATTCGAATGTGCCGCCGCCTTGCGCCCAGCGCGCGACGAATGCCGATCTCGCAGACTCGCTCGTTCACCGTCACCAGCATGATGTTCATCACGCCCACGCCGCCGATCCCCAGCGTCAGCAGCCCCACGAATAAGAGCAGAACTTCGAGCCCGTACGAAATCATCACATAGAGCGGACGAAACGCCGCCATGCTGATCATCACCACCGCGCGCTTGTCCGTGGGCGAAAAGTGCTGCCGCTCCGCCAGAATCGCCAGCACCTGCTGTTGCGCCTTCGCCTCCAGTTGCGCAGCCACGGGCGTGACCACCAGCACGCTCGCCGACTTCGTGTCCCACAGGTCGCTCGCAGCCGAGTACGGAATCCACACAGAGTTATCGTCGTTCTGGAAGTACGCGCTGTCCTGAAACTTTCGGTCCATCGTTCCGATCACCGCATACGGCGTGCCGTCGATGCGTATCACCTCGCCCGCCGCGGGTATTCCCGAAAACAGCTTTTTTTCCATCAGCGCGCCGAGAAAGGCCACGTGCCGGTGGTTTACCTCGTCGTCCGCCGTGAGCCAGCGGCCGTCGCTCGCGACCTCGTTGCGCATCTCGCCGTATTCCGGGCAGACGCCGCGCACCGCCGTCGTCGCAAACCGGTCTTCATGCGAGAGGCCGAGGAACTTCACGGTTTCCGCGCAGACCTGCTTCACCATCGTCGCGCCCGCGCGGATGTTCTGGACATCTTCGCTTTCGAACCTGACCACCTTTCCCGCGCGCTCGCCGCCTGCCTGCTGGCTGGTTGTGCCCGGCCAGCAGATAATCACGTCATGGCCAAACGCCTCGAACGTATGCATCAGCACGTGCCGAAAGCCCGAGCCGTACGCGAGCAGCATCGTCACCGACACAATGCCCCATACGATGCCCGCCATTGTGAGGCAGCTGCGCACCGGCTGCCGCCGCAAAGACGTCCAGGCCTGTTGGAGAATCTCCTCGAACACGCCCTAGCCTCCCGCCTCGTGCCGCAACGCTTCGATCGGATCGACGATTGCCGCCCGGTTCGCCGGATACAGCGCTGAAAGCACCGCGATCAACGAAAGTAGCGCGAACGACAGCAGCCCTGACTCCCACGTCGGCAGCAGTCCCGCAAACACCTCTGGCATCGGCAGCAGATCGACCAGGGCGCAGAATCCGTAGGCAATCGCCATCCCGACGCCGCCGCTCAGGAACGCAATGATCAGCGTCTCGATGAAAAACTGGCTGACGATGGCCCTCCGTGTCGCACCGAGCGCCTTACGCACTCCGATCTCTCGCGTACGCTCGCGCACGGCCACAAGCATCACGTTCATCACGCCGAGCCCGCCCAGGCACAACGTGATGATTCCGACCGCGCCCATGAAGTACTGCATTCCATCCATGATCAACGCGTTCGCCTGCTGGTTCTTGATCGTGTCCCAAACGAAAGCCGCTTCTTCGTCTTTCGGATCGAACCGGTGAATCGTGCCGAGCGCCGCCAGCGCTTCGCGCTTGCATGCCACGTGCTCCTCCAGCGATTTCGGCACGATCAGCATGTGATCGATTGTGTGCGGCGGCATCGGCGGCTTCGTCGGAAAATCGCGGATGATCGCGCTGTACGGGATGAAGATCTTCCGTATGTCCTCTCCGTCGTAGCTCGAGTTCTGATTTTTCGGCCGCATCACGCCGATTACGGTGTACGGGATATCTGCCAGCCAGATCGTTTCGCCGATCGCATCGCGGCTGCCGTAAAGCTGTTTCTTGGCGTCGCTTCCGAGAAACGCCACGCGATTCCCGCTCGCCTGATCCTCGTCGTTGTAAAACCGGCCCGCGGCGATGGCGATGCTGCGCTGCGCGGCGAACGGCGGCAGCGATCCGACCACAAGCAGCGTCCCGCTGTTGTACCGGCTGCGCAGCGGCACCTGGTTCCCAATTTCCGGCAGTGCGTACCGGCACGCCGGCGACTCTTCCAGTACTGCTTGATAGTCCTCGTCGTACCACTTGATGTCGCGCCCCGCGCGCATCCCACCCGCCTGCATACTCGTCCGCCCGGCGAAAAAGATCATGATGTCCTTGCCGAACGTTTCCTGATTGCGCTTGAGTCCCACGCGCAGTCCCTGCGTCGCCGCTACCATCAGCGTGATCGAGATGATTCCCCACGTGATGCCGAACATCGTCAGAAATGTCCGCAGTTTGTGCGCCCACAGCGTATGGACCGTGTCTTTCAGCAGATCGGCGAAATTCATCGGAGTGACCTACTCGCGACTTAGTTCTCGAAGTCTCGCTCGATAAGGGGTCGGAGCTTCAGCTCCGACAAAATCGACAGGCGCGAAGCGCCCAACCGATGCACAGCCTCACCCGCAGCAAGCATTCGGGCGTGCACAATCCTATTGCAGGATCACTCTCTGTCCTTCGTTCAGCCCGGACACGATTTCCGCCTTCACGCCATTGGAAATCCCAAGTTTCACCGCAACCTTCTTCCGCCCAGTGTCGGCCTTGGGATCAGGAATCTCGACCAACGTGCTCTTGTCCTTATCGAAGATCAGCGACCCCTCCGGCACGAGCAGCACGTTCTTCTTCTCTTCGAGGATGATTTCCGCGTTGGCGCTCATGTTGGCTCTCAGCTCACCGGTGGGGTTCTGGATCGAAACGCGCACCTCGAATGTCGTTACGTTGTCTTTCTCCACTCCCAGCGGCGCGATCTTCGTCACCTTTCCCTGAAAGGTTCGGTCTTTGAACGATTCCACCACGATTCGCGCGGTTTGCCCGAGATACACCTTGCCGATGTCGGCCTCGTCCACCTGCCCCTTGACGTACACTTCACTCGTATCACCCAGCGTCATCACCAGCGTCGCCTGCGACCCCAGCACCAGAATCGAGCTGACCGCGTCCCCCACTTCTACGTCCTTCGACAGCACGACTCCGTCCATCGGGCTGGTGATCGTCGCGTAGCGCAAGTTCTCTTCTGCATTGTCCAGCGCGGCCTTGGCCTGCGCGATCTGCGCCTTCGCCTGCGCCACCTGTGCTTTGGCCATCTCGGCGTTTCGCTGTGCGGATACCTGCTTGTTGAGCGCGAGCTGGTAGTTCTTCTCCGCGTCCTGCATCTGGTTCAGCGCGATCAAGCCCTGTTTATACGAATCGTGCGCGCGATCCATGTCTTGCTTCAGAAAGGGCACATCGGGCCCTTCTGCATCCACAATGTCCTTCTGGTATGTGGCATCCGCCGCCTGCTGTGCGGCCTCAGCTGCCTCGAGATTCGCGTGCGCTTCGGCGACCGCGGCCTGAAGCTGTTCCTTGTCGAGCTCAGCGAGCACCTGGCCCGCCTTCACCCTCTGGCCCTCATCTACATAGATTTTCTCGACGATTCCGCTGGCCTTCGACTTCACTTCCACCTTGGTGAGAGGCTCGATCTTTCCGGTGGCCACCACGGATCGCGCGATGTCGCCGCGCTCGACGGCCGCCAGCTTGTCTGGATCGATCGTCCGATTGGGTCGCAGCGCTGCGGAGACTCCCGCGACAATCAGCAAAAGCAAAACTCCGAGGCCGCCGAAGAGAATCAGCCGCTTTCGTTTCTTGCGGCCGGTCTTGACGCTACCGCCACTCGTGCTCACGGACGCCCCCCGATCTAAGGAATTCGACGTTCTGTGGCTAGATACGTAAGCCTCGTCTTGAAAGTTCCCGGCACGTGACGCTCATCTAGAGGCACGGCATAATGTCTGTGCAATGGAACGCGATCCGGTATGCGGAATGATGGTTGACCCAGCGAAGGCCCCGGCCACCGTCGAGCACGGGGACAAGTCCTATTACTTTTGCTGCAAAGGCTGCGCCGACAAATTCCGCACCGCGCCAGAACAATACCTCAACGCAGAAGTGAAGCCGGCCAGCCACGGCCATCCGGTCCCGCTAGTCCAGTTGGGAGATGTGAAACCGGCAGCCACCGCGGCTCAAGCAAGCAGAGGAACCAGCTACGTCTGCCCGATGGATCCCGAAGTCCGCCAGGACCGTCCCGGCCCTTGCCCAAAGTGCGGTATGGCCCTCGAACCCGAATTCCCTGCCGCACCTTCAACAAGGGTCGAGTACACCTGCCCGATGCACCCGCAGATCATTCGGCCCGGCCCCGGCACTTGTCCAATCTGCGGAATGGCGCTCGAACCTCGCACGGTTTCTGCTGAAGAGGAGAACCCAGAACTGCACGACATGCGCCGAAGATTCTGGATTAGCGCCGCGCTCACGCTGCCTGTTTTCACGATCGCTATGTCCGACTTCCTTCCCGGCCGCCCGTTGCAAAATCTTGCTTCGATCCGCGCGTGGGCTTGGATCGAGATGATCCTCGCCACGCCCGTCGTTCTTTGGGGAGCGTGGCCGTTCTTCCTGCGCGGCTGGCACTCGCTCCTCAGCCGCAGTCTCAACATGTTCACGCTTATCGGCCTGGGAATCGCGGTCTCCTACACCTATAGTGTCGTCGTCACCCTTCTTCCCAATGTCTTTTCCGATTCCTTCCGCGGCGAGGGCGGAATCGTCGCGCCATACTTTGAAGCAGCCGCCGTCATTACGGTGCTCGCTCTTCTGGGACAAGTGCTTGAACTCAAGGCTCGCAGCGCAACAGGCGCAGCCATTCGCGCGCTCCTCAGCCTCGCACCCAAGACTGCGCGCCTGGTTCGTGCCGACGGAACCGAAATCGACATTTCGCTCGAACAAGTCAGTCCGGGCGACAACCTGCGTGTTCGCCCGGGCGAAAAGATTCCCGTGGACGGCATCGTGATCGACGGATCGAGCAGCGTGGACGAGTCCATGATCACCGGCGAGCCGATCCCCGCCCAAAAACAGCCCGGCGCGCGCGTCACCGGTGCGACGGTGAACGGCACGGGCACGCTTGTCATGCGCGCCGAGCGCGTGGGCTCGGACACGCTGTTGGCGCAAATCGTGCGCATAGTCGGCGAAGC
>Ga0187782_10000377_pt1 | contig 29538 bp, 22 predicted proteins | sample 0715_SJ02_MP15_2_FD_132454 | JGI IMG/M metagenome (GOLD analysis project Ga0187782, IMG submission 132454) | Tropical peat soil microbial communities from peatlands in Department of Meta, Colombia - 0715_SJ02_MP15_20_MG | ecosystem: Environmental > Terrestrial > Soil > Wetlands > Peat | place... | reverse complement strand
ATCGGCGCCCTGAAGTTTCAACATGCCGGTTCATTTCTCAACCCGGTGCTTCGTAACCGTGCGCGAACCTTCCTCGGAATCAACCAAAATCGTATCATTCGCTACAAAGAAGGTCAACGAATGGCCCGTCGTTGTGTCGCTAGCGGCATTAGCTAAGGTGGGCTGTCCGCCCGAGAGGACGAATTTTCCGTCCGCGGCGGTGTATTCACCTTGTTCCGCAGACCCCCGCCGATCCCCCTGTCGCACGATCACATCGCCTTGGGCGAGCACGCGGTTTAGCTGTTGGCCCCCCGGCGGTGCCGTGGCGCCAGGGACACCGGCCGGCGCAGCCGCTGCCAGGAATGCATCCAGACTCTTGGATTCCAGCGATCCCTGGTCGGAAGTGGCGGTGACGCCGCCTTCCAGGTGTGCCTTACCTTGATCGTTCCAGTAGGTAAGTACCGGAGCTGAAATCCTCCAAAGCACGGGAGCAGCGGGCGAACCAGCCTTGGCGCTCGTTCCGGGAAGGGACGTGAGCGGTCCTGATGTCTGCGGGAACACGGCAACCACGTGCCCGGTTGCCCTCAGTTTCTTGTCGTCTCGCCAGAGCTCGATCTGATCGCTATCGAGGACGGAGTCACCCTGCCAGAGCCGAGCGTGCCCAACGTAGGTGACGTGGCCGGAAGTCGCCGAACCCGAAAGTTCGTCGGCCGAGACATGAGCAGCACCCGAACCCAGCGCGACCGCGCCTCCTTTGGCCGTGGGGATGTATGTGGAAACAACGCCACCGGTGGCGTGCAATTCCCCCGTGCTTTGATTGATTGTCACGCTGGCCGCCGTGGTGCGGCTCATCGCGTCCGAAATCACGGGCCAGCCTTCCAGTGCGATCGTGTCCGTCGCTCGAGAGATGCGCGCGCGAGCCGCCGTTGCCTCGCGGTCCAACTGCCTGAAGCGGACGTTTCCGCTTTCGTCGACTGTGTTCCATTCACCGTGGGTATCGAATGTGGCCACCATCTCCGTTGCGGAAACCATTTGCGGGGCGCCGCTTCCGGTTTGCCTTTGGAGATCGACTCCCGAATGGCCTAGAAGCCTATCGAGCCGCCCGTCAAGGCCGACCTCCGCCACGAATTTCTTCGCTTGCAGGGTCGTTGTGTCTTTGGCGCTCTTCGATTCGATTGTCGCTGGCGTAAGTGTCTCAAGGCCTTCGACCCGCTGGCGATCGATCGACGCTAGCGAATTTTCGGCTCCCGCCGCTTGGCCAACTTGGTCAGTCGAGAACTTTACGCGCACTGCATCGGTTTTCAGAACATGGGTGTCGCTGCCCTGATGCAGTTCCGCTGTTACGCCACCCGATGCTGTCATAGTGTCGATCAGATTGCGCGCCGGGATCATGGCGAATTCAACATGCTGCGCTGAGAAGTGATCCGTGCCGGCTGGTGTTTGGCGGTTGCCGTCGATGTTTCCCTCAGCGATTACTCGTTCAACCCATCCCTCGGCGCTCAGCAAACCTTCGAAGTGATCCGCGGCGATCGCGACTTTCCCTCGCGCCGTACCTGCATAAATCTTGGGATGACCTTCGGCCAGCACGCGCCGCGCGTGATAATCCTTATCGAGTTCCACGAGAATCTGATCAGCGGCGAGCTCGCGGGCCCCCTGTTTCACGGTGGCTGGGGCTCGCATGACCACAGTGCGATCATCGCGCCGGATTTCGAGACTGCCGCAGGCGGCGTCTATTGGCAGCCCGCCGGCGCGCGGAGGCATCTCGAAAGCGATGTCGCGCTCGACGCGCACGATACCGTCCCGCGTGCTGTAAAAGGCCCCAATGCCGTGCCCTTGCCCGGCGGCAAAGCGAAACTCGACAGCCGCTGGGGTGGATGCTTCGCCCGTGTTGCGATTGAACGACAAATTGCTGGTCTTTATTTGCAGATTATCGGGCAAAGGTCCGGATGGCTTTCCGCCCGGCGCCGCTGCGCTCTCGACGTTGATTTGCACTTCGCCTTCGCAACGCACGGCCCCGGTTTCGGGTTCGTAGCTGCACTCGCGCGTGTGGATGTTGTCGTTGCGGCTCCCATCCCGCCCGTAAATCGTGATCCAGACGTCCTCCAGCAGGGTGCGATTCTGGTCCTTGTACTGGGTGGCACGCGAAGCGCGAATCGTGAAGATCGTGCGGTCCTGCTCGACCTTGGAAAAGGAGAATTGCGCGGACTGCTGTTGCACGGTGACGGCAACCGCTTTGGGTGCTTCGCGGCGCGCGCGCGCTTCGCGAAATGCCCGTTCGGCGTACATGCCAACTACGACTGCTACAATCAAGCCGGCAGCAACAGCGGCCCAGCGCGCGTATCGCGCGGCTTCCCGATTGCGCAAATTCGAGTCCCCCCGTTTTCTTAGAAGCCGAGTATAGGGAAGCGGTTTGCCTAGAACAACCGTGCTGAGCACCGGGGGGACGCCGTAGCGGATCGGTGCGAAACCGGTCAGCAGTAGGGAAGCACGCCGACACCGGCGGCAGCGACGCTATCGCGCGTCGTGTTCTTAACGAGGTACATCGCTTCATCGGCCAGATGGAGAAGTTCGGCCTTCGTGCGCGAATCGGTCGGATATGACGCGACGCCCACACTGGCCGTGACGCGCACATTGAGACCCGTGTCCTTCAACCAGATGGTCTCCCGAATCAGTTTATGCAGACGCCGCGCCACGCCAAGCGCATTGTCTTTCGAAGTCTGCGGCAGCAATATCACAAATTCGTCGCCTCCGTAGCGGAAGGCGAGGTCGATCAACCGGCAATGTTGCTTGACGGCTTCGCCGATTTCGGCCAGAAGCTTCGAGCCGACCAAATGTCCGTGGGTGTCATTCACGCTCTTGAAGTGGTCCAGGTCGATGAAAATCAATGAGAATTCGAACGAGTAGCGGTGCGAGCGGTAGATCTCCGTATCCAGCATGAAGTTCAGATGGCGGGCGTTGTAGAGGCTGGTGCAATCGTCCGTGATGGTCAGCTCGTGAATCCGCTGGACGTGCCTGGCATTTTCGATGGCGATGGCGGCGTAGTCAGCGAGGGCTTCGAGCAGTGCGAGATCGCGCTGGCTAAAACCTTCCGGGCCGACACAGTTGATCAGTTCGATCACTCCCAGGCACTGATCACGAAAGCGCACAGGCACAGCGACGATCGAGCGCGTTGCTACTTTCGTCTTCTCGTCCACTTGCCCGAAGAAGCGTGAATCTTTGCTAGTGTCCGGCACTACGACCGCTTCGCCCGATTCCGCCACCCAGCCGGCGAGTCCCTGTCCGACCTTGATGCGAACGTCTTTGAGCGCCTCGGCGCCTTTGCCCGTAGCGATTTGAAAGTAGAGCTCTTGCTTGTCGGGATCCATCAGGAGCAAAGACCAGGTGTCGGGATGCAATACCTCGTTGATCTTCTCCATGATGGTGCGAAGAACCTGGTCCAGTTGAAGAGAAGACGTTAGAGCTTTGCCAAGCTCGTGGAATACATTGACCTCCCCACCTTCGCCGGCGTCCAGCGTGGGTCCGGGAGTGCGGCGGCGCTCCACGCCCCCAAACGGCTTTGCGTCGGTTGCTCGGCGCATGCGGTCCGCAGGCGAGTGTTGCTTAGCGTCTTGGGAGTCGGAATGCAATGACTGCATTATAGTGAACGGTTTTCACATCCGGCAACGGCCATTCCGGCGGCATTGCCGAAAGGCCAATGCCGGGGCGGGGTCGTGCAACCTCGCGATCATTCGGCCGGTCTCCGACCAACGCGGAGGAGTGGCGCTCATCTGCTGAGCGCTTTAGGCGGATGCGGCGGCTCGCGCTGTCGCACTGCGGGCGGCATTGAGCGGACAGGAAGAGCCGAGGACCTTGCGTGCCGTGTCGAGGACCGCGAGAACGGAGGTAGATGCTTCGCCCTTGCGCCACGCCAAACACAAGCCGATCCGAGCGTCTGCGTCCTCGATCGGTATGGGAACGGCTACGTGGCTGTTATCGGCGCGCATTCCGATTTCATCCGCAAGAATGAAGATTCCCTTGTTCGCCGCGAGAAGGATTTTGTGGATTTCATTGGCCGAAGCGGGATCGGCAACCATGGCGCTAATGCGGGGAGATAATTCAGCTTTGGCATAAAGTTCGAGAATTTTGTCACGCAGGCCGCTCCCGACGCTGCGATCGGGGAGGAACAGCGTTTCGTTTGCGAGATCTTTCACGCGCACTGTCCGGCGCTTCGCGAGCGGGTTTGCCTTGCCCACCAGCGCAATCAATCGTTCCTCGAAGAGCACCTCGGACATAAGGCCGGGGTCCACAGGCGGACGCATGAAACCGATGTCGATTTTCCCTTCCCGCAAGGCCGCGTTCTGCAGAGTTGAAAAAATGCAGCAGCATTGGACGTCCACTTCCGGATGCAATTTGGCATGCTCGGCCACAACAGTTCCAACCTTGTTTCCGAGATGCAGACCGACTCCAACTTTCACGGTGCCGCTTTCGCCTTTTCCCGCCATGCGCAAGCGATCGGAAACTTCGGTCGTGTGGCGCACGAGACCTTGCGCTTCGGCGAGAAACATTCGGCCCGCGTCGGTCAACTCGACCCGCCTGCGATCGCGTATGAAAAGGCGGACTCCGAACTCATCTTCAAGCTGGCGAATCTGGCGGCTTAGAGGCGAAACGGAAACGTGCAGCTGCTGTGCGGCTTTTGAATAACTGAGATGCTCGGCAACCGCGATGAAGTAGCGAACCTGACGCAGTTCCATGGCATGGCCCCCAAGTCACCCCCGTGCAACCAAGTACCTACACCCCGCACCGCCACGCGGAGCACCGTCCCACCTGTTTTGCTAATGTCGTAACAGAATCGCTCAAAATAAGCAATGGACATCTGGCGTCACCTCGTTTTTATTGTCCGGGAAGAATTTGGGTGTGGGTTTGCGACATTTGCCAGGGAACCTCTCGATCTGGGTGGGGATTGGGCGCGCGTGGAATGAGTAACGGATGTGGCGGGGTGCGCCTTTTGTCTGGCTTGTATCGCGATTTGACCCAGAACTTTTCGAATTTTTCCATGTTGCCCGCGCTGCGGGCTTCCATCAACGGGGGGTAATCCATGAAAGCGATTCGAGTATTGTTTTTCGTGCTGCTCGCTGCTGCGCTCTTGACCGCAGGGGCGCAATTCGCGATGGCGCAGACGGCCGAGACCGGCGCGTTGACAGGAACCGTTACCGATCAGTCGGGCGGAGTCATTGCCGGCGCTGGCGTAACCGCCACGAACATCGGCACGGGCCAAGCCCGTACGGTGACCACCGACGCAAGCGGTTCCTACAAGTTTTCGCTTCTCCCTCCGGGCAATTACTCAGTGAAAATCACGGCCTCAGGCTTCCAGACAGTGACAGTGCCGTCGGTCACCGTGAACGTTACGGAAACGGCCGTCTTGAACCAGGCCATGCAGGTCGGCGGACAGAGCATCGAGGTAACAGTCCAAGGCACCGCTGAAGCGATTCAGACCGAAAACGTGACGAACGGCGGCGTCGTCTCAGGAGACGAAATTACTTCGCTACCGCTAGTCTCACGCAATTACACGCAAGTCATTAACCTCTCACCAGGGGTGGTCGCCAACGCCGCCACTGCGTCCGCCATCGGAAACGGGACGCAGGACGTGAGCGCGAATGGCTCGACCGCCAACGAGAACAACTACTCCATGAACGGCTCCTCGCTTGTGAATTACGTGAGCGGCATGGCAGCACAGGAAGGCAGCTTCCCTGGGATCCCCATTCCCAACCCGGACTCGATTCAGGAATTCAAAGTGCAGACATCGCAATACGACGCGAGCTCCGGGCGCAATCCGGGCGCAAACGTGGAGGTTATCACCAAGACCGGCACCAACAATTACCACGGAGCCGTGTGGGAGTTCAACCACAACAACTTTTTCAATGGGAATGACTACTTCTATAAGCGCAGTGAGAAGGCACAGGATCTGCCGAACGCGCCGCAGATCCTGAAACAGAACACGTTCGGATTCACTTTGGGGGGCCCGATCAAGAAGGACAAGGCTCACTTCTTTGGCTCATATCAGGGCTTCCGGCAACTCAACGGAATTGGCACAAGCGGTTTCGCTTCCGGATATGTCCCCAACACTTTTCTGTTGCCGTGGAACGACTACGCGGATCTCGGCGGATTGTGCAAGGATGTTCGTTGCACCAATGATCCCGCCCAATACAAAAAGTATTTGGGCAGCGTGTTTGCCGGCACCGGAGGGTTCCTCAATTTCGCGGGCTTTGACGGCACGGGCGTTCCCATTTTGGCTTGCGCGGGCGGCGACGCGACTTGCAATAGCACCAACATCACGAACACGGCTGTAGCGCTCTTGCAGGCACCAGGCGTCATCAAGGGTGGCTACAACCAGGGCTTCTATTTCCCGGCCATGACGCAACATCAAGTGGCGAACTTTGCCAACTGCCCTAACAACATCGGCAACCCACATCCGACAATTACGGCCGGTTGTTCGACAGCGATCTCCATACCGACGCGCGCCAATGAAGATCAATACATCGCGGACGGTGACTATTCGATTTCGTCGGTGCATACGCTGTATGCGCGGTACATGTACCAGCGAGATCCTCAGGTTCAGCCTTTCAACTGCTTCATCCTTGCGGGGAACTGCAACCCCGGCGCTCCGCTGGACGCCTTCTACGGCAACCATGTGGCACAGCTCGAGTTGCGCTCGATTCTGACTTCTAACCTCGTCAACGTTGCCCACGTTGATTTCCATCGCGATATCGAGAACAACACGGACCCGAACGCAGGCCTCAAGTCCTGTGACCTCCCGAACGGCGCAACGATCATTCCTCTGGCCTACAATGGCGCTGCTTGCGGTTCGACTCCTCCTCCCCTTGTCCAGCGGTTCTCCGAGATGGCCGAACCGCCGATGCTTGACATCGTGGGTGCCGGCAGCGCCCCCTGGAGCCAGGGCGGGAATTTCGCGATGGTCTCCACCAACTTCGTCAATACCTACGGGTGGTCTGACACGCTCTCCTGGAACCATGGCATTCATTCTCTGAGGTTTGGATTCGACGGCAACCGGGTCCTGTACAACAACACCATTCCGGCTTCCGAGCGTGGCGAACTGCTGATGTGGTCCACGGGCGACTTTCTGACCAGCAGCTCGGGCCCGGCCATTGATGGCACTCCGCTCACCCCAACGGGCGGAATCTTCCTCGGCTTCGGCTTGAAGGGCACGCTGACCCACTACAACCGAGTCAACCAGTTCTCTTGGTACGTGCAGGACGACATCAAGGTGAGCCCCAAGCTGACCGTCAACATCGGCGTACGCTGGGAATTCGCGGGCTTCCCGGATGATAAGAGCGGCCAGTTTGCCAACGTCTGGCAGACGCAGCTTGCGAAACTCAACACGGGATCGGCTCTAGCAGCATTGGGTGCAGAGGGAACTTTGGTCGGATTTGCCGTTCCCTCCAACTTCGACGTTAAGGACTTCGGCCTGAAGGCACCCCTTGGCGCGACGGGTGTGACGGTCAATACTAACAAGACCCTAGTACCCGGGACACCTTCGAATGACTTCGCTCCCCGCCTAGGAGTTGCTTGGCAGCCCATTGGCCACAGACTCGTAATTCGAGCTGGTTACGGTTTGTTCTACGACACTATCTACGGCAACCTGTTGATCGACAATCAGCTGAACCTGCCTCCCTATTCAGGCGCAGGTGCGGGACCGTCGCCCCTGAACCAGGAAAACACTCTGCACGCTCCGTGGGAGGCAGGCGTAGGTCCGCTTGTTTGGACTCCGCGCTACATGGTCCCCGGTGTATTCGATCCCTATACCGGTGCATTTTGCCCGGCCGGTATTTGCTCTTCGGGCCTTGGATACACATCCGATTCGCCGAATTTGGCCAATCGCTTGCCGCTCATCCAAGAGTACAGCCTCGATCTGCAGTACGACCTCGGCCACGCATGGGTCGCGGACATCGGCTACATCGGCACCCACGGTGCTCATCTGTACGACTGGTCGCGGAATATTAACGTGGCTCGCCTGGTGGCCGGCGCTCCCAATAATCCAACTGCCGCATCGGGACCTCAGAATATCGAGATGATCGCTGCTTCGTTGCCGTACAACGATCCAGGGAATCTCACGCCGATCACGACAAACACCCTTGGCACGTTCACTTCAAACATCAACGAGCGTGTATCCTATCTAGGGTTTGCGCCGGGTGGCGTCGCCAGCACAGATACAGTTGGCGATTCGCTTTACAACAGCCTCCAGGCTCAGGTGCGACATCAGTTCTCCAAGGGGTTGCTGTTGCAGGTCTCGTACACCTGGAGCAAGAATATGACGAACATCAACACTTCGGCTCCGGGCAGCGGTATCCAGCCACCGGGAGAAGTCATCTTTGGAGCTGCGAACAGCAACGATCCTCTTGACCTGAGGCAGCAGTATGGAGATGCTGCGTTCAATCGCTCCCAAAGAGCTGTCATCAGCTACGTGTACGACCTTCCCTACAAGAACACTGAGGGTATCAGCGGTAAGCTGCTGGGCGGATGGGCCTGGTCGGGCGTGACGACGATTCAGAACGGCGAGCCGTTCTGGGTGGTCGATGGCGGAGGAGCATCCATCTACGGCGCAGGAAGCGCAAGGGCTGCGTTGGCGGATCCGGTCAACTGCAACGCAGTTCGGGAAAGTTGCCAGTCGGGAATCCCGATTGCGACGTCCGGCAGCGACACTGCTCGCGTCCAGGGCTATTGGATAAACCCGGCTGCGTTCATCTCGATGTCTCCTGCCACTTACGCTGGGGGACCGGCTTCGAACCCCTTTGGGTATACGTACCTTCCCGCGAGTTCGCCGTACTGCATTGGCGGCACGGCGAACCCGGATCCGCTCGCTACAGCAAACGCGCCTTGCGGGGCTGCACCCAATCCGTTCTCGGCCTTCCCGCACGGAGCCCCGTTTGAAAACGGGGGGACCGGCTACGGCAACTCCGCAATCGGGTCGATTGTGGGTCCGGGTCAATTCAACTTCGACATGTCGCTGATCAAGACCACCAAACTGTGGGAAGGCGGCAACTTGGAGTTCCACATAGATGCGTTCAACATATTTAACCACGCGCAATTCAATCCGCCCGGAAACGACCTCAACACGCCGTCCACGTTCGCCAAAATCACCTCGACTTCGGTGACGCCGCGCGTGATGCAGTTCGCATTGAAGTTGTTGTTCTAAGCACGAAGCCCGCGGCGAGCAGGCCGCGGGTCGAAGTCAGAAGTGACCACCCCTGGGACCAGTTGGGACCACCCCCCAACTGGTCCTCTTTTCTTTCGAGGCATGATTCCGAGCGTCTGCCCGTTTTCAGGTGCGACTTGGCCGCTCAGCATTGACACACCTGCATCGCGCGCCTATATTTTTCTTGGTCCCCATCGGATGTCTGCGACACCTTTCGGCGAACACCTGAAACGCGAGCGCGAAATGCGCGGCGTTTCCCTGGACGAAATCTCAGCCGCCACTCGCATCAGCACGCGCTTTCTGGAGGCCCTCGAAAGCGAACAATGGGATCGCCTGCCGGGCGGCGCGTTCAATCGCGGCTTTATCCGATCCGTCGCGCGTTTCCTGGGGATCGACGAAGACGCTCTCATTGCCGAATACGCGTTTGAGCGCAAGGACGCCGAGGCCGTCCGCTCGCCGGGCGCGCACGCCGAGAAAATCCCCAGGAATTGGCAGCCTGCAGCTCTGGCAATTGTCGTAACGCTCTTGATGGTTGCAGCTGGTCTATTCGGGTATCGCCGGTATGGCACGGCGATTGCCGCGCGGCTGCACTCGCGATTTGCGGGAGTAGCAGCGGACAGCCGCAGCGGTACAACGGCAAACCCTGCGGGACCAGCGACCGATTCGGCCTCCGGGCAAACGCCGGCCGCCGATGCGAGTTCTCTGGCGCCCCCGCTGGATCTGACCGTGCGCGTGAGCAAGCCCGTCGATGCTACGGTTGTAGCCGATGGCAAAACCGTTTTCGCGGCCATCCTTCAGCCGGGCGACACAAAGCAGTTTCAGGCCCAGGATTCTCTTGAGATTGATTCCAGCGAGCCGAGCGTGCTGATCTTGAGCCTCAATGGGCGTGCGATTCCGTGGACGGAAACGCCAGGCCAACCGGGTAAGATCACCTTGACGCACAAGGATTTACAGCCGGCTGCGGAGGCCGCCCATTAGCGCGGAGCTGCGTACCCAGATTTGTTCCGGGCACGCTCGCCCGGAGCAAAAGCTCGCGATCTGCACGGGAAGCGTCGCGCTCGGACCCGAGGATCGGATAGAGTTACTGACCGTGCTGGCGGTTGATGGCGATCCCACAGTTTCCGATCGCGCCCAGAATGCGTTGCTCACGCAGCCTGTCGAGCACTTTCTCGCGGCCTGCGCGCGCCCGGACGCGGATGCGCGCCTGTTTGCATACTGCGCCGATAATCTCGGTGATAAGCCGGGCGTCGCCGATGCGCTCGCCAAAAGCGCCTCCTGCCCAACAGCGTGCGTGGCTCGCGTGGCGAATCACCTGACGACGGAGGGCATTCAATCGCTGCTGGACAATCTCGAACGCTTTGTCTCCGATCCGCAATTAGTCATCGCTGTCGCCAGCTCATCGACTGCGAATGCCGAGCAGCGAGAGTTGCTCGGCGAAATGCAAAAGGGTGCCGTCGCCGCGACCGAGATTGAAGAGGCCGCAGCGGATGCCGAGCCCGATCCCGTGAAGCGCGAGACGTTGATGCAGAAAGTCGCCCACATGAATGTGGTCCAGCGGCTTACGCTTGCGCTTAAGGGCGGCCGCACGGAACGCATGCTGCTCATCCGCGACCCGAACAAGCTCGTGCAACGGTGTGTTTTGCAATCTCCGCGGTTGACCGACACGGAAGTGGAATCGTTCGCGTCCATGACCAATCTGACCGGAGAACTCCTGCGTTCGATTTCGCTGACGCGCGTTTTCATGAAGAACTATTCGGTGGTCCGGAATCTGGTCAATAACCCCAAGACGCCGCTCGACGTCTCGCTGCATCTGTTTCCCCGGCTCACCTCGACCGATTTGGTGAAGTTGACCGCCAACAAGAACGTTCCGGAGACTCTGCGCTCGTCCGCAATCAAACTGAATCGCAAACGCAAGATGGGCGGCGCCGGGCAATCGTGATAGCCTCGCACGGCCGAGTGTCAGTCCGATGGCTTCGCTAACCTTCTTCCTTGCGACCTTTCGATTCCCCAATATCTCTTTGCAACGGTCGATGCGCTCATGAAGGAAGGAACCGTTACGATCAGCCCGCGCGGCGTCGAACGCCTGCGGTCGGGGCATCTGTGGGTTTACCGGAGCGATGTAAGCGCGGCCGAGGCGGAACCTGGCGCAGTCGTCCGGCTGGCCGATGATCGCGGGAGATTTCAGGGACGTGCTTTTTACAGCGATAAATCGCAGATCTCGATTCGCCTGCTGACGCGCGCGGATGTGCCGATCGACAAGAACTTCTTCATGGATCGCCTGAAGCAGGCCGCCGCTTACCGCAAGCTGGTGGTGGAAAACTCGGATGCCTGCCGGCTTGTTTACAGCGAAGGCGACCTTCTGCCTTCCCTCATCGTTGATCGGTATAGTGACGTGCTTGTTGTGCAGACGCTCAGCCAAAGCACCGAGCGTCTCAAGAGCACCTTCGTAGAAATTCTCGCCGAGATGTTTTCGCCCAAGGGAATCCTGGAGCGCAATGATCCCAAGGTGCGGTTGCTCGAAGGTCTCGATCAGCGCGTTGGCGTCCTCCATGGCGAAATCCCGGCCGAAATCCTCGCGAAGCAAAACGGCGTAACCTTCGCCCACGATCTTGCCAAGGGCCAGAAGACCGGCTCCTTTCTCGACCAGCGCGAAAATCACTGGGCCACGCGCCGCTATGCGTCCGGAGATGTTCTCGACTGCTTTTGCTATGAGGGCGGTTTTGCGCTGACATTGGCGGACAAATGCGAGCGGGTCGAGGGAATCGACATGGCTCCGGCTGCCATTCACGCGGCGCAACGGAACCGGGAGCTGAACTCGATCTCAAACGTGCGCTTTCGCGAGGGTAACACTTTCGATTTGCTGAAAGAATATGACGAGGCGGGACGGCAGTTCCAGATGGTGATCCTCGATCCGCCCGCGTTCGCCAAAAATCGAGACAGTCTGCCGGCGGCCCGTCGCGGATATAAAGAGATTAACTTGCGCGCCCTGAAGCTTCTCCGCCCAGGTGGATTCCTGGTTACTTGTTCGTGCTCCTACCACATCTCCGAAGCCCTCTTTTTGCAAATCCTCGCCGAAGCCGCAAACGACGCCGGCAAGAAACTCGCTGTTGTTGAAAGAAGAACGCAAGCGCAAGACCATCCCATCCTGCTGACCATGCCGGAGACCCACTACCTTAAGTGTATAATAGTAAGGACTTTAGAGTAGAATGGAGCTATGGAGATCGTGTCTAGCGTTTTCCGCAGAAAATAGTTGACAATAGTAAGCTCATATTTTATGCTGTTTCTGCGCTAATTAAGCGCAACACTTTCTAGGAGGACACGACAGTGAGCGCCATTACCAGACGTGACCCATTCCTGAGCCTCTCGAATTGGCAGGACCAGATGAATCGCATGTTCGAGTCCGCTTTTCCTGGCCGTTCGGAGAGTTCAGCGCTGACCGCCTGGGCGCCGGCCGTCGACATCTACGAGACTGAGAATGAACTGGTGTTGAAGGCCGATTTGCCCGATGTGAACGAAAAGGACCTCGACGTTCGCGTCGAGAACAACATGCTCACCATTCGCGGTGAGCGGAAGTTTGAGCAGAAAGTGAAGGAAGAGAACTACCTCCGCATCGAGAGAACGTACGGCTCGTTCAGCCGGAGCTTCAGCTTGCCGAACACCGTGAGCACGGAGAACATCAAGGCCGAGTACAAGAATGGCGTGTTGACGGTTGAGATGCCGAAGCGGGCAGAATCGAAGCCGAAGCAGGTGAAGATCAGCGTTACCAACGGCCAGCACTAAGGCCGGGAGTGATGGCGGGGCCGGTGCACCTCGCGCCGGCCCCATTTTTTGTGTGCTGTCTTTGAGTATTCGAAATCGAAATGAGAGAATCCAGTCATGGTGCGATTTGACAAGCTGACAGTGAAGGCCCAGGAAGCGCTGCAAGCCGCGCAGGAGATGGCGTCTCGTTCGGGCCAGCAGCAGATCGAACCGCTGCACCTGCTGTGGGCGCTCATCGCCCAGGGCGATGGCGTCGTTCCACCGCTTCTGGAGAAGCTCGGTGCCGCTCCTGCGACCCTGGCCAGTGAGGCTGAGAAACGGATTGAGCGCCTCCCCAAGGTCTCAGACGTATCGCACCAATCCTTGAGCCGCGCGTCCAACGACGTGCTCGAGCGCGCCTTCGATGAAGCGGAACGTCTGAAGGACGAATACGTTTCGACCGAGCATATTCTCCTTGGAATTGCAGGCGCGGATGGCGATCCGGCCGGGCAGCTTCTGGCGCGGTACGGCGCCGATCACCACGCGATCTTGCAGGCGATGACGGCGATTCGCGGCAGCCATCGCGTTACTTCCCAGAATCCGGAAGCCACGTACCGGGCGATCGAGCAATACGCCCGGGATCTCACCGAGCAGGCGCGCCGCGGGAAGCTCGATCCTGTGATCGGGCGCGACGAAGAAATCCGGCGAGTGATGCAGATTCTTGCGCGGCGTACCAAGAACAACCCCGTGCTGATCGGTGAGCCCGGCGTCGGAAAAACCGCAATTGTCGAAGGCCTTGCCCAGCGTATCGTGGCGGGCGATGTGCCGGAGGTGTTGAAGCCGAAGCGGCTGGTGGCGCTCGATCTGGCGGCGCTGGTTGCGGGCGCGAAGTACCGCGGCGAGTTTGAAGACCGCCTGAAAGCCCTGCTGAAAGAGGTCTCCGAATCCGAAGGGCAAATCATCCTCTTTATCGACGAACTGCATACCCTGGTGGGCGCAGGCGCCGCCGAAGGCGCGATGGACGCGTCCAACATGCTCAAGCCGGCGCTGGCGCGAGGCGAGCTGCGCGCGATCGGCGCTACGACCCTCAACGAGTATCGCAAGTACATCGAGAAGGACCCTGCCCTGGAGCGCCGCTTCCAGCCGGTGCTGATCGGCGAGCCGTCGGTGGAAGACACGATCGCGATTCTACGAGGGCTAAAAGAGCGGTACGAAGTGCACCACGGCGTACGCATCAAAGACGCTGCTATCGTCGCCGCCGCGATGCTTTCGCAACGCTATATTACGGACCGCTTCTTGCCGGACAAGGCCATCGACCTCGTCGATGAGGCCGCGGCCGGGCTGCGCATGGAAATCGATTCGCTGCCGACCGAGATCGATGAAATCGAGCGTCGCATCATGCAGCTGGAGATCGAGCGCCAGGCTCTGCGTAAGGAATCAGACCCACATTCGAAAGAGCGGCTGGGCCAGATCGAAAAAGAGTTGAGCGGGTTGCGCGAACAATCGAATAGCCTCAAGGCGCACTGGCAGACCGAAAAGGACGCGATTACCCGCATCCGAAAACAGAAAGAAGAAATCGAGCGGCTGAAGAGCGAAGAACATCGCTACGAGCGCGCCGGCGACTTGTCCCGCGTTGCGGAAATTCGCTACGGCAAGCTATCCGCGGCCGAAAAGGAGCTCAAGTCGGCGCAGGACCGCCTCGCAGAACTTCAGAAAGACCATCCGATGCTGAAGGAAGAAGTGGGCGAGGAAGAAATCGCGAAGATCGTCAGCAAGTGGACCGGCATTCCTGTGGGGCGATTGCTCGAGGGCGAGATCGAAAAGCTCGTCCATATGGAGGAGCGGCTACGCCAGCGTGTGGTTGGACAGGATCCGGCGCTTGCGAGCGTAGCGAACGCCATTCGCCGCAGCCGGTCAGGGCTGAGCGACCCGAACCGCCCGATTGGTTCGTTCCTGTTTCTTGGTCCGACTGGCGTCGGGAAGACGGAGCTGGCTCGCGCACTCGCGGAATTTCTGTTTGACGATGAGCGCGCCATCATCCGGCTCGACATGTCCGAGTACATGGAAAAGCATTCGGTGGCGCGGATGATCGGTGCGCCTCCGGGATACGTCGGCTACGAAGAGGGCGGGCAACTGACCGAGCAGGTCCGGCGGCGGCCGTATTCTGTGGTGCTGCTCGATGAAATCGAGAAGGCGCATCCGGACGTGTTCAATGTGCTGCTCCAGATTCTGGAGGATGGCCGTCTCACAGACGGAAAAGGTCGCACGGTCGATTTCCGCAACGCGGTCGTGATTATGACGTCCAACGTCGGATCCACAGCGATCTTCGAGCTTGCCGGGAAGGATCCCAAGAAGGCGCGCGAGGAGGCGATGGGTGCATTGCGAGAGATGTTCCGGCCCGAGTTTCTGAACCGAATTGACGATATCGTGATGTTCAGCCCGCTCGGCAAGGAGCAGATCGAGCGCATCATCGAGTTGCAGCTGACCGCGTTCATGAAGCGGCTGGCCGAAAAGCAGGTGACCCTCAAGCTGACTGCGGCGGCCAAGGCGCTCCTCTTCCGCGAAGGCTACGATCCGGCCTACGGGGCGCGGCCGATGAAGCGGGCGATTCAGCGCCTGATTCAGGACCCGCTGGCGCTCAAGATTCTCGATGGCGAAGTGCGCCCGGGCGATGAAGTCGTTGCGGATGCCGATTCGAAAACGGGCGAAATGAAGTTCGGTCGTGAAACTGTGAAGGTCGGCGCTGCGTAATTAGGTATGGGAGACGGGGACCATGAGGGCCATTAAGACGACGTTCTTGCTCACCGCTTTGACGTTGCTGTTGCTCTTCGTTGGACAGGCGTTTGGCGGACGCAATGGTATGACGATGGCTCTCTTCTTCGCCGTCATCATGAATGGCACGGCCTACTTCTTCTCGGACAAGCTCGCGCTGATGTCCAGCGGAGCCGTGCCGATCAGCCGGGAACAGGCGCCGCGGCTCTACGCGGTGATGGAGCGGTTGGCGGCCAAGGCAAATCTGCCGATGCCGAAGCTCTACCTGATTCCGCAGGCTGCGCCGAACGCATTTGCTACCGGCCGCAATCCCAGTCACGCGTCCGTCGCGGTCACACAGGGGTTGCTACAACTGATGGATGACGAGGAGCTCGAGGGAGTGATAGCCCACGAGCTGTCGCACGTTCGCAACTACGACATTCTGACGTCCTCAATCGCTGCTACGATCGCCGGAGCCATCACGTGGCTCGCGCAGATGGGCAAATTTGCCATGATCTTCGGCGGCTGGGGCGGCGGAGACGAGCGCGATCGCGAAGGCGGGGGACTGACGGCCCTGCTCATGCTGATCCTTGCGCCGCTGGCCGCGCTGCTGCTTCAGCTCGGCATTTCTCGCCAGCGGGAATATCAAGCCGATGCCTCTGGCGCGAAGATGGTCGGCCATCCGTATGGTTTGGTTCGCGCGCTTGAAAAGCTTGGCGAATACAACAAGAGAATTCCTATGGACATCTCGCCCTCTACGTCCGCGCTTTGCATTGTCGCTCCCAGGACGGCTCGAGAGTTCTTCGCCAGCCTATTCAGCACGCATCCGCCTCTCGCGGATCGCATTGCGCGGCTTCAAGCGATGACCATCACACGCTGACTCTGGGAACGCGCGGTTCGCTCATGGCAAGTTGATCGATTCTCGAGTGCGGATCTCCCAAGCTTGACCTCGTATGCCCCTTCTGGACCTTTCAAAACGCCCCAGTTTGGCACCGCGAAGAAACAATTAGAACCACGTAAAAATTGCAGAGTCGCCGCAGCGGGAAGAAAGCCGCCTCAGTACCGGAATCCCGCTAATAGATTGATTTATAGGCACTTGCGTCCATGGCAGCCGCTTTGCCAATTTGGCTCCGGTCGTGCTTCTATCCAGTCCAGCAAGGGGTTTCCACGGAGGTATCGAAAAAATGCTTGAGGAAAAGCAGCAGGAAATGACATCGGAAGCGCCGGCGCCGCGATGGATCGGGATCGTCGTGGTTGCGCTGGCCGTGATTTCGCTGGCCGCCCTGGGTGCGGGCTGGACAGCATCGAACCGTTCGGCGGCCCTTCAGCAGACTCTTGCAACTCAGACGCAGCAGTTCCGGCAGAACGAAGATGTCCTGTCGCAGCGCCTCGCCAAGGCCGAGGATACCAACGCGCAGTTGCAGGGTGAGCTGAGCGTCGTCACGGACAAGATGAAGCTCACGCAGACCGAACTCGGCCGCGCGCGCCAACAGGCCAAGCAGATCAAGGAAGACGATGCCAAGCAGCTCGCCGACCTGCAGAACAACGTCAACGGCCAGTTAGCGACGAAGGCCACCGTGGATGACGTAAACAAGCTCGGCACTGATGTGACTGCGGTCAAGACCGACCTCGACGCCACGAAGAACAACCTGAACATGACCCGCGGCGAGTTCGGCACGCTGATCGCGAAGAACCACGATGAAGTCGAAGAGCTGCGCCGTCTGGGTGAGCGCGACTACTACGAGTTCACGATCGACAAGAAGAACACCCGCGAAAAGGTGGGCGATCTGATGATCGAGCTCCGCGGTGTGAACCAAAAGAAGAATCTCTACACGGTCGCCATCTACGTGGATGACAGCCGCTACGAGAAGAGGAATCGCTCGGCGAACGAGCCGATCTACTTCTTTACGCACGGTTCGCGCGCGCCGCTCGAGTTCACCGTGAACCAGATCGGCAAGGATAAGATCGTGGGTTACCTGAGCGTGCCGAAGGCGAATACCACGCACGCCCAGGCATCGGGTAATTAGCAGGAAAGCCTGCCACCACCTCCTGGCGGGGGCGGCAGAGGCAAAGAAAAAGGGCGTCCCGATCGGCTCAATCGGGACGCCCTTTTCGTTTGTGACTTATTCCGCTTTGCTGAGAGCGCGCTGCTTGCGAGCCAGAAATCTCTTCGAAAGAGCAGGGAGCTTGTCGTACGGAACCTTGCCCTGCTCGTAGAGTTTCACCTTGGCCTTCGCAGCCTTGCGGCGGCGGCGCTGCCGCTTCTGGGCCACGTAACGCTTGTCATATGCCATCCAATTTCCTCCGAAAAGTGACCGACAAATGATTGTAGCGGAGAAGGCAACGGATGCAAGCTCCGCTGTTATTTTTGCGCCGGATTTCCTCTAGCATACTCGAGTGTCCTTTTACGGCCGAGAGGAGGCCATGCAGACCACCGTCATTCATGCCAGCCGGATCCTGACGCCGGATGAGGAAATCAGCGACGGCATCATCGTCGTCGAGGGCAGCCGTATCACAGGTATTGGCCATCGCGATTCGCTCCGGATTCCCGCAGGCGCGTCCGATTTCGTCGCGGCTGGAATGACCGTCGTCCCCGGCTTCGTCGACCTTCACATTCACGGAGCGGGAGGGCATGACGTGATGGAAGGCAACGCGCGGGCGCTCGATCGAATCGTGTCCACCGTCGCACGTCACGGAACCACATCCATCGTCGCAACGACGGTCACTGCGCCGGTCGAAGAGACATGTCACAGCCTTGAAGGGATCGCGCGCTACATCCGTGCGCACGAACAAGCGGAGCAGTTCGCGGAGAGCGGAAAACTTGCCGCCGAGATTCTTGGAATCCACCTCGAAGGCCCGTTCATCAGCAAGGCGCGCCGCGGCGTGCATCCGCCGGATGCGATCGCCAAGCCGTCAACGGAAACTTTCGACAGGTTCGTCAAAGCAGCGGATGGACTGATTCGAATCCTGACCGTGGCACCGGAACTGCCTGGCGCATTGCAATTGATCGCCCATGCTGTGGTTTCCAAAGTCGCCGTTGCGCTCGGCCACACCGACGCCGACTATGATCAAGCGCGCGCGGCCATCGAGGCGGGGGCGCGCCATTGCGTGCATTTCTACAACGCCATGCGGCCCTTCACGCACCGCGACCCGGGCATCATCGGGGCAGTTCTCACAGATCCGGACGTCACCGCGGAAGTGATAGCGGACCTCGTGCATGTTGCCGGGCCCGCGATACAGGTACTGATCGGTACGAAGGGATTCGACACGGTTCTTTTGGTGAGCGACGGAATCGCCGCCACAGGCATGCCGGACGGCAACTATCGGCTCGGGGATTTCGAAGTCAGTGTGAAAGATGGCGTCGCGCGAAATTCCGAGGGCAAACTCGCGGGCAGTACGCTGACGCTTGATCGTGCATTGCGCAACGCAGTAGCGCTGGGCGTGCCGCTCACCGATGCTGTGCGAATGGCGACCGTGTTGCCCGCGCGCCGCCTGGGTCTGGCCGGGAAGAAGGGCATCATCGCCGTGGGAGCCGACGCGGACCTTGTCGCGCTCACGCCGGACCTTCGAGTCGCTGCCGTGATGACTCGCGGGGTTGGCCTTAACTAGCTGCTGGAGTTACGGATTTAGCGGGATCTTCAGTTCTTCAGCAAGCCGGTAGGGATCAAAGGGGCTGCACGCAAAGTAGCGACCTTCGACCTCGATCGTCGGGACCTTGCGGCGGCCACTATTCACGCGCAGGACAAGCTCCTCGGCGTCCTGCTTTTCGTCGATATTCACTTCGCGGAATTTGACGCCGCGTTCGCGCAGGAACTGTTTCGCGCGCCTGCAATCGCAGCACCACCGTGTGCCGTAAATCGTCACTTCTGCCATGTCAACGTATTCCGACCAGAGGTGAGGTAGGTCACCGCGTCGCGCAATCGTCTCATTAGTTGGATGCCGTGGAAAGGCGGGGGATTCTACGCGAGTGCGAGAGGGTAACGCTGTTTTTGCAGCGGGGAAGCATGCGCCGGTCAGTGAGTTCCGCCGGCCGCGCCAGGGACGCCTGCTTTGGCCGCCGCTCCCATACGAGCGATGGCGCGCTCGACGGCGAGCCTTCCTTCCTGCCACTCGGGGCTGCCGACTGCGGTCTTCAATAGCTCGGCCTGAGCCCGCTCGTGCGCGGCGCGGCTGCGACTGACGTCAATTTCTTCCGCCTTCTCCGAAAGTTCGGCGAGGACGATCACGCGATCCGGCAGAATCTCCGCGTAACCTTCGATGATCGTCAGATAGCGCGTGGCAGAGGCCGTGCGATAAGCCAGGATTCCGATGCCCAACTCGGTGATGAGCGGAGCATGGCCGGGCAGCACGCCGAGGTAGCCTTCCTTGCCCGGTATCTCCAGCGCCAGCACCGTTTCCTGCAGCACGTATCGCTGCGGCGTGACGATTTGAAGCTCGATTGTTTCGGGTAGCATGTTCGACCCAGATGGCGTGGCTAGGCGATCGCCGCCATCTTCTGCGCCTTCTCCTGAGCTTCTTCGATCGTGCCGACCATGTAAAACGCCTGCTCCGGCAGTTCGTCGTGTCTGCCTTCGACGATCTCCTTGAAGCCCTTGATCGTGTCCTCAATCTTGACGTATTTCCCTTCGAGACCGCTGAATTGCTGCGCCACGAAGAACGGTTGCGAGAGGAATTTTTCGATCTTGCGCGCTCGCGCCACAGTCTGTTTATCTTCGTCCGAAAGCTCTTCGATGCCAAGGATGGCGATGATGTCCTGCAGCTCCTTGTACCGCTGAAGCACGGACTTCACCGCGCGCGCGACCGTGTAGTGCTCCTGGCCGACAATGCGCGGGTCGAGGATGCGCGAGTAGCTCGCCAGCGGATCGACGGCGGGATAGATGCCGCGCTCCACGATTTGCCGGCTCAGGTTGGTCGTGGCGTCGAGGTGCGTGAACGTCGCCGCAGGCGCCGGGTCGGTGTAATCGTCGGCGGGAACGTAGATGGCCTGCACGGAGGTGATCGAACCTGTCTTGGTCGATGTGATGCGCTCTTGCAATTCGCCGATTTCGGTATTGAGGTTCGGCTGATAACCCACGGCCGAAGGCATGCGTCCGAGCAGTGCGGACACTTCCGATCCTGCTTGCACGAAGCGGAAAATGTTGTCGATGAAGAGCAGAACGTCGAGATGTTCTTCATCGCGGAAGTATTCGGCGACGGTCAATCCTGTTAGTCCGACCCGAAGGCGGGCGCCGGGTGGCTCGGTCATCTGGCCGTAAATTAGCGCACAGCGCGATTTTTCCGGGTTGCCCGGGTCGATAACGTGCGACTCCTGGAATTCAAGCCACAGGTCGTTGCCTTCGCGCGTGCGCTCGCCCACACCGGCAAACACGGACACGCCGCCGTGCTTCATGGCGACGTTGTGAATCAGCTCTTGAATCAAGACGGTCTTGCCGACGCCCGCGCCGCCGAACAGCCCGATCTTGCCGCCCTTCAGGTACGGCTCGATCAGGTCCACGACCTTGATGCCAGTCTCAAACATCTCCAGGGTCGTTGACTGGTCTTGCAGCGAAGGTGCCGGACGGTGAATCGGATATCGCTTGTCAGCCTTCACCGGACCCAGCTTATCCACTGGCTCGCCCAGCACGTTGAGCACGCGCCCCAGCGTTCCGCGGCCGACGGGCACAGAAATCGGCTGGCCAAGGTCCAACGCCTTCATCCCGCGTACGATGCCCTCGCTCGGCTTCATAGCGACGCAGCGAACGCGGCCCTCGCCCAGGTGTTGCTCAACCTCCGCGATAATGTCGAGCGGGTCGGGCACATCAAATCCTTCGCTGGTGATTCGCACCGCGCTATGGATCAGCGGCAGATGCCCCTCCGCGAATTGAACGTCCACCACCGGGCCGATCACCTCGACCACTTTGCCCGTCTTCGTGCTTTCGGTTGCCATTTTCTCTCCCGTTACGACGTCGCGGATGCCGCGCCGCTTACGATTTCAATCAATTCCTTGGTGATGCCCGCCTGGCGAATCTTGTTCATCTCCAGAGTGACCTTGTCGATCAATTCCGAGGCGTTCCGCGTGGCAGAATCCATGGCCGTCATACGCGCCGCCCATTCCGCCGCCTCCGATTCAAGCAAAATGCGGAAGACCTCCGACTGGAGATACCGAGGCACGAGGTGGCTGAAAATCTCGGTGATCGGTTCCTCGCAGAGGTATTCAACTAGCCGCGATTGGCCGCTGGGCGACAGGTCCCGCGGCAGAGACTCGTCGTGGCCGCCGGCAGCGGATCTTTCTCCGGCGCCTTCGGACTCGCGTCCCAGCACGGCCGGATCGATAGGAAGCAGTTTCTCTGTTCGTAGTTTCTGGGTCAGTACGTTCTTGAATTCGTTGTACACCGTGTACACAGCGTCTACTTCGCGGGCTTCGTATAATTCCGCGATCTTGCCGGCAATCTCTTTTGCGATACCGAAATCGACATTCCCGGAGACGTTGACGTAGTCTCCCGCGAGCTTCCAACCCTCGCGTTTCAGTGTGCTTCGCCCTTTCTTGCCGATGGCGAGCACTTGAGGGTTCTTGGATCGGTTTTCGCGCATGAAATGGGACGCCCGCCGGATCACGTTGGAATTGAACGCGCCGCAGAGCGACCGGTCGCCCGTCAGAACCACAACCAGAATCCGTCCTTCCGGCCGTCGCTCAAACAACGGGTGCACCGTCGATTCTACGCGAGCCGCCGCAGACTGCAGCACCCGCAAGATTTCCCGCGCGTACGGCCTCGCAGCGAACACACCCTCCTGCGCCCGGCGCAGCTTGGCCGCCGCGACAAATTTCATTGCGCGCGTGATCTGTTGCGTGCTCTTTACCGAGCGAATGCGGCGCCGATAATCGAGAAGTGTGGCCATCCGGATCCTGCGTTAGTTCGCCGCTGCCTTCGCTGTGGCCTTGAACGTCTCTTTGAATGCGTCGAGCGCCTTGATGGCTTCGGCTTTCACGGTTTCGTCGATCGCCTTTTTCTCGCGCAATGCCTTCAGCAGTCCGGGGTAGTTCGTTTCGACATAGGGAAAAAGCTCGCGCTCGAAACGCCGCAGCTCGGACACTTCGAGGTCATCAAGATATTTGTTTGCGCCCGCAAAGATGATCAAGACCTGCCGTTCCACGGGGAGCGGCTGGAATTGATCCTGCTTGAGCACTTCCACCAATCTCTGACCGCGGGCAAGCTGCGCCTGCGTGGCTTTGTCGAGCTGTTCGGTGCCGAACTGCGCGAAGGCCGCGAGATCGCGGTACTGCGCCATATCCAGCCGGAGTGTGCCCGCCACCTGGCGCATCGCCTTGATCTGCGCGTTACCACCCACACGGCTCACGGAGATGCCGGCATTGATTGCTGGCCGGATGCCCGCATTGAAAAGGTCCGCTTCAAGGTAAATCTGACCGTCTGTGATCGAAATGACGTTGGTCGGAATGTACGCGGACACGTCGCCTGCCTGCGTTTCAATCACGGGAAGCGCGGTCAGCGAGCCCGCACCCAGGCTGTCGCTCAGTTTTGCGGCGCGTTCAAGCAAGCGCGAATGCAGGAAGAAGACATCGCCGGGAAACGCTTCGCGTCCCGGCGGGCGGCGCAGCAGAAGCGAAATTTCCCGGTAGGACTGCGCGTGCTTGGAAAGATCGTCGTAGAAGCACACAGCATGTTTCTTGTTATCGCGGAAATATTCGCCCATGGCAGCCGCGGCGAACGGTGCGATGTATTGCATCGTGGCCGGTTCGGTCGCCGAAGCCGCTACGACGATGCTGTAGTCCATCGCGCCGTAGTCGGTAAGGGTCTTCACCACCTGCGCGATCGTCGAGCGCTTCTGTCCGATGGCGCAGTAGATGCAGATCATGTCGCCGCCGCGCTGGTTGATGATCGTGTCGAGGATGATGGCGGTCTTGCCCGTCTGGCGGTCGCCGATGATCAGTTCGCGCTGGCCGCGACCGATCGGAATCATCGAATCGATGGCCTTGATGCCGGTCTGCAGCGGTTCGCGCACCGGCTGGCGATCCACCACGCCCGGCGCCAGACGCTCGAGCGGATTGCGGTGATCGGTTTGGATGGGACCTTTGCCATCGAGCGGCTGGCCCAGCGGATTCACAACGCGCCCGACCAGCGCCTCGCCCACCGGCACCGACATGATCTTGTTCGTGCGCTTGACCGTGTCGCCTTCGCGTATTTCGGTGTAGTCGCCGAGCAGCACCGCGCCGACCTGGTCCTCTTCGAGGTTCAGCGCGATGCCAAACACGTCGTGCGGAAAGCTGAGCATTTCACCCGCCATGCAGCGCTCGAGGCCGTGAATGCGCGCGATGCCGTCGCCGACTGAGATGACGGAGCCGACTTCCTCAACGGCAACCGCCTGCTGATAGTTTTCGATCTGCTCGCGCAGAATCTTTGTGATTTCATCCGCTTTGATATTGGCCATCCCTGGCTCCTATTCCGCTTCCAGTTGCTCGCGCAGACGCGTCAATTGCTCGCGCACGGAACCGTCGTAGACAGTCGACCCCACGCGCACTATCGTGCCGCCGACGAGCGATTCATCTCTGCGAAACCGCGCTTCAATTTTCTTGCCGGTGCGCCGCTCGAGCGCTGCGGTCAGCTGTACCCGTTCTTTCGCACTCAGCTCTCGCGCAGACACTACTTCGGCTTCGGCGATTCCAAGCCGCGCATTCAGCTCTGCCTGAAACGCCGCCTGAATTTCGCCGAGCATCTCCGTCCGGCGATGATCCACGAGGACGTACGCAAAGTTGCGCACGGCCGGCGAGAGCTGCATGCGCTGCGCCAGTTCTTCGATCACCTTGTGTTTCAGCTCGTGGCCGACTGCGGGGCTTTCTAAAAGATTTCGCAAGTCACCGGAAGAAGAAAAAGCCTCTGCAAAGGCCTCCAAATCGCCCTTTACGCGGTCGGCGGTCTGCTGCTCGAGCGCGACATCGGCGAGCGCGGCCGCGTAGCGGGAGGAAACGGCGTCGTTCAATTGACCTTCCCTTCGAGTTGCGCGACGAACGAGCCGAAGAGCGTCGCTTCGGCTTGCGGCGTCAGTTGCGTGCGGAGCAGCGCCTCGGCGCGTTCCGTTGCCATCCGCGCCGCCGCTGCTTTCAATTCGAGCCGCGCGGCGCGCTCCGAGGCGGCGATTTCCGCTTGCGCCGCCCGCTCGATCATCTCGGCCTCCACGCGAGCCAGCTCTCGCAGCCGTTCAGTTTCAGCTTCGGCGCTCTTTTTCGCTTCCACGCGCAAGGCTGCCACCTCGGTCTCGATTCCGGCGAGCCTTGCCTGGGCCTCGCGGCGCTGCTTCTCCGCCGCCTCACGCGCCCGCGTGCCCTCGGCGATCCTCTGGGAGATTTCGTCGGCGTGATTACGGAAGTAGGGCGCCGCCTTGCGCAGCGCGTAGACGATCAAACCAAGAACAATCGCAAAGTTGATCCACCGGAACACCCATCCCGTCGGAGTATCTGCCGGCGAAGGTCCGCCCTCCTGTGCCAGCGCAGGTTCGGCGGCCAAAAGGAGGAACAAACCGGCGCATCCAACCAGGCGGGCGACACGCGTCATCAGGCCGCTCCTCCCCGCAATGGCGACGGTTTTTCGAGGATCATGCGGACGATCTCACCGGCGAGCGCAGGCGCCTCCCGCTCCACTTGCGCGCGCGCCGCTTCGAATTCCGCTGCGATTCGTTTTTTCTCGGCAGCGACCTCTTCCTGCGCGCGGGCCCGCATCGTCTTCAGCAGTTTCGACCGGTTTTCGAGCGCCACCTGCCGCGCCGCTTCCTGTTCAGCGTAAATCTCCGCGCGCGCCCTGCGCAGCGCCTCGTGGTAGGTATCCATCTCGCTCTTCGCGGCGGCTTCCACCTCAGCGGCTTCCTTGCGCGCGCCTTCGATGCGCGCATCACGTTCCGCCATCGCTTTCTGTATCGGAGTGAAAAAAGCCCAGCGAAGGAAAAAGTAGAAAAGCAGAACGATGATGATGGTGGGCACAGCTTCAAGCAACAGCTGGCCTAGGCTGTGGAGAATTTCCATTGCAGGGAAATCGTGCTGCGGTCGCGCTCCTGACTATTTTTTTGCCGATTCCCGGCTCGCGGTTTGCGTTGCCGGTGCATGTTTCAACGGGCCATCAAAAGGACAGAAATTATCGCATTCGCCTTGCTCGGCGTCAATCATTTGCCGCTCCGGCGAAAAGGCCTCGAGTTTGTCCGCTAGCGACGAGAGGCGTCAGCGTAGGGCCGCAGCAACAATTCGTGGCTCGCTGAATCAGAAATCCAAAGGGGTTGTAGAGAAATTCCGCGGCTTCGGTCGGCCTTCCGGGATGGCGATCCCGCCCGGACCGTTACTTCCCTTTCTTGGCGAGTTCGCTTTGGAGGAGGTTTTCGACTAGGGGCTTCAACACGCCCTGCGAAAGCAAGTCGTGAAGTTGTGGCTCGAGCTTTTGGAGGACTTTCTGCACGACGGCATCCACCGTCCCCGCATCCGTCGCTGCAGGTTCCTGCATCTGCCCGCGGAATTCGGACGGAGGCGTCAAGAACGGAATCTCTGCAAGAGCTTCGCGATTCGGCGGCGGCCCGGTCGGGATTCGCTCACTCGTGATCGCAGGTTCCGGCGCGAATAGCGCGGTCGCGGTCTCGATGCTGTTCGAAGCCTCGGGAGCGGGAGGCTCTTCGACTGTCGGCTCCGGAGACGAGGGCACTACAAACGAGTACAGTGGCTGCACCTCCTGCTCGCGCGCGCCATACTGCGATGGCGCCTGCGGCTCCTCGTCGACCAGCAGCGGCTCTTGCGTCACATGGACCGCGGGCGGCTCGACAAGATCCGGGTCCTTGTATGAAAGCGGAGGCTCGGTCACTGACTCCAACTCGAATCCTTCATCACTTCCAGGGCCAGCGAGGGGCACTGCCTCGCCAGCAGTCGTCTCAAGGGATTCCTGAACGGTTTCTTCGATGCCAGCCCTCGGAGACGGCGATAACCACGATTCGCTAGGCGCGCTCGCCACAGGCTCGTCAGCAAAGAACGGCTCCTCGCGCCTGAGCTCAGATTCCGTCACGGCGGAATCTGCAAAGGTCTCCATCGCAGCGCTCGGATGCGGCTGCGACTCGATCCCCATTGCCGGGGCAGGTTCCTCGGCTGCCACAACGGGCTCTGCGTGTTCCACCTCCCGGCCGGCCATGGCCGGGCTTTGCGCCGATTGTTCGGAGAGGGCGCTCATCCAATCTGTCGCTTGATGATTCGACGAACCTTGCGCCAACTGATCCATCCAGTGAGCGGGCGCCGATTGGGACTCCGGCTGAGCCGTTGGCTCCGGTTCCACTACCGGCTCTGGCCGTGATTCGTGCACGACTTCCGCAACTTCAGGTGTCTGCGTTGCGGCGAAGAACTCGGAATCAGCGCTGTCCTGCGAAGGTTGAGCGGGAGCTTCCGCTTCAATGCTCGGTGAGGACTCCTGCTCCGCTAGTGTATTTGCTTCCTGCGGTGGTTCAGGCTCGGCGGCGCGGACATGCCGGGGCGGCACATCTCGCTCCGACGGGAACATTGCCGGCTCAAGGTTTTCGTCCGAGACGAATGCGGGTTTGTTGGCAGCGTCAGCCGGAATATCGAAATCCATCGCGTTGCGCCGCCAGTCGCGTGGCGTGGCCGAACCGTCGAATTCATCCTCTGCAGCCTTGTCCGCCTCGGCGGCAGGTGCCTTGGGTTCGTCCGCGGACTCGGTATGTTCTTCGAGTGTTCTGCGGCTAGTCCCGAATCCGTACGCGATCGCCGCCTCTTCGGGCGATTCCGGCTCAGGAAACTCGGGCAGCGGCTTAACTTCCGCCCGGAACGAATTCGCAGGCTCAGGTATCGGTGCGGCGATGGGTTCGGGTGCGGGAGCTTCCTTCGCCTCTTTCGCCTTGGCCAGTTCGGCAGCGATCTTGGGATTCTTTTCCAGCGCCGACATGACCATCGCGATCAGCGGGTCCGGTGGAACAAACGGCTTTTTCAGCACGCCATCGGCGCCCACACGCCGCGCTTCTTTTTCGTCGAGAGGATCAAACGCGCCGACCAGCAGGATGACGGGGATGTGCGAAAAACGCTCGTCCTTCTTCACGAATTCGCAGACTTCGTAGCCATTGCGCACCGGCATGAAGATGTCGGCCAGGACCAGATCCGGCTGGAGGTCCGGGATTCGCCGCACCGCAGCCTCGCCGTTGCCTACGGCGATTACCTGGATGCCGCGGTCCTCGAAAGACAACGCGACCATCTTTTGAATGTTGGCGTTGTCGTCCGCGACCAGAATTTTGGGCACTGGAATCCCCTCAGGGCGCAACCCTGCGACACTGCACCGCCCGCCTGCGTACAACTATTGCAGCATTACGCTGGAGAGGCGTCAACCGCCTCGAAGCCCGACGGTGCCTGAGTTGTTAGCAGGGGGTAAAAGGCCGCGCCACTACGGAATCAGCTTGCGCAAGCCCTTCTTTTTCTTGCTGCTGGATTCGTTCTTGGAGTCGCTCTTGGTGGTCGTAGTCTGACTGGAGGTTTGGGAACTTCCGTTCGTAGGCGTAGATACGGCTTGCGAAGCCTGCGCGGGCGGGGCGGCGGAGGCAGCGGCCGCAGGCGCGGGCGCAGAGGTTTCAGTCGTGTTCGCCTCAGGTGTAGCAGAAGCCGGTGGAACGGCCGACGCAGTCGGAGCAGAGGCATCGGGCGCCCGTGCCGCCGTCGGGGCTTCGATGATCTGCGCTCCCGCTTCTGTTGTCGGCGTGCTTGCCGAAGTATCCACAGACTCCGTATCGCTTTGGGCCGAATCACTGGCCGGCGAGATCGCTCTTGCGGACAGGCTGAACGTCGGGCCGGCCGCGCCCTGATTCAGTACCTCTGTCGCTGACACCGTGTCGTCCGGCGGGTTCAGATTTGGTTGGCCGACTTGCGCCGCCATGTGGACGTCCGGACTGGATCGGATGACGTTCATTGGAACGTTCACCGCCATCTTCGGATGATGCTCCTTCTCAAACGTCTGCTGTTTCTGCATTCGTGCAAGCGCGTCCGGGTCTGGCTTGGGAACGGGCATTCCCATGGACGCAAGCCGCGCCTTCGCGTCGGGCGCCAGCTTGGAGAGCGGATAATCCCTTACGATACGCGTGTAGCACTGCCCCGCGAGATCGGCCCAATGGTTCTTGTCGTCTTCGTTCTTCGATACCGCCTTCGCGCGCATGTAGACGCTTCCGAGCATTGACAGTGCCAGGTCGCTCTGGCTGTAGAGCGGATATCGTTCGCTGAGTTCGACAAGCCTCGCCGCCGACGCGCGGTAGTCCTGTTTCACGTAGTAGAAACGAGCGATCCTGAACTCGCCGTCAGCGAGCACCTCCTGAACATTTCGCAGGTACTGCTCGGCGTGCGGCACGAGCGGGCTCTGCGGATATTTCAGCAAGAACGTGCGGAATTCGTCTTCGGCTGATTCGGCTTGGCTGTTGTCGCGGTCCGCCTTCTCCATCATCCGGTAGTGACACATCGCAATTTGCATCTGCGCGTACGCGGCCTCGTCGAGGAAAGGGAAAAAGACTTCGAAATTCTTATACTCGTCGACCGCTTGGGTTAGATTCGACGTCCCGCCCTCTTTGTAGTACGAATCCGCGATCGCGAGCTTCGCCTTGGCCAGATATTCGCTGTCCGGATACGTGTTGATCAGAGTCTGCAGGTCGAGCCGCGCCTCCATGAATTTCGTCTTCTTCAGGCTGACCAGCGCGCGGTCGTAGAGGACCTTATCTGGCTCGGCCGATTGGTCGGTGTCGGCGCTCTTGGCAGATTTCTTGGGCTTGACCTTCGTGACGTGCACGTGCTCCTCGGCGTAAGCATCGGTGCAGACCATTCCGGCGAGCGAGATGCCGAGGACAGCGGTCAGAATGTGGCGAACGCTAAGAGAGAATCT
>Ga0187782_10000375_pt1 | contig 29585 bp, 22 predicted proteins | sample 0715_SJ02_MP15_2_FD_132454 | JGI IMG/M metagenome (GOLD analysis project Ga0187782, IMG submission 132454) | Tropical peat soil microbial communities from peatlands in Department of Meta, Colombia - 0715_SJ02_MP15_20_MG | ecosystem: Environmental > Terrestrial > Soil > Wetlands > Peat | place... | reverse complement strand
CTTCGAGCGGGTTCTCGGATTCGACGCCGTCCTGGGAGGTGCTGAAGGGCCGCGAAACCCTTGCCCAATCAAGGAGGCCGAGCAAAAACTGATTGTTGTTCTTGTCAGATGGCTGATTGGCCAAGCCAAGGAAGGATCCTATCAACATGGTCTGGCCCTTGCCGTAAGTCGAAACCGTCAGGCCCGAAGTACCGTCGGCAAGGCGGCCCAGGACCTTGGCGTCGCGGTTCGGCAGGAGTTCGAGTGACTCCGCAAATTGAGCGCCCTTGAGGTAATCGCCGCGGTTCAGCCTGGCGAGCGCCGGATTGGAATTATCCACGATCTCGATCCTGACGTCGTTTCGAGTGACGACTTTAGTTTCCAGGACACCGAAGACTTCGCTCAGTCCCATGCCTGGAATTACGTCCGCGGTGTAAGCGTGTTCGCTGTTCCAGGCCAAGCGGGCTTCGGAAACCAGCGACCCGCCCTGCTCGACATATCGTTTCAAGCCGGCTGCGGCTTCGGGGGTAAGGATGACCGGACAGGGAATGATGACCAGTTTATAGCGCGACAGGTCTTCGGATTCGACTTCCTGGCGGTGGATAAAATCGATGGGAACGTTATTTTCGGCGAAGACACGGTAATATCCAGCCAAAGAGGCCTGATAATACGCGCCCGCCTGTCCGCGGCCATCCCCGGCGGGTGTGGTGGAGGGCGTACCCCGTGCGCCGCCGACCGCCTGCGCAGCCGGGTTATAGACGATTGCTACCTGGGCGTCCACCGGAGTCGACTGCACCAGCAGAACCTTGTTCTCCTCAATCGAGCGCGCCACCTGCCCCAGGGCGACCGCCCGTTCCGTCGGCTTGCCGTCGAGGCCGATCAAACCAAAACCGCCCGATTCCACCCCGGAGGACATGACGTAGTAGGCGTAGATGTTGACGCCGCGGGCGCCTTTGGCGATCAGCGACCATATCCAGGTGCGCTGATCTTCAGGCGTGACCGGGTCGCCGACCGACATGCCATTGGTTGAGAATCCGGCCTGGAATTCACCCACATAAAAACCGCCATTCTTGCGATTGGCGCAGCGCTCGAAATCCGCGCCCATGAGCAGACGCCACAGGTTGGGCTCGCCGACGTAGCGGGGATAAACGGACAGCCCGTAATAATCCAATGACGCGGCCTCCAGGAAATCGTCCAACTGGCCGCCAAAGACTGAGGGCGGGGAGGCGTGCGACGTGATCCAGTGGGTTTTGTCGATCTGGCGGATGGCGGCGTATTGAGCAGCCATGTCCTCCGCGCCTTTCTGCGCGATGAAGTCCCGCCAGTCGAGGTCCATGGCATAGGTTCCGATTCCACCCGTGCGCTGGGGGTCGATATCGTCGAAGCTGGCATAGGTTTCGTACCATTCCAGGTTGAGGGCGTCGATACTTTTGTACTTATTCTTCAGCCACTGGCGATAGCGCACGCGGGTCTCCGGGCCCACCAGGCGCATGGCGCGCGGCTCGCTCCACAGATCCCAGCCGTAGAAATTGGGATAAGAGGCGGCCACCCTGGCTGTCTCCGTCATAAAGCGCAGAATGGCCGCCTGGATGCCCTTGTGGTCAGAGTAAAACGAGGAGGAGGGTGGGGCGGACACGTCACTGATCGGCGCCTGGACAAAGGCATCTCGAAACTTCTTGTGCGCCCAATCCGGCGCGAATCCGAACCCGTCCCACCCTGCATAAATCTGGATTACGACCCGCAAGCCTTCATCGCGGGCCAACTCACAGAGCATGCGCAGATTGTCGAAGTTGTACTTGCCTTCCTGCGGCTCATTGTGCGACCAATCCACCCACCCGCGCACGGTGTTGAAGCCCAACGACTTGATTTGCCGCAGATCGCGCCGCCACTCCTCCCGGGAATTCGGCGTAATCGGGGAGAGCATCGGCGCCCGCGCCTTTCCGCCGTTGTACCAGACTGAAACCATCAGGTCCGGCGGTTGCGCCAGGCGCGCAACCCCCTGGGCGCTGGCCAACCACCCGACGAAGAGCATGGTTGCGGCGACCACAACGACTCGTTTCATGCTCTTGTAGACCTCAGGTTGCCTAGCCCGCACCGGGGAATAGCCAGAGATAAGAACCACAGAATCAAGCCTTCGTCCGTTTCTCTTGCCGACCCCTGGCCCGGTAGCGGTTACTGCACTCCCGCGTCAGCGAGTGAACGGACTGGCAGAACAGTCGGGTTAAAAACTCAGACGCGCGCCCACCTGGATAAGCCTATTCGTGTTCGCCGTTGAGATAACCCCCACTCCGAAGGTTCCAATGCTTGAGTTCGGAAAGCCAAAGTTTGGGCTATTGAGAAGATCGGTTGCATCTGCCCGGATTTGAAACTGTCCGCCCTCTCCTAGCTTGCTAATGCGAAAACTCTTAGAGAGTGAAAGGTCGAGGTCCTTATAGCTTGGACCGAACAGGACATTGCGTCCCGAGTTTCCAAAGGTGTACGGGGCAGGTTCAACAAATGCTGCTGGGTTGAACCATTCGTTGATCGATGGACTCGGAACCGTTCCGCTGGCAATCCGATTAGGATACCAGTAATTTTGCAGTGATCCGCTTAAGTTGGCTGTTCCCATGGTTGGAGTGTACGGCGATCCTGAATGCAGCCAGAGGATACTGGAAAGTTGCCATCCCCCAATCACTCCGTTAAGAATCCCCCCGCGATTGGCGAAGCGCTTACCACTCCCAAACGGAAGCTGATAGATAGCTTGGGCATTGAATATGTTCGGCATATCCATGTTTCCGAGGCCGTAATCGGCCATGGGATTGTAGCTATATTGCACGAGACCGGAATCGCCGCCAGCCCAATTGGAGACCGTCTCCGTGTCCTCGGCCTTTGACCAAGTATAATTGACCGTAAACAGAAGACTGTTTGAGAACTTGCGCTTCACGGTTATTTTAAGCGCGTTGTAATTTGACACACCATCATAAAAGTTCCCAGCCAAGCCGGTGTACTGCGGGTAAGGCTCCTGAAGCAAGGCGTTTCCTGGCCCCAGGAGATTTTCAGGAACTTGGTCGAAGTTTGCAAACCATGGAAGATGGATACCTCGCGTCCACGCATAACCCACGTCGACGAAAATGCCGTCCGGCAGTTGGTGCTGAATGTCCACATGAGCTTGCTGAATGTAGGGAATAGGAGCGCGATAGGGATAATAACCTATCGACTGGCCGTTGAGGAGGGAGGCAGTACGTGTTGCCGCGGTAGGAACTAAGGCAGGCGCGGGGCCCTGCGTCAAGGTGGGATAATCCGCTAACATTGTCGCGGTAGGAGGGGACACGCTGAAAATCGGGGTGTACAAGTCGGGAGAAGTTTCGAAGCCAGTTGGGTCCCACCCCTGACCCATCGCGCCGGAGTAGTTCGCACCCGCCCAGACTTGATCGAAAATTCCGAAGGCGCCGCGAACCGCCCAGTTATCGCGGGGCGACCACGCAAATCCTACACGTGGCTGGAAGCCGTGATAGTTGCTTGCTTCCGTCGTAGTCCGTCCGTCTTGCCCCGCGTACCACAACGCGCCTGGTGTATTCGTAGCAGGATTGATAATGTTCGGATCGAAGTTGGAGAGTCTGTTATGGGCCTCGCCAAAACCTCCCAGCATCCCATATCGCAAACCGAGATTCAAGGTAAGATCTTTACGGATCTTATAGTCATCCTCGATAAACGCAGACCCCTGCCAGGACCTCCACCCCATCGTCGGGTACTCCGTGACCGACCATGTCTCCGGCAGGCCATAAAGAAAATCCGCGTACCCGAGGCCCGTGCTGGTCGGATCAGCAGGGTTCGCTGTCATAGAGCCGCTGAAAGTGAAGTTTGCCGTGGTGTTAGCAGACCACCCGTTGAAATTATTGTACAGCCTGTCAAACTCACCACCCATGTTGAGAATATGCTTTCCTTTGACTATGGTTAGCACGTCCGAAGGACCATAGGTCCCCTGACCCATCACACAGGTGACGCCGCCGCCTATGTACGTCGAGATGGCACCATTTATAGTGATGTTGGGAAACAGATTTGCCATTGGATTCAACTCACCTAACTGCGAAGGATAGTTCGTACTCGCGTTGGCGGGAAGACAATGTTCGTGGGTACGGAGATACGTAAAGTGGGCCACGTTGACCATCGAAGGTTTGATTGTCCAGGAGTCTGTGAGGACGTCCTGTTGCTCCAAATAATTGTCAACATAGTTCTCTGTTGGAAATGCGTTCGGCTCGGGGAGAAATGATTTAGAGAAATTCAGGGCAAGCGAAAGCTGGTTGGCCGCGGAAAAATGATACTGCGTGCTTCCGCCGATCCATTCGTCAGTGTTCGGGAAGATCACATTGTCAAAGTAGTTGTTGTACAAACCGGGTAGATTCGGTTTCGGAAAGTATTGCTGAGCTGCGGCGGCAAAAGGAGAAATCTCCGAAGGAGGAATTGTGTTGTTAGGTAGCGGGCTTCGGACGCCATTGACTAAACTCGCCGGGTCATACACGGTTGGGTATACTGAGCTCGAAAAATCGCCCGCTTCCTCGGCGGCGGTCGGGACAGTGTACAATCCAGGGGAGTACTCGACTTGGCGCATATCCTGGTATGAGAAGAAAAAGAACGCCTTGTTGTGTTTGATGGGGCCGCCTAGCGTTCCGCCGAATTCATTCCAATGATACGGAGAGGTCGAGGGCTCAAAGAAGTTTCGCGCATTTAGAGACGTGTTCTGCACGTACTCAAACAACGAGCCGTGCCACTCGTTGGTGCCCGTCTTCGTGATCACATTGAACACCGAAGATCCATTCCCGAAGGCTGCGCTGTAGTTGTTCGTCTCCGCTTTAATCTCTGCGATGCTCTGCATTGGGGTGTCGTTGACGACGTCCGGATTATTGTTGTCAGCGCTCCACATTGCGGTGCCCCCGTTAACGAGCCAATTCGATGTGTAGGGCGCGGATCCGTTCACGCTCGTGTTAGTTCCGCCAAAGGCATTAATGGCACCCGGAGCAACTCCGGGAAGCAAATTGGTATAGCTGTACCATTGCATGCTCACGTTCGGCAGGTCGTAGACCTCCTTGGCTGATAGGCTCGCGCTGCTCTCCGAGGTCGCAGTTTGAACAAGCGGGGTGGCTGCTGTCACCGTTACCTCTTGCGATACAGACCCCACGCTCAGCGTTGCATTCACTTCGACCACCTGCACTCCCAGTGTTATTCCATTCCTGATAAACGTACGGAATCCGTTTTGCGAGAAGGTGATTGAGTAGGTCCCCGACAGGAGCGTGGGCGCATCATAGATTCCACTTGCATTTGTTGTAGTCCGAGTACTCACGCCGGTCAGCACATTGGTGAATGTTACCTCTACGCCAGGCACGACGGCCCCCGACGGATCGGTCACTAACCCGCGGATCTCACCAGTATTTGCATTCTGGCTGAGGAGAATGCCGGTCGATCCCCCCACCAGTAGTAGAATTTCCAGGGCAAGTATTCTCAATGCAATAACCCTTTTCATTTTCATATCCTCCTCTAATCACCTCTGAGAGCATCGGTGCCGTTTACGTCTTTTCCCGGTTGTTTCGTTGTGAAATGTCGCCGACACGGGCAAGTTCCAAAATCCCGTAGAGTAGACCTTGGATCGTTGCGAGGGGTAGCGCACCTCCGGCAGGCCTGTCAAGGAGGTTGGGGTCTACCGCTCATTTCCTTGTATAAGGCCTTCACGCGGTCCTTCGTCTGCTTGATGTCTTGAAAAAGCTGCAACTCCTTCTTAGCCTCCTCCGGTAGCTTGAGCCTCTCATACGCTTGACCCAACTGGTAGTGTGCGTCTGTATTGAGCGGATCAATCTGCGCCGCCGCCTTCAAGTACGGAATCGCCTGAGGGAGCTTTCCGCCTATCATGAGCACCTTTCCCAGGCCGAGATTTGCCTGCGCACTTCCCGGATCCATTCGTAACGCGCCGTGGTAGTAAGCGTCGGCGTCTGTTAAGCTAGATTGGCGAAGCGCGATCTCTCCAAGCTGGCATTCAATAGAGGCGTTGTCACCTTCTGTTCTCTCTGCCGTTTCAAATTCCTGCTGCGCCGCAGCTTGGTTTTGCGTGTTATTGGGCGCCAATTGAAGGATTGCTTCGCCTAGCTCGAAATGGACGCCGGCCAGGTGGGGGTCAATAGCAAGAGCTTTTCTGTAATGCTTGATAGCTTCTTGAAGATCTCCCGCGTTAACCAATCGGTCCGCGATCATTTCCTGCATCTGAGCCGACCCGGGGGCCAGGATCGCCAGCTTGTTCATCGTCTCGTAGGCCAAGTCGTTGTAAATCCGCTGTGCCATAAACAAGACATCCAGATTATCTGGATTCAGGTCCACCAAAACTCGGGTCACGGAAGCGGCACGGTCAAGCGCCGCCTGTCGGTAATAAAGGCCTGCTAACGCCATGCCTACCTGCGTGCGAAGGTTTCGATCTTGCAGTTCTGAGAATGATCTTTCGAGCAAGATCTGGGCCGAACTGTCTCCTAGTTTCATCTCACAGATTCCTAGGAGAGCTTGTGTCTTCACCAGAGACGGGTCAATCGCCAGCGCCTTGGTGAGGTATCCTGATGCTTGCGAGTAGTTGCCCTGAAGGAACGCCACCCCTCCCAGATCGGCGTATGCCTCTGCGTTTCTTGGGTCGAGCGCAAGAACTTCGAGGAACTCTTTCGTGGCCGTCGCCGGAGCGCCGGCCTTCAAAGCGGCCAAGGCACGCTTAAAATGAATTTGGGCTTCGGTTGAACTCGAGGCTGAAGATTGGCCACCGGCGCTTGCCAGGGAGAAAGCTGAAACGAGCAGGAAAATCGCTGTCCTCATCACAGCATCCTACGCCAAGCCGCGGGAGGAGCGAGGTTTTTCGTTAGCGTTAACGCGGCAATGGCCTCTATAACACTTACCACCTGGCTTGTCAATAGTTTTTTGAGTTAACCTGTCGGAAGTCCCCTCGGCGCCCGTTCGTGATCTGGCAGGACCTTCTCCGCTAGGGTGATTTCCCCCTCCACCTGTTCCGTTGATGCTTCATGACTCGCTCAACGGATCACGCCGTGATTCGCCGGTCTAAGCCCGCAACGGCTAAGCCGGAGGTATTCTCCTGGTTTGCGTCGGGAAGCCGGCGAGGTGGAGATTTCAAATGGCGGGTCTCTCGGAACAAATAGAGGTTTGACCGCATCACGATGGCGGGACTCAAATGGTATCGGCTCGGGATCGGGCGGCCGTGAAGCGCATGCTCAGTAATCAGCCGGACCGCAGTCTGCCCCTGAACGTAGGGGCGTTGGTAGATCGTGGCCTGAATCGTCTGCTTCTCGAAGAAAGGCACGATTTCCTCGAAAAGATCCGTCGCGACCAGCCGCACCTTTCCTGCAACGCCGCGCGCCCGGAGGGCATAACAAACAGGCAGGCAAATCCCGATATTCACATATATACCCGCGACGCAGGGACATCTCCCGAGCAAGTCCAGGCATTTTTGGAAGGTCCCGTCGTCGTCCTCGTGTCCTTCGATTACCTCAATGACCTCGCCGCCTTCACAATATTCCGGAAACGCGCAACAAAAACCCTCGGTTAGATCGCGGTGTTGCTCCGTCTGCAGAAACCCGGTGATCACCGCTGCCTTGGCGCCGGGAGCGACAAAGCGGGCCGTTAACTCCGCCGCCAATCTCCCTGCCAAATCGGGATCAACGCAAACCGCAGAGGACCGCAAACTGTCTGGGGCATCTGAGTCCACACAGATCACGCGGATGTTTCGCTGCTCAGCATCGTTGATCAGCAGTCCCACGCAGTGGGGATCCCCCGGCGTGATGATGAGCGCTTGGGTGTCGGTCTTCAGCATCTCCTGCAAGCGCTCATATTCTCCCACACCCAGCCAGTCGACAGGCCGGTACAGGACTTCGACCCCCTGAGACTCGAAACGCCGCCCTCCGTCCAGAATCCCGTCACGCAACTGGTCGTAGAAGAAGTGCGGTTCGCGGGGAATGCACGCGCCAATCTTGGCGTTCGCGCGCCCGATCAACAGCATACGGGCGGCGAGGTTTGGGGTGTATCCCCCATTCTTGGCAATCTGCAAAACCCTCTCGCGTGTTTCTTCGCTGACCCCTTTGCGGACATGCAGGGCCCGGTCAACTGTCCCAATGGATACACCGGCGAGTTCGGCTATTTGGGGAATCCCGAGCTTCCCTCTTTCGACTTCCGCGCGACTTTTCGGTCCTGAGCTTTTCATCGTGATCCAGCTCCAAGTTCCTCAACGTTTAAGGAATCCGGTTGCGGTCCTCGCACCGTTAACGTTAGCCATCCTAGATGAAGCACCGGTTTCGTGTCAATCTGGAGGTATGTGACCGCCGATCGCACTGGATCGCGCAGGACGAGGGCCTGCACCAGCCCGGCTAGCGTTTCCGATGCGCCGACCTGTACTGATGCGTGAGGCGAATTAATGGGGCATGACGCCCCGCCACGAAATCTGGCGGTCATGAGGAAATCGGCTGGATCATTTCTCCTCGCGCGACCCAGACGGGTGAAGTATCGGCTACGGTACAAGTTCTCAACTCCGGCGGACGAGCCGGGGCGGAGGTCGTGCAGTTATACATAGGCGCGGATCATTCCAGCGTGGACAGACCGGTGAAGGAGCTCAAGGGATATAAAAAGGTGTTTCTTGGCCCAGGCGAAAGCACCACGGTCCAGTTCGCAACGGGGCATGATCAGCCAGCGCCAGTCGGTGGTCGGCAAGCACACATCGAGCATCTGCAGCGTGGCCAGCTTTTCCAACACCGCCCGGGGTGTCAGGCTGGGCGCCAAGGCAACCAGTCGCCGCTTCAGGGTCACCCAGAGCGCGTAGGCCAGGAAGCCCACGAAGATGTGGGCTTCCACGCGCTTCTTCACCTGGTGATAAATCGGACGCAGTCCCAACTCACTCTTCAAAGCGTGGAAGGCGGCTTCCACCTGCATCAGTTGGATATAACATTCCCACAGGACCGCGGGGTTCTCGCTCACCCAGTTGGAGCGCAGCAGATAGTGCCCGTCGCGTAGTTCCGCTTTCCGCAACTTCTCTTTGTCCAACTGAAAGCTGAACGTCTGCCGGGTGACTTGGCTGGACATACTGATTCACAGGAAACATGCACTCTCGCGCTTCCGCGGCTCGACTTGACGCTGCGAACCTCTCAACGCCGCATTTATCAGGCAAGCCATTCGAAATCAGCTTCGCAACGACACAGCCAAACGTCACGTCGGCTCGGGCCTCAGCGGCGACCAATTTCCTCCGTTCGGCGGACAGAAAGGACGCGACAGATGCGTACTCGCCTTTGCGGCGGTCGCTAGGGAACTCTCATGGCCGAAGGCATTACACGGGTCACGACTTTAACGTTGCTGGCCCTTACCTCGGCGAGAGAGTTTCCCGACCTGTTAACTGGGAAGTGAAAAAGGAGTATTGGTACAGTTCACTAATTAGATGCTCTTTGTAACACCGAAAGCAGGTGCGCTCTTGATCGGCTTCTGTAAGTTGCTTATTCTGCGGTGTTTATGCTACGCCCCAGAGTGATTCGAACACCCGGCCCCTTACTTCGTAGTCATGCGCGCGGGCGAGAAACCGGCCCGAATTCCTCCACCGCATCGAGATCTTGCGGCCGGCCTTCTTTAAGATGGGCAGGAATCTATTAGTGTCTGCGGTTAGTCTGTTTGCGTGAATGACTACCTAGCCTCGGCCGTCTCCGGCATTAAGTGCTTTGCGCAGAGCGCATTCCAACGGCACGACTCCGACGGCGGTGCCAAGCTTCGGCCCATCATTCTCCGGCAGAGTGGAAAAGCTGTCGTGACATCTCGCAAGCGGAACCGTGTGGTCGGCCCCCCGGAGTTTTCGCACAGTCGCACAGAATTAACCGGGTTTTCGCACAGTTGCGCCTTTCTCTAGCTGACAAGCTGGGCTACATAAATTGTATGTTATTGATGAGCCGTGGTTTTTGGTGGACCTGGAGGGGTTCGAACCCTCGACCTCATGACTGCCAGTCATGCGCGCTCCCAACTGCGCCACAGGCCCCTACGTCCGACGATTAACTTGTATCATGGCTGCGTGGGGGTGTCAATCCAAGAAGAAGAGAATGCCCCGAATAGAGAAATGCTAAATTTGAAAACTCCAAGAGCGAGTTTCCCACTCCTTCCACCGGGCTTGGAAATCCGGCCCAGAGCGCCGGATTCCCACATTCCCATAGCCACGACGACGGCGGCAGAACCCCAGAAGAGGTCCAGGCGGCAAACCCGAACCGATTTCCAAGGTGTCGCAGCCCGGAAAGGGGTATGCTTCGCCGCAAGCGTGCTCAAGTTTTGAAGCTTGTTACTTTATCCATGCCCACTCGAGTTGGATGTACACGAAGAGTGCCAGTGCGAGTGTCAGGGCGCGTCTTCTCCTCAAGGAAAGAAGTTGGACCTTGATTGTCTCGGCACCACTGCCAGAGGGAAAGTCAGCGACGAGCATGGCGGCAAGGATGATAAATAAAGGAAGAACTGGGAAATGCAAGCGGGGGTTGGAAAATACCAGCCAGTAAGGCAGCGAGTAGAGAAGCACCGACCCCGAAATAAGTAAACACTGTCCAGGCTTCACCCATTCCTGGGGTCTCCGGAATAAAGACCAAATCGCCAGGATCATAATCGGCCAGTAGATTACAGCATTGAGACAAGTCAAAACGGCGGCCATCCAACCGCGCGACGAGCCATTTTGGAAGTGGCTCGCCAGCCCCGTTGCGCGGAAGGTGGGGAAGGCAAAATAAACCCGCATCCGGTTGAATGTCCTGACCGCGAAAAGGTCGGGCCGCGACAAGATATGGTGAAGAGCGATCCGCCGGTACAAGGCGTCTCTTGTCGCCGGCGGCTTGCTCTGTATTTCCTGGAAAATGGCCATAAACTCGTCGGGGAATCCCAACTCCGCCTGTCCCCCCGGCCAGGTCTTATACAGGGGAGTGTAAGGGTTGTTCCCAAGGAAGAAATTCATGGCGTTGGCTTCATTTATCCAAATAAACCTCCCCGTCATTTCGTGCGCTTTCCGCAGCCACGAGGATAACAAGATGACTGCCGTCACCAAACACAGGAGAGCCATGCAGATTTTCCTGGTCCTCAGCAGAAAGAACAGAGGGGCGGCAATAAGGAGAAGAATACTCGCAGGCCTGACGAGTTCTAGCAGTCCCAAGAGGAAACCTGTGAAAGCCGAGAGGCCCATAGAGACCTGATCGCAGGCCAAGCTGGCCGTCCAAACAATGGCCAGTATTAGAGTCGCGGCAGGCAATTCCGTGAGCGGCTCCACGGAACACGAGATGCACGCTGGATAGATCGCGAAGACAAGCGCTGCCATGTTACCCGCAGTCCTTGTTGAAATCAGCTTGCCATACCCATAGAGGAGAAAAGAGCAGGCGACATAGACGCACAGCATCGATGCCCGAGCGACGATTGCCCCCGGCCCCAAGGCGCCATGCGCGAAGGCGAGGTAATAGGGGAGACCGGGTGGCCAATAAGGAGAGAATCTTTCGCCATGAAGCAGTTGGAGAGCCATCGCGTCGTAGCCGCTCGCATCGCTGACGAGCGGCAGATGCGCCCGCACGACGAGCGCCAGCAGCCTCAGGATCATGCCCAAACCAAGGATGCAATAAATGGCGTATGGGGAGTCCAGGGAGTGAAGAAGGCGCTGATAGGTTGCCGTCAAGATGACCTCCTACGAAATTGGGCAGATTGCAGTGAACATGCCTGCTGTCCTTCCCAACCTGCCGGCGCGCTATGGTATTGTACCAGTTTGTTTCAAGAGGATTGAGAGGAGGCAGATCAGCCGCACCGGGAGGAGACAGCGAACCCTCCTTTTACAGTTATGGGGTCGGTCGGCGGCTTGGCAAGCGGCGCTGCCCCACTGCACGGTGTTTCGGGAACAAATCTTCTTTGCTTGGTGTCAGTATAGGTGACCAGGAAGGCAAGTGCGGTCTTGCAGTTGAAACGGGGAAGTGGTATCGTATGGGCGTGATGGACACCGCGCGGACCGTGGGGATGGCGATTGAGCGGGCGCTTCCCGCAATCAATGAAGAAGCGCCTTTGGTCGCGGAACTGCAAGCAGGTTCCGAAGAGGCCTTCGCTTACTTGCTGGGAGTGTACCAGAACCCGGTCTTCAATCTCATTTCGCGCATTCTCGAGAACCCGGCCGAGGCGCCGGACGTTTTGCAGGATGTGTTCATCAAGGTCTTCAAGGGGATCCGGCAGTTTCATGGTGACAGCACTCTGAAGACCTGGATTTACAGGATAGCCATTCATGAGGCTTCAAATCACCGGCGAGGCTGGATGCGGCGGCACTGGCACGAGCCCGTGTCGATTGATGACACGGGCGCCGGGGTAGTTTTGACGGCGGCTGAAGCGCGCGCCAGCGGTGAAACTCCGTATCGACTCCTCGAACAGGCGGAGCGGCAAGAGATAATGCGCCGGGCGCTTGCCAGCCTGGCCCAGCCATACCGCACGGTAGTGGTTTTACGGGAAATTGAGGGGCTGGCCTACGGGGAGATTGCGCAAGTGACGGGGATGGCAGAGGGAACGGTGAAATCCCGTTTGATGCGGGGCCGGGAATTGCTCCGCAGGAAACTCATGAGTTGTTTGGGTAAAGCCGATGTTTGAAGGATGCGTTGAAATTCGGAATCATTACTCGGATTACCTGGATGGTTTATGTGATCCCCAGGCAATGAAATCGATTCGTTTTCATTTGAGCTATTGCGTCTCCTGCCGGCGGGAGCTCGAGACGTGGGAAACCATGCAGGCGGACCTGCGCGGCCTGCCGCGTCTTCAAGTACCTCCTGAACTGGCCTTGCGACTGCGCGTCGAAGCTTCTCGGGCGCTGCACAGGAATTTGTTCGGGTGGGTGCGGGTTTGGATGGATAACGTCCTTCAGCCGGTGCTTCTCCCGGCCTCGGGCGGGGTATTGGCAGCGATTGTTTGCTTTTGCCTGATTATGGGTTCGCTGGTTGTTCCGGCCAGCAAGACACCGGATGTCCCCCTGGGCTCGCCGACCCCGCCTGCCGTTCTCGAGCTGGCGCCAATTGATTTGAACACCCCCGATGCGCCGGTGATCGTGGTGGTCCCGGTGGACGCAGGCGGCCGCGCCATGGGGTACCGCGTATTATCCGGCAAGAGTTCCCCGGAGCTCATCCACCAACTGGACCGCGTCATTTACTTCAGTAACTTCCAGCCCGCTACTTGGTTTGGCAGACCCACGCACGGACAATTCGTTCTTTCCTTGCGGAGAATTACAGTCCGAGGCTAGTCTTTTTGGTTGCTACCGTCTTGCAGGCTATCCCTTTAGTTCCCCAGCGTCCCGCGCGCCGCGAGGAGGAGCCGCGGAGGCCTCTGTTTGAGGTCCGCGCTATCTTTGCTTCACCCCGACGATTGCATCGTTGGAGAAGCATAAGTGTCCTCGCCCTGCTGCTGGCCGGGATACCGGCGCGCGCTCAGCAGCAGGAAGGCAACGTCATTCTGCAGCCCAGCGAGCAGGTTTTCTGCGTTATGGCTGCCCTCAACGCTGGCGGGTATGATGCGGGCCTGGGGCTAGCGAAGGCTGATGACACTCGCGAGGAAGCGAGGAAGTATCTAGACCAATTGCCGGCGCAGATGACCAAGAGCCTGAGGAGTTTTTTCTCGGAGCATCGCGTGGAAGGTGATCCTGGGGCAGACCTTGGCCAGTACATTTCTTTGGCGCTTCTGATGGGCCCCCCTCCCGACTTCAAATTGACGGTGCCTCAGACCGACCTTCCCCCAGACGCCAAGGCGGTCTCCGGGCTCGTTCCACTCCTAAGAACACTCTACGCACAGGCGAAGCTCCACGACCTCTGGTCCGGATTGCAGGGGCGGTACCACGCGGTGCAGCTTCTCTACTCCCCGGCGGTACGCCAAGCCATTCTCATGACGGATGTGTACTTCCGTTTTCCTGTGGGTCAGTACTTGGGGCGGACCTACCGGATCGACCTGGATCTGTTAGGTGTGCCGGACCAGGCGCAGGCGCGGATTTATGGGATGGATTACTATCTGGTGATTACGGCTTCCAAGCAGCCGACCCTGGACGATATCCGTCACCAGTACCTGCACTTTCTCCTGGATCCGCTCGCCGCCCAATACGCCGACGACATCAATGAAAAAGCCCGGCTGCGCGGAATTGCCTATCGCGCCCCCGCTCTAGCCTCTGCTTTCAAGGGGGATTTTCCTCTGCTGGTTACCGAATGCCTGATCCGCGCGGCGGAGTTGCGCCTGGACAAGCGCCCGCCCGCGGAGGCCGAGAAGAGGCTGGCGGAAATGACGGCGTCAGGTTTGATCCTGGTCCGTTATTTTTATGAGTCTCTGATGGTTTTTGAGAAGCAAGAGTCGTCGATGAGCGTTTTTTACAAGCAAATGATCCAGAAGATTAATCCGCTTGAAGAGGAGCGGAGGCTGGCCAAGGTTACGTTTACCCCCGCGCCCACTCCCCCCGCCCAAGCCCCCCCGCCCCCGGCAAAGACCGAGGAAGAACGGTCACTCGATGAAGCCGACAACCTCTTCTACCGAGGCCGATACAGCGAGGCAAAGCTGGCCTACCAGGCGGTGCTCGAGAAGGTGGATCCCAAGAGCGAGCGCGCTCTCTTCGGCTTAGCCATCGTGGCGAGTAACATGCGTAAGCCGGATCTCGCCGAAGAGTATTTCCAGAAGACCCTGGAAACGGCCCGCGATCTTCGTCTCGTGACCTGGTCGCACATTTACCTGGGCAGGCTGGACGATTTAAGGGGGAAGCGTAATGACGCGCTGGCCCACTACCGGGCCGCGTCGTTGACCGCCGCTGCCTACCCCATGGCCCTGCGGGCGGTGCAGGCCGGCGAGGCACAACAGTTCGGCTCCAAATAGTGTCCTGATTTGAGTTTGGCGCCTAAAACCAGGCAGCAGAGCCCCTCTGGAAGCTTATGTTTCGAGGACTTTGACGCGACCCTGACAGGGGGCCGCCAGCAAGAGTGAAATTACGACTGAACATGCGACGTGGATTGACATAGGTGCGTCATTCTTGTACTCTCAACGCATTGAACCTTATGGGAAATGACGCAAGATGAATTTAGAGAGTCGAGAGGCATCATGAGAATCAATCGAATCCTTTGGGTATTGGGAATAATCACCTTTTCTGGCCTTCTATACGCGCAAAGGGGGCAGCCCCCGGCCCCGCAACCGGCCCCGGGCCAGCAACAGACCACGAACCAGCAACAGACACAGGGAATAAACCCACAACAGACGCAGCAGGTTGGGAGCCAGGTAACGACTAACGAAAAGGCAAAGAAGCCGACGGGGCCTGTCCCGCTCAGCGAGAAGGAAGTAACGAAGGAAATCAAGAGCTCCCCGGCGGAAACGGTGATCAAAGACGTGAAGGAGCGCGGAGTAGATTTTGACATGACTCCGGACATCGAGAAAAAGCTGCGCAAGGCCAAAGCCACCGACGCGGTGGTCGAGGCGGTGCGACAGGCGGGGCCGAAGGTGCGCGCGCAGATGGCGAAGCTGGTGATGGGGCCAGGGCCGGCCGGCACTCAGGCCATCCCTAAAGAGCAAGCCCAGGCCTACGACGCCCTCAAAACCGAGTTGGACCCTGAGAAGGCTATCGCGATGGTTGATGATTTCGCCAAGAAGTATCCCGACAGTTCGCTCCTCAGCTATGTTTATTCCTTCGGTGCAAATGCTTATCAACAAAAGGGGGATGTGGACAAAGTCGTCGATCTGACTGACAAAAGCCTGAAGTTGAATCCTGATAACCTCATGAGCTTGATATTGAGCATCGGGATGATGCCCCAGCCGCAATATCTCAATAACCACAAGGCCGAGCAAGAGAAGATTCTCCAGCAAGCAGAGAGCGAAGCCAATCACGCGCTGGAGCTTGTTTCGAAGCTTCCCAAACAGCCTAACGAGTCGGATGCGGATTATCAGAAGCGCGTGGCGGAGATAGGCAGTCAAATTCACGGACCTCTGGGCATGATCCACCTTGAGCTGGCGAATGGAGGCCTGGCGGGCCCGGACAAAGCTGAACTGGCGAAGGCTGAGCAGGAATTCAACACCGCCGTGACCACGACCAGCCATCCCGATCCCCGAGATTACTATCGTCTGGGGGAGACTTACAGGATGGATGGCAAATGGGACGAAGCCATTCAAGCTTTTACGAAGGCCGGCGATCTTGGGCAGGGCACGTTGATCAAGACTTACGCCGATCAGCAGATTGGAGAAATCAAAAAGCAGAAGGCGGCCCAGGGTTCGCCCGGCAAATCCTAGAAGTCTTGAAGTGCAGGACTTGTTTCGAATTCTTTCGTACCTTCTGAGCCGTGGATATGCCTTGAAGGCATGACTGAGAATCCTTTTCATCGCTTGCAAGACTTAATCGGCTACCGGTTCCAAAATCCCCAGCTTCTCTTGGAGGCACTCACTCACTCTTCCTACGCGAGGGAGGCTCCCGGGACCTGTCGAGACAACGAGCAGCTTGAATTTCTGGGTGATGCAGTCTTGAATTTCCTGGTGAGCGTTGCTTTGGTGAACGCTTTTCCCGAGTGGGAGGAGGGTAAGCTGACTCGAGCGCGGGCGCGCCTGGTGGCGGCGGCACACCTCAGTACAGTCGGAATGCGTCTGGAACTCGGAACCTATCTGCGGCTCGGGCGGGGAGAAGAGAAAACTGGCGGTCGGAACAAGTCCGCCCTCTTTGTGAACGCCTTGGAGGCGCTGGTGGCCGCGCTATTCCGAGATGGGGGACTGCAGGCCGCGGAGGGGTTCGTCACGAGCTTTGTTCTTCCCATGGACTTGGCCGCGTCCGGGGAGGAATTGTTTTCGGTCGATTATAAGTCTGCGCTTCAGGAATACCTTCAGGCGTTTCGTAAGTCGCCGGCGGAGTACCAGGTTGTGGAGGAGACAGGGCCCGAGCACCAAAAAACCTTCACCGTGGAAGTGCTGGCGAGCGAGAAGGTGGTGGCGCGCGGGCGAGGCACAAGCAAAAAGGCCGCCGAGCAGGAAGCGGCGCGAATTGCACTCGAACGTTTGCGTGAGAAGACTGTAGAAAATGGCTGAGCCTTACAGGAAATCTTCGCTGCGGGACACCTTCGAGTCCTTGATTGTGACGGTCATCCTGGCCATCTTCGGGACTACCTTCGTCATTCAAGCTTTCAAAATTCCCACCGGCTCGATGGAGAACACCCTTTTGATCGGCGATCACCTGCTGGTGAACAAGTTTGCCTTTGCTTACCATTCCAGCGCGTTGGCTCGCTTTCTACCCTATCGGAGTGTTCACCGCGGCGACGTCCTTGTCTTCAAGTTCCCGGGGTCGCCGGAAGAGCAATCTGAGCCCGGCGAACACTTCGTAAAGCGGGTCATCGGTTTGCCTGGTGATCGGGTCCGCATATTCCATCGGCAAGTCTATGTGAATGGCCAGCCCCTCTCTGAGCCTTATGTTTACCATGCTTGGCCGGATATGCAGCGCTCGGGAGATGATTTCCCACCTCCTGACTCGGAGTATCTGCAAGGCGCAACGACGCTTTGGAGCGCGGAGATGCCGAGCCATGTCAACAGGGACGGAGAGTTGGTGGTTCCGGCGGGGTATTACTTCGCCATGGGCGACAACCGCGAGCAGAGTTGGGACAGCCGTTTCTGGGGGTTCGTCCCGCGGGAATTAATCTCGGGACGCCCTCTGCTGATTTACTGGTCGTACGAGACCCCTCGTGACGAGTACATGCATACTTCGTGGAGCGACTGGCTCTCTCAGGCCGTTAGCTTGCTGATTCACATCCCCACCAGGACGCGCTGGCGGCGCACCTTGAAGTTGGTGCGTTGATGAGCCCGTGGGTCCACCGACGCGGCCGAATCGCCTCGAAGATGGTGCGCTGATGAGCCCTCGGGTCCACCGACGCGATCGAATCGTCTTACTGGCTCTTCTCCTGAGCGGGATCGCAGCCTGGCTCATTCCCTCTTACTTCAGCGCGGAAAGGTACCGCCATCGTCTCCAGGCGGGGTTGGAGCGCACGCTCCACCGCCATGTCACGTTCGGCAGAGTGTCGGTTCGGGTGCTGCCGCGGCCGGGCTTCGTGATTGAAAACGCCGCGATTCAGGAAGATCCCGCTTTCGGATCCGAGCCCTTCGTCCGAGTAGATCGTATCGAGTGCGACCTCCGATGGCAGACTTTGTTGGGCGCGCAACTGGGTTTCTCTCATTTTCGACTTCAACACCCCAATATCAACCTGGTGCGCGAGGAGGGAGGAGGCTGGAACGTTGAACGGCTTTTCCTCGTTCTGACAGCCGCGGACCTCGAAAACAGGGGTCAGCGGTACAACGACTTGGCCGCCGCGGGCCTCAAAAACGAAAGTCCGCGCCACGACAGCGCCAGTCCACCGGATTTGGAAGTGGAAGACGGCCGCGTGAATTTCAAGTTGGGAGAAAACAAGAAGCTCCTCGCCATCACCGGCCTGCGCGCTCGGCTGAGTTTTGATCCGGCCCATAGTTATTTGCGATTCCAGTTGCTGGGCTATCCCGTGCGCGCGGATCTTCCTTTGCCCACACCCGGGGCCGTAGAATTGACTGGAGAATGGGCTCCCGGGAGAGATTTACGGGGGCCGCTGAATGCCGTAGTTCGAGCGCGGGAGGCGCTCGTGTATGATTGGGCGCCATTGGTGACTGGCCGCGACATGGGATTATACGGTGTCGTGGATGCTGAAGTGCGCATTACGGGGTCAATTCGAGCCCTCAGCTTCGAAGGCCGGGGCCGGCTCAGTGAGTTGCATCGCTGGGACCAGATTCCGCCATCCGATCCTATGCCGTGGACGATGACCTTTCGGGGGCAACTGGATCGGGACCGGGGCCGTGTTCTGCTGGAAACTACCGAGGCCTCCTTCGCAGATTCTCATATTCGCCTCTCCGGAACCATCGATTACTTCCCTAGTTCGCCCGAACTGGATTTGGTTCTGGCACTCGAACGGTCCCGCTTGGAGGATTTAATGGCTTTGGCGGGGAGGCTTTGGACCTTGAAGGCAGGATTTGGAATTCGAGGACGAGTTGACGGAATGCTTGCCATCCAGGGATCCTGGGCGGAGCCGCGTTACGGAGGGTTTGTGGGGGCGCGTAATGTCGTACTCTTCACCCGCAGCGCCGTTTACCCTACCTCCGAACTCGCGGTACGAATCGATAATGGCGGGGCACACCTCGCCCCTGTACATATTACCCTTGCGCCGCGCGTAGCCTTGGAAGCTGAAGGTTCACTCGATCGAGGCACGAAGTCCTTCCCCTACGAGTTGACCCTTTCCTGCAAAACGGTTCCCCTTCGAGATGTCCTCAACTTCGGCCGGGCGCTCGGGCTGAGGACGCTCCAAGGCTGGAACGCCCTGGGTTCCGGTACCGCATCGTTTCATCTTAGCGGTGCGCTCATTCCACCCTCTCGACCCGCCCTTAAGGGCCGGGCCGAGCTTCGTGCTGCCCGGTTGGTGATCCCCGGTTTCACTGAGCCCATTAATATCCCGCGCGCCAGCCTCCAGGTCGATGGCCATGAAATCATCGTTGACCACCTGCTGGCCGTCCTCGGCACCAGCGTCTTTTCCGGGCGCCTGGAACACCGCGGTGACCGCCACACCCCTTGGATCTTCGACCTACATACTGACACGCTTGACCTCCAGCAGGCCGCCTCCTGGTTTGTGGCCCTCCCCCACCGCAATCCCGGACCGCTGGTCCGACGCTTTCCAGGCCTTGCTTCGTTTGCCATGGAGCGTGAGGTAGCCTCCAACTTATTCTCTTCCTTGAGCGCCCGCGGGCATTTTTCGGCTGCCAAGATCACCTTCCGTGAAACCAGGCTGGACGAATTCCAGACTGGCGTTGAGATCACGGGCCGGGTGGTTCGACTCTCCAATGCCACATTCCAAACGGCGGGCGGGCAGGGTCGTTTAAACGGCCGGGTGGACCTTGCGGGTAGGCCGGCTCGCCTCGTGGGGGATGTTTCCTTGTCCGGAGTTGGCGTGCAAGCGATCGCGCTTCATCTGCCTCCCGTGCTTCACGGGGCCCATGGGTCATTGTCCATGAACGGGCACTTCGAGACGGCGGGGCTGAGCCAGGAAGAAATGAGCCAGAATCTGGAGGGACGTGTGGGGGTCGTAGCCAGAGATCTCTCCTTGCCTGGGTTTGATCCCGTGGGTAAATTTGTGAGCCTTGCGGGCGAGGGCGCCCTCGAACCCCTTCGAGCGCCAGTGGGGTTACGTTCGGTAACGTTGAATTTTCAGGTTCACGACCGCCAGGTGGTCCTGAAGAAAACCACACTGGAATTCTCCGGCGCCCGCTTAAGCCTGTCCGGGAGCCAGACATTCGATGGGCCAGTGAATCTGCACGTCGCCGCCGACTTGCAACGCCTTCGCCGCCGATGGCTAAGCCGCACCGACGTGGTTGACCTAGAGGTGCCACGCCTTGAGCTTGATCTCACCGGGTCGCTGGACAAGCTTGCGCCAACGAGCAGTAGCCAGGAGTCAGAAGTCAGAAGACCAGTGACGAGTGACAAGTGACGAGTGACTTCTGACTCCTGCTCGTCACTCGTCACAAGCCACTCGTCGCTGCACTTACATGCCACGACGCTACAAATCCTACGCGGCTGAGACCGGGGTCGTTTACCGGTATTTTTTCGAGTCGCGACGCAGCACCGTCCGTCCCGCCGGACTTGGGCCGGGGAGCGACTACATTTTTGTCCTGACGGCGGATCAAGGGCCGCCTTTCGCCCTGCGCATCTTCGTTTCGCAAAGGGCGACCGCGGCCTGGCGCGAAGCCCACACGAGGGAACTCGACCCCAGCGAGCAATACGCCCTTGCCAAGATGAGGTTATTCCGCGCCTTCGACGAACTTGAGAACCTTCGCGAAGAGAGCCTGAATCTGGTGGTGGACAACACCAACGTGGAGGGATTGCTCGCGGCGCTGGATTTGGTGTAGTGTATGTTCTGGGTTGGCGGGGTTATACAGTAATTAGTTGCATGGGACCGTTTTCCGCGAGGTTCGAAAGTGCAGACGCTTCGAAAGATGGCATTCTACGTCGTCGTGCTTTACGCCGGCCTGCTGGCAGGGTTGCTGGTGGTTATGCGCCAACCGGTAGTCTTCGGAAAAGTAATGTCGAAGCTGCCGGAGCCGCTTTTGAGGGTGGTTCCCCTCAAGCAGCTTTGGTTTCTCGCCCGTTCCGGGCGCTTGCGTGTGGGTGACCTTGCTCCGGATTTCAGCCTCCCTACCGCCGATAGGAAGGCGCGGGTTCGACTTTCCTCTTTTCGCCGGCACAAGCCGGTTGTGCTGGTTTTCGGCAGCTACACCTGACCTCCTTTCCGCCGGGAGGTTCCCGCGCTCAACAAACTCTATGAACAATACCAGGGTAAGGCGGCTTTTTTTGTGGTTTACATCATGGAAGCCCACCCCGTGGACGCTTGGCAGGACGACGACAATCTCAAAGAGAAGATCAGCGTGTCAAGCCCCAAGGACCTTCAGGAGCGCTGCAGGCTGGCGGAAACGTGCCTGACTAAGCTCTCGCTTACGATTCCGTCTTTGGTCGACGACTTGGCGAACTCAACTGAAATCGCCTACACCGCTTGGCCCGATCGCCTTTACGTCTTGGACCGTGAAGGAAATATCGCCTACAAGAGCAGGCCTGGACCGTACGGTTTTAAGCCGGGAGAAATGGCTGATGTCTTGAAGCAACTGCTCCCCGGCCCCTCCGCCCTGGCTGCCTTGCCGCACTGAAAAGCTGTCCCGCCTCGAAACCTACTGGTCTATCGACCCAAATGATTTTGGACCGCGCCCTCATAATCCTCGTCGAGTCCCGCTCCGCAATACAGCGAAGTCATGGCTTGCGATCTGCCGCCTTGATTTGCTCACCAAGTCGAGGTAGTCTCACACGATGAGGGAAACTTCATGCTGCGCTTTGAAATCGGGGCAGCACCCGCGAGGAATCCGTGACCATTAATATTAGAACACTCGATCAGGCGACCGTTCTTGACCTCGACGGCTCTTTTAAGGCAGGTGAAGCCGAGCAGGCGTTTCGACATTCTGTCGGCGAGTTACTCTCCGCCGGCGTCACCAACTTGGCCATAAACCTTACAGGAGTGTCTTTTCTCGATAGCTCCGGTGTTGGCTCACTGGTCCACACTTTCCTTACCCTGAAGAAAAGAGGAGGGAAATTCAAGCTCTTTGCAGCCTCCAAACAAGTTGCTCAAGTCCTCAGGATGGTTCGTCTGGACCAAGTCCTTGGCTTGGCAGATGATGAGACCGCTGCGCTCGCGAGTTTTTAGCGAGAGTTGGAAAAGAACCTATGCTCAAGAGACTTGTTGTGCTAATGCCCACATTCTTCGTCCTCGGACTGGTTGCTGGAGAAGAACCGAGCAACCCGCCCAGATACCAATCCGCCTTCATGCGCGTGGAATTGGCGCAGGATCAGCCCGCCTTTACAGCGCTGGCCGTTGACTCGCTGGGCAAGAACAAGCTGAGCGTGAATTCGCTCCGGCCGCCCGCCAGGCACGGAAATAGCTATTCCTTAAGCCGCGCGGGGTCGAGGTATGAATATCGGCCCGTAGGTGCGCCTTCGGGTTCGCCCCCCGTCTGGACTTTTGAATTCTCAGCGCAGGGCATCCATCTGCGCTCTTCGTTTTCCGGAGAAAATCCTCCTCCCTCGCTGGTGCTCACTTTCAATCCCCACATCAACCACGCAACACTTCTCGGGCTCATGAATGACGATGGCAGTGTCCGCCTGCCGGCGCTCCTGCACCTGCCTGACCAAGGCACCTTCCGTATTACTTCCAGCGCGCGCCAAGGGTTGGCGCTGGGCTACGACGCCCTGCGCTACCCGGAAGATCAGCAGGGGGACGATTATGTGAAGGTGACCTTCCCCGCTGCCTCCGCCGCGCAACCTCAAATTGATTACACTTGGGAAGTCGTGGCTATTCATCCGGCCTTGCCGGAACCCGAGCGTGACCCGCGTTTTGATGGCTTTCGCCGCAACTGGCTCAACATTTTTCAGCTTAATCCCCGCTTACGCGTGCTGGCCAACCACGCCGCCAGCGATCCGTGCGCCTTCACGGTCTTTGAATACTCCTCAGTGGCGGTGCGCACTCCGCCCCTTGCGCCGGGCCTAACCGCGCTCGACCTGATTCGGCAGACATTGGACCGCTACCTCAGCGGAATGAAGGCGTATGGAATGGCGGGATACGCCCCCGATGACCCAACTACTCGCTACGACTTTCTGGACACTTATCCCTCGTTGCTCACCGCTGCCTGGGATTATGTTCAGGGGAGCAACAATGAGGCGTGGCTGGAAAAGAACTACGCAGGGCTGAAAGACTGGGCCGCCAAGATGCTTGCGATGGATCTGGAGGGAAACGGTTTGCTCGAATATCCGGCGAGCGGTAATTCCGGTTCCTGGACTGAGCAAATCACCTTGCGCCCGGCGAACTGGTGGGACACGATTGGCTTTGGTCACGAGGACGCGTACTCCAACACCCTTGCATATCATGCCTTGCTTGGTATGAGCGAAATGGCCCGGCGTGCAAACAGGCCCGAAGACGCGCAGCTTTATGCAGCGCGGGCCGAAAAGCTCCGCTCCGTATTTTTCCAGACCTTCTACGATCCCCCAACAGGAGTGCTGGCAGGCTGGAGGAGCGCGGACGGGAAGTTGCACGATTACTACTTCACCTTCGTGAATAGCGCCGCCATTATCTACGGTTTAGTTCCGCAAGACAAAGCGAATCAGATCATGGATCGCCTGCTTGCCAAGATGAAAGAGGTTGGCTATGCGCATTTTGAATATGGCCTGCCGGGCAACCTGATTCCCATTCGCCGCGAGGATTACGTAGATCACGACAAGCGTTATGGCGGGCCTGAAAAAGCGGATGGGTCCGATGGGTTCGAGATCTACGAAAATGGCGGGGCCACCGCCTGCTATGCTTACTTCACTCTCCAAGCTCTGTACCAGTTGGGCCGGCGCGAGGAGGCCGACGCGATTCTGTTTCCGATGCTCCGCGGATTTGAAGAGGGCGGCTTCCAGGGCCGAGGCAGCAATGGCATGACCTATGATTGGAAAGCCTGGGACGGAACTCCTCATGGTTACGAAGGCCTGCTTGTGGACGGATACCAGGCACTGCTGGCACTCCTGTCGCGCTGATCCGCGCTACCCCTTCCAGGGACGAGTTCACTCGACCCCGGTCAACTTGAACACATACGCTTCGGGCAACGCCAGGGCGGACTCGGGAATTGGCGGGACCTGGATGCGCAGCTTCCCGGCTTCCTGACGCCATTTGAGCGGCGCCTGCCTACCCAGGAGCTCGACCATCGTCTGGGCAGTCGTCCGGGGCGTGCTGAGCGCCAGTTCGTGACCCGGCCATTTTTCTGCAACAGCGAATACGGTATTGCCTTTGCTGGTATAGAGAACGTCGCCCTCTGACATCTGCCGCCACGCATGGGTTCCATAGATCGCCTCGCCATTTACTTTGAGCCAGGCGCCCATCTGGAGCAGCCGCTCCTGCATGATGACCGGAATGCGCCCATCCGAAGTGGGGCCGATGTCCAAGTTCAAGTTTCCCCCTTTCGAAACCACATCCACCAGCAGGTGGATCAGCTCGGTTGCGGATTTGTAGTCACTGGGGCCTTCCATACGGTTGTAGCCAAAAGATCTTCCGATGGCCTGGCATTCTTCCCACTTGTGGGCGGGGCCCATTTGCGCCCCCTCCGGGACAAACGTCTGGTATTCCGAGGTGTAAAAACCGCCATGTTTGCTGCGCGTTTCTTTCCCCCAGCGGTCGTTGACGGCAATCGTGTCGCGCACGGAAGACTCGTTGAAGAGCCACGCTAGAAACTCTGTCGATTGCCATTGCTCACTAGGCCGTTCCCACTCGCCGTCAGTCCAGAGGATTGAAGGATGGTAGCGTTCGACAAGGTTTTTCATCTGGGGGATCATGTGCTCATTCACGTAGCGCCGCTGGTCGCTGAGATAGAGCGGGTCGTACCATTCGTAGAGCGAGTAATAGAAACCCATCTTCAGCCCTTTGGCGGTGACAGCCTTGCTCAAATCGCCGGCCAAGTCACGGTGAGGGCCCACGTCCACGCTGTTCCAGTTCCAGCCTGCCGGACATGGCCATAAACAGAAGCCTTCGTGGTGCTTTGATGTCAGGACGACGTAGCGCGCGCCGGAATTCAAGAACACGTCGGCCCACTGATCGGGATCGAACAACTCGGCCTTGAATTGCCCGGCAAAATCCTGGTATTTGAAATTGGCCCCATAGTGGAGCAAATGGAATGTCCACGTGGGCCCGTTCTTGTCCTGCATGTGATTCCAATACCACTCTGCGTAAGTTTCCCCAATCTTCGAGTGTGGGTCAGCAAAGGCCGGAACCGAGTAAACACCCCAGTGAATGAAGATGCCGAACTTGGCCTCGTCAAACCATGCCGGGGTAGGACGCTTATCGATGGACTCCCAGTTGGCGGCGTAGTTTTGAGCTTGCGCCTGCGATGCCATCGTTAAGGCGAGAGGGACCATTAGAGCGAGGAATAGTGGTTTCATTATGGGTTCTCCTAACCAGGGTATAATTGCTGACTTTGCACAGCGAGAAGTCATGTTGGAATTGTACAAGAAGTGGATTCACAGGTGGGAGACCCGATTGACAGAGCGGGATAAGAATCGCGTGGTGCGCCCGTTAGAATGGGGACTGGATTGGACGGCAGGGTGGCCGTTGGCAAACTCGAGCATTGCCGCCTCGGATCGAGAGGGCGAAGATAGGCTTGTAAAGCTGAACGAGGCAATCCTTGCAGAAAGTGACGCCTTTTACGCTTACACGACACCTTCAGACTTTGATCTGGAGGGAAACTGCTTGTTCTTCACGTCTCCCGTCGGGACTCCGGTGCCAAGCAACAATCGGGTATGTGCTCGGTGGTTTCCGGCAGGACGGCGCGGCGCGGTGGTAGTTCTGCCGCAGTGGAATGCGGACCGGGAGAGTCACAACACGCTTTGCCGCATCTTCAATATACTTGGGATTTCCGCGCTGCGCCTCAGCCTTCCCTATCACGACCTTCGCAAGCCTCCGGAGACTGAGCGGGCCGACTATGCTGTCTCCTCGAATTTAGGCCGCACCCTCGATGCCGGTCGGCAGGCCGTGGCCGACACGCGATCGTGCCTCGATTGGCTAGAGACCAAGGGGTACATGAAATTGGGTGTAGTGGGGACCAGCCTGGGCTCCTGCTATGCCTACTTGGCCAGCGCTCATGACGAGCGGCTGAAGGTCAACGTGTTCAACCATTGCTCGACGACATTTGCGGAGGTGGTTTGGACGGGTCAAGCCACGCGTCACGTGCGCGCCGGGCTCGAGGCGGATTTGGACCTGAAACGCCTTCGCCGCGCCTGGATGGCCATTAGCCCTATTGCCTATGCTGAAAAGTTGGCGCGCTGGCCCAAGAAATCGCTCTTCATTTATGCCCGCTACGATTTAACTTTCCTGCCTGAGTTCTCGCGACACATCATCGCCGAATCGCTTCGTCTCCATCTCGACACCAAGGTGGCCGTGTTGCCCTGCGGCCACTACACATCAGGAGAGACACCATTCAAATTCTTGGATGCCTACTACATGGCTTCCTTCCTCGATTCAGCTTTTAACGAAGTTTGAGGAATGAACTATAATCGGATGGAGAGTGATGGAGAATCTCCCCACAACCACCGCCATGGATGTCCAGCGATACCAGCAACTCCGCCAACTCAGTCGACGGCTTATGTCTGTGCTCACTAAGACAATTCCTCGAGAGGCCTATCAGGAGATAGGGAGCGCCCTAGGCATCATGCGGAAAAACACAATCATCTTGGACACGTTGGACGTCTCGAGTGTCCTTATGGATTCCTGTCTATTTGATTGGATCAAAGGCGGGAAGAATCTGGTTGAAAAATATGTTGAGGCTCACCCCCCCGCACGTGGAACAGACGAGCATTTCCTTTTGCAGGCTTTTTGCCGGGCGAAGCACAGGCTACTCATGCATAGGGCGACCAGCCCGGGTGCGGTCACGTATTGGTCCGACGTTTTTTCCGGCGAGTCCATCGCGCTCATGGATATCGGTCTCAGCCAAACCATGGCCCGTGGGTTTCAGGGATTGCTCGCGGCGAGGACCGTCCCCCTGGGAGACTGTTGGATGACCACCGGTGCAGCCCTTCCCATAGGCGACAGGAAGACGGCCGAGATGGTGCTCAAGACGATCGAGCGCGGAAACCTGTTCGTAGACAGGACTTCGGTCGGCGAGCACAAACTGGCGACCGCCATAATTCGAGCTTGCTTGGATTCCGGCGCTGCAGAACATATCCGCTATGCGGGTGGAGACGATGAAGAGGAGGAGGTCGGTGAGGCTCCCTCAATTACAGAAGTGAAAAGCAGGCGGCGCCACATTGATCGGAATGATCCGTGCCTGTGCGGCAGCGGTAAACGGTACCGACGCTGTTGCATGCACAAATAACTTACGCCCACGGCTCGCAGCGGTTTCGTCTGTTCCATGCGTTTCCTCCTTTTCGGGGAACCCTGCCCCGGCTTTTGACAAGGCGTAGTAGGCGTCCCGGAGGCGCGGGACGCCTGCCCTATGGCGGCCATCCGCCGATTGGCGGACTGCCTCTACACGAGCGATATTCTACATCCATTCGCCCCTTGCCAATCGTTTCGGAGCGCACGACCCTGACTCCAAAAAATCCCCCGGAAAATCCGCTTGACAGACCCCCTACACCGTTCTAGCTTGTCCCCTGGCGGAATCATCCGCGCGATTCGGGCCGGAGGTGCCTATGGGATATCGAAGCGATCGTCGCGAATTCTTCAAAATCATCGGTGGCGTGGTCGTAACGCCTTGCATGCTTCGTACTGCGGACGCGTTTGCCTGGGGATACGGCAGGGCCTTTGCGATACCCCGCGACCCGCTGGTGCTGGGTCCCGACCCAGTTCCAAACCAGCCGGTCGGCGTCGCCAAAGGTCTCCACCCGGGGCGGGTCGTCTGGGCATACGACCCCAAAGCGACCGACTGGGCGGGGCCAGGACAGGGTCACTGGTGGGAAAGCAGCAATACCAACCAGTTGGTGGTCGACCGCATGATGTCTGAGGCGATTCAGAACCTCGGGGGCAAGCCCGGCGACGCGAGAGCTTGGGATGCCATCATCAAACACTTCAACCAAGCCCATGGCAACGGGAAAACCGGGTATCGAACGGGTGAGAAGGTTAACATCAAGGTGAACCTGGTGGGTTGCATAGTCGGCGGAGCGGTCGATCCGAAGTCTTACGATCTGGGGCGTGACCTGGACTACATGAACGCCTCACCCCAGATGATCCTGGCCCTGCTGCGCCAACTCGTCCACGCGGTCGGCGTGCGTCAGCAAGACATTTCCGTGGGAGATCCCCTTAGCCTGTTCCCCAATCAGTATTACGGCCCTCTCCACAGTGAGTTCCCCGACGTCAACTATCTGGACCATAACGGGGGGAATGCAACCTATCCCCGAACCCTCGTCCGGTACTCTTCCATCCCTTTCCATTGGAGTTCCCGTCCAACGGGGACAACGCAGGACTACGTACCAGTTCCCTATGCGGAAGCGAAGTACGTGATCAACATGGCAAATTTGAAAGCGCACACCCTGGCCGGGGCCACGCTTTGCGGCAAGAACCATTACGGCTCGCTGCTCAGGAGGCCGCCCGACAAGGGCTACTACGACATGCATACAAGCCTGCCCGGCATTGCCCGGGGCTCCGGCCATTACAGGGCCCTCGTAGACCTGATGGGGCACGCGCACACCGGCGGCAAGACCCTACTCTGTTTAATCGACGGTTTGTACCCGGGTGTGCATCCGAGCGGAAATACTCCCCTTAAGTTCTCCATGCCTCCTTTCAATGGACAATGGGCTTCGAGCCTTCTTGCCTCCCAGGACCCAGTCGCCATCGATTCCGTGGCCCTTGATTTCCTCCGGGCTGAATGGAAAGATTACCCGCGCATGTCGGGAGCCGACGACTACCTGCACGAAGCGGCTCTGGCGGATAATCCGCCCTCGGGAACGTTCTATGACCCCGACCACGCTGCCAACACTACACGCCTGGCGAGCCTGGGGGTTCACGAGCACTGGAATGACTCACAGGAGAAGAAATACAGCAGGAATCTGGGTAAGGCACAGGGTATAGAACTAGTCCGGGTCGGCCCCAGCGCAGCCTAGTCTCCTGTGCCTTGGCCTGTCACCGTCATGCTGGTGGGTGCGGCTCTGCCGCCTGAGTTGCGGAAAGCCTTCGGCTTTCCGCCAACTCCATACCTTATGTTATCCTCCGCGCAGGCTGGAAGGCTCAGCCTTCCAGCCTGCGCGGAGCAGGTTTGATAGGAGCAGCACCGTTCGGAAAGGCCGAGCCCTTCCACAAGCCACGCGACAGAGCCGCCTGTCGTCCCTGACTGCAGCGAGCGTAACCGGGGCAAGCCTGTGTCCCATCGCTCCTCGCCGTGCAACAGTTTTGGCTCCGATTCAACCCGCCACTTGCAACCTTTTATCTTAGGAATCCGTCCATATCGGTAGGGCTTAGGCAGAACTACTAAGAAAGGTGACGGAGCACGCAAATGAAAATCATGTTAGGAGTCTCGCTGATTCTGGCTCT
>Ga0187782_10000374_pt1 | contig 29612 bp, 25 predicted proteins | sample 0715_SJ02_MP15_2_FD_132454 | JGI IMG/M metagenome (GOLD analysis project Ga0187782, IMG submission 132454) | Tropical peat soil microbial communities from peatlands in Department of Meta, Colombia - 0715_SJ02_MP15_20_MG | ecosystem: Environmental > Terrestrial > Soil > Wetlands > Peat | place... | reverse complement strand
TTCTCGGTGAACTCGTGCGGTCAATTGCAGGGCGAGGTTGTGCTGCCGACGCAGGCGTTCATTCAGAAATTGATCGCCGCGCGGCTTGCAGCGGACGTCATGGGAGTCCCCACCCTGATCATTGCGCGCACGGATGCGTATTGCGCCCGCTACCTCGAAAACGATTCGGATCCGTACGACCACGAACTCATGACCGGCGAGCGGCGAAAGGACGGCTTCTTCGGATTCAAGGGAGGTCTGGACGCTGCCATTGGCCGGGGCCTGGCCTACGCCCCTTATGCCGACTTGTTGCTGTGTGAAATGCTGCAGCCGGACCTCAAAGAAGCGCGCAAGTTCGCAGAAGCTATTCACGCCGAATTCCCTGGGAAAGTGCTGGCCTACAACTGTTCGCCACCGTTCAATTGGGCCAAGCAACTGGATCCCGCCACGATCCGCAACTTCCAGGTGGCGCTGAGCGGCATGGGCTACCGGTTCCAGTTCGTGGCGCTGGCCGGCTTCCAGTCGCTCAATCAGAGCATGTTTGATCTGGCGCGCGGTTACCGCGAGTCCGGAATGGCCGCGCTCACGCGGCTGCAACAGGCCGAACTCGAGCTGGCCCAGATTTCCGGGTACGAAGCGATCAAACCCCAGCGGTTCGCAGGCGTCGGCTATTTCGACGATGTGGCGCAGACCATCGCTGGAGTTTCCGGACAGTCGTCGGAGCAGGTGCGTCTGAGCGAAGAGGAGCGCCGGGCGCTGGCGCAGTGGGCCACAATGCCGAGCAAGACAGCAAACTGAGGGAGAGGAAGTGAGGGGCAGTTTTTGACGGCGGTATGAGCACTCTGACCGTTGCGCGTCTGGCCTCAGGAGGGCAGTCAAACCTTGGGAATTTCAAATCTGAATGTTCGCGGTCGCTCAACTGAAACGGAACTGGAATCCGGCGTGACAACCGAAAGACATCATCAAACGCTTCATTCCGTACCGGACGGCCACAAAGAGCCGCTGCCGGAGCACGCATTCCTGCGACTGCTGACGATGGAACGGAAGCGAGCGGAACGCTCGGACCGAAGCTTTCTGCTGATCGTCTTGGACGGGGCACAGTTGTTCGTGCAATCGCCGACGGCGATGGCGCGGGTGACCTCCGCGCTGTGCGCCTGCATCCGCGAAACGGACATGATTGGCTGGCACCGCCAGGATGCGGCGGTGGGTATCATCCTCACCGAGTTGGGCTCGGCGGACCGCAGCTCGATTCGCCGGGCGCTGCTCGACACACTGGCGTCGACGCTGAAGAGCAAGATCGGTTCCGAGCGAGCCAACCAGATTCTGATCTCGTTCCATTTCTTCCCCGGCGAGAATAGCGACGACAAGGGCGGGCCGACCGTGGACAAGAGGCTGTATCCGGATCTGCACTTCGAGCCGAAATCCAAGCGCGTCTCGCGCCTGGTGAAGCGCGCCATCGATATCGTCGGGAGCCTCGCCGCGCTGATGATTCTCTCGCCGATCCTTGCCGCGATCGCCATCGCCATCAAGCTCACATCGAAAGGGCCGGTGCTGTTCCGGCAAGGCCGTGTGGGCCGTCACGGGGTCGTTTTTCAGTTTCTGAAGTTCCGCTCGATGCGGGTGAACAGCGACCCGCGAGTCCATCGCGAGTTCGTGAACGATTTTATCTGTGGCAGCTCCAATGCTTCCGCCGCGGACCAAAAGGAGGCCAAGATCTACAAGATCACGGCCGATCCGCGAGTCACCCGCGTGGGGGCTCTGCTGCGAAGAACCAGCCTCGACGAGCTGCCGCAGTTCTGGAACGTGCTGATGGGAGACATGTCGCTAGTTGGCCCGCGGCCGCCGATTCCATACGAGCTGGAATCGTACCGGACCTGGCACAAGCGGCGGATCTTCGAGGTCAAGCCGGGGATTACGGGGTTGTGGCAGGTATACGGGCGCAGCCGCACGACTTTCGACGAAATGGTGCGGCTCGACCTGCGTTACGCGCGCACTTGGTCGATTTTGCTCGACCTGAAGATCTTGCTGCAGACGCCACGCGCCGTGCTCTCCGGCGAAGGCGCCTATTAGGAGTCTCGTCCTCCGCTTTCTAGATCTACCAACTCAAGCTGCAGCCGAGCCCGCGCGATCCGCGATTGCAGGCGGCAGCAGCAGGGAGTCGACAGCGAACGATTTTTCGGACATCGATTCACATTTGTAGGCCCCGTGGAGAACGTATGAACCCTGAATTGGAAAGTCAGACCTTGGCATTCCCCAGCGTCTCGTACTCGCCCCTTCCCACGCCTCCCACTGTGGGAAAGGAAACGCTCTGTTTCGGGGTGATCGGCTACGGCTACTGGGGACCCAACGTAGTGAGAAACTTGTACGGTTTGGAGAGGTCGCGCCTCGTGACAGTCTGTGACCAAAGCACAAATGCACTTAAGCGGGCCAAGCAGCTGTATCCGAACGTGGACATGACGCGAAACAGCGAGGACGTCTTGACTTCGAGGGAGATCGACGCGGTGGCTGTGGTCACGCCCGTCTGGACGCACTACGAGCTGGCGAAGAAGGCGCTGCAAAACGGCAAGCATGTGTTCGTCGAGAAGCCGTTGACCTCGACGGTGGAACAAGCCGAAGAGCTGATCGAGCTGGCTGAGCGCAAGAATCTGCACATCATGGTGGACCACACGTTCCTGTTCACCGGGGCGGTGCGAAAGATCCAGCAACTGATCGACGATGGGACTCTGGGTGATCTGTATTACTACGATTCGACCCGAGTCAACCTGGGGCTGTTCCAGCACGACATCAACGTGGTGTGGGACCTGGCTCCGCACGACCTTTCCATCATGGACCATGTGATCCGCAAGCGGCCAGAAGCCATCGTGGCCACAGGCGAATGCCACCTGAACGGCTTCGTGGACGTCGCCTTCATCACCGTGTACTTCCCACAAAACTTCATCGCGCACATCAACGTGAACTGGCTCTCGCCCGTGAAGGTGCGCACCACGTTGATCGGCGGCGAAAAGAAAATGTTGGTGTGGAACGATCTGGAGGCCGACGAGAAGATCAAGGTGTACGACAAGGGCGTCCAGATGAGCAGCAGCCAGGGAGTCTACGATCTGCTGGTCAGCTACCGGACGGGCGATATGTGGTCTCCCAAAGTCGAGCAAGCGGAAGCTCTGAAAGTGGAGCTGACGCACTTCCGCGACTGCATTTTGAATGGGCAGCGGCCGTCGAACGACGGCATCGCCGGCCTTCGCGTGGTGAAGATGCTGGAAGCCGCGGACAAATCCATCAAGGAGAAAGGGAAAGCGATCCTTCTATGAACGAGTTCTGCTGCATAGCGGCGGACGTCAAGCTGGGCAAGGACGTGCGCCTGTCGAAGTTCATCAACCTGTACGGGTGCGAAATCGGCGACGGAACGAAGATCGGGGCGTTTGTGGAGATTCAAAAGAACGCCAAGGTGGGCAAGAACTGCAAAATCTCGAGCCATACCTTCATCTGTGAAGGCGTAACCATCGAGGACGGTGTCTTCATCGGACATAGTGTCACGTTTATCAATGACTCCTATCCGCGAGCTACCACCGAAGGTGGCCAACTCCAGACCGAGCAGGATTGGAAGGTCGAGCCCACGTTGGTGAAGCAAGGCGCTTCGGTGGGCTCCGGTTCCACGATCCTCTCCAAGGTCGTGATCGGAGAGCGAGCAATTGTGGGTGCCGGAAGCGTCGTGACCCGCGATGTGCCCGACGACGCAATCGTTGTCGGAAACCCCGCGCGCATTCGTCGATACGTCGCGCGAGAATCGAGCGCAACGAAATGAATTCTCCATCAAAGGTTCCATTTGTGGATCTCGTTTCTCTGCATCTTGAGATGCGCGAAGATCTGGTGTCCGTGCTGGACGAGGTACTCCAAACTGCCGGCTTTGTCGGCGGTCCCGTGCTGGAAGGCTTTGAGAAAGACTTCGCCCAGTTTTGCGAAAGCAAATTTTGCGTGGGCGTGAGCAGCGGAACGGATGCCCTTCGATTCGCCCTGATTGGCGCCGGTGTGCGGCCCGGCGACACGGTGGTTACCGTTCCCAACTCCTTTATCGCTACCACCGAAGCGATTTCGCAGGCGGGAGCTCGCTTCGACTTCGTGGATGTGGACGAGCGCACCTTCACCATGGATCCCAGGAAACTCCAGGAGTACTTCCTGGAGCGGTGCTACATCGATCGGCACACGGGCCGCGCTACGAGCCGGCGCACCGGCACGCCGGTGACGGCGGTCGTTCCCGTGCACCTCTACGGCCAGACCGCGGACATGGATTCGATTCTGGAGCTGGCGCAGCGCTACCGCTTCCTGGTGATCGAGGACGCCTGCCAGGCACACGGCGCGGAGTACTTTTCGGCGAAAGAAAACGGGTGGCGGAAAGCCGGATCCATGGGTGTTGCGGCTGCCTTCAGCTTTTACCCCGCAAAAAATCTCGGGGCCCTGGGCGAGGCCGGCGCCATTACCACGAATGTTGAGACCATCGCGGTGACTGCCCGGAAGCTCCGCCAGCATGGCGAGCTCAAGCGCTATCATCACGAAGTGGAAGGCTATAATGGGAGACTGGATGCACTGCAGGCCGGCTTTCTGCGTGCCAAGCTAAAGCATCTCGCTAGGTGGGTGGAGGAGCGCCGTAAGGTCGCCGAACGGTATCGGGAACTGCTTTCCTCACTCGACAGCAAGTTGCAGATTCCTTACGAGCCCACCTGGGCCAAGAGTGCCTGGCATTTGTACGTTGTGCGCGTTGCGAATCGCGATGAACTCCGGGAGCAACTGGCCGAGGCCGGCATTAGCACGGGGATCCATTATCCGATACCATTACATCTTCAGGACGCCTATCGGCACTTGAGCTTCGGGCAAGGAGACCTTCCGGTGGCGGAGCGTGCCAGCAAGGAAATCCTTTCGCTGCCCATGTTTCCGCAACTGAATGGCCTACAGCAGCGCCAAGTTGCCGATGCCCTGCTCCATGCACTGCACACCCCGGCGGCGCAGGAAGAGGCAGAGTCGACTCTGTCGGCGCCATCCCGTCCCCTGGGTCGATGAGTGGGCGCGCCGTTTCCACGAGCCAGCCAGAGTCTTTATTTGCGACTGGTTGTTTACACGATTGAGATTCCTGATGCATTAGACTGGTGAATTGTGAGCTTGTCCGGAAATTCCAATTCCAAGCGTTTCAAGGGTAAGATCTGGGTCGATCTGGACAATTCCCCGCATGTGCCTTTCTTTGTGCCGATTCTAACGGAACTCGAACGACGCGGATATTCCACGGTGCTAACCGCGCGGGATTGTTTTCAAGTTTGCGATCTCGCCGACCTGTATCGGTTGCCCTACGAACGCGTCGGGCGCCACCACGGGAAGCACAAGCTCTTGAAGGCGGGCGGGCTCTGCCTCAGGGCAATGCAATTGCTGCCCTTCGCGCTAAGGGAACGGCCGGATTTGGCGCTTTCCCACGGCTCGCGTGCCCAGTTACTGTGCTCCGCGGTGGCCGCCATTCCCTGCGTGACCATATTCGACTACGAGTTTGCGCGGAGCCTGCAATTTCTGCATCCCAATAGTTGGGCGATGGCCCCTGAAGTGATCTCGAGCCGGGTAACCAAAGGGAGGAGAGATCGTTTCCTCGTCTACCCGGGAATCAAGGAAGACGTTTACGTTTCCGGACTGAAGCCGGATCTCGGCATTCGGGCGGCTCTGGGGCTGAGCGCGGAGGATCTGGTGGTTACGCTGCGCCCGCCCGCGAACGAGGCCCACTACCACAATCCTAAGAGCGACGAGGTGTTCCGCGCGGCCGTGGAGTTTCTCAGCCGTCAGCCGGGGGTGCGCATGGTGCTGCTCCCGCGCAGCCCGAAGCAAGGGTCGAGCCTCAAGCGACGCTGGCCGCAACATTTTGAGGAGGGAAAGATCCGAGTTCCGGAGCGAGCGGTGGACGGCCTGAACCTGATCTGGAATTCCGATCTCGTCATCAGTGGCGGAGGCACAATGAACCGCGAAGCGGCGGCGCTACGCGTCCCCGTTTACAGCGTGTTCCGCGGCCAGATCGGCGCGGTGGATCATTATCTGGCTGATGAGGGCCGCCTTGTGCTGCTCGAGACGACTGAGGATGTCCAAACGAAGATTGTGCTTGCTCGTCGGGACGCTTCCGCCCCGCACGCCGATGGAAGCTCCCGGGCGCTCCTGACCATTGTCGATCACGTGGAGGCAATTCTGAACGCAAACAGCAGTTCAGCAGGAGTTTGTCCAGGTCACGGTTCCGTCGCTTACCCCTCGAGCGGCGACATCGAGGACGCGAAAGCCAAAGTTCCCGAACTTATCCAGCATGGTCTGCGAGGCCTTCCGCAGATGTTCGATCAGCGCAGCGGCCTTTTTTGCTACGCCTTGCGCGACTCCGGCAAGGGATGGACCAGAGTGGGCCAGTCTCACCGTTACACCCTAATTACGCTCCTCGGTCTCCAGCAGTACGAGGCAGGCGGCGTCCAATCACCGTTCGAGTTGGAGAGCATACTGGCCGGCCTGCTCGAAAACTTCAGTTGGGTCGACAATCTCGGCGACCTCGGCCTGTTGCTGTGGACGTGCGCTTTGGTAAGTCCGGGTAAACTCGAGAAAGTCTGCGATCGATTGGAACTGCAGAGCGCTTTGTCGCGCTATCCGGAAGCGCAGCTTGGCAGTACCATGGAACTGTCCTGGTTTCTAACTGGGCTTTCCCACGCGGCGCTGGTGGGATCGGTGAAGCCAGAGTTGCTGTCCTCCCTAGCCTTTGAGACGCACCGTGTTCTTGCTCAGAACCAGGGCGATCACGGAATCTTCAGCCACCACACCAAGGGTAGGACCATGGCCGACAGCATGCGCGCCCGAGTCGGCGCCTTTGCGGATCAGGTGTACCCGATCTACGCATTTTGCCGTTTCTCCCAGGCCTTCAGTGTTGAAGAGGCCACAAAAGATGCGCTCCGCTGCGGTACTGCGATCTGCCAGTCGCAGGGTCCCCTGGGACAGTGGTGGTGGCACTACGATGCGGTCACGGGAAAAGTCATCGGCAGGTACCCCGTCTTCTCGGTTCATCAGGAAGGCATGGCCCCGATGGCTCTGCTTGCGCTCGGCCAGGTCTCCGGCGCTGATTTCACTTCAAACATTTACCACGGTCTGCGGTGGATTTTCGGGAAGAATGAGCTGAATTGCGACTTCCGCGATCCGGCCGCCAACCTTATCTTGCGCAACATGAGTGCCCGACGATTCCGTCGGTACTGGCGACCTCTGGCCGCGCGCTTCGGAATTCCTGAACGTCCCCCCCGCGCGTCGGATTTGGCGGTGCTCCGCGAGGCCCGGCCGTACGAAATCGGATGGCTTCTCTACGCACTCGCCTCGCGAAGCGCTGCCAGCTACCCGAGCCTGGCCGGTGACGTAGATTGCTCCTGCGCTTGACGCGATTCTGGCTGTATCGTTGACAGCTTCGCACATGCACGGGGATCCCGCAACGGTAGGCGGTCGTCTACCGAGGGCATAATTACCCTATTTTGTAGTGGCCGAGCGCTGATCACCACGCGCGTGTGAGCCGGTATGGACGTTTACCGCATCGATCCGGTCACGGACCCCCGCTGGGCGGAACTGGTGGCGCGCCATCCCCGTTCCTCTGTCTTTCACACTGCGGGGTGGATGCAATCGCTGCGCAGATCCTATGGCTATGAACCGGTTGTCTACACAACTTCGCCTGCGGGGCGGGAATTGAGAGATGGCATCCCGTTCTGTCGCATTCACACATGGCTTACAGGCAGGCGCATGGTCTCCCTACCGTTCTCGGACCATTGCACGCCTCTCGTTGATAGCCCGGATGCGCTCAATGCGATGCTGGCAGCGGCACACCGTGATTTGCAGAACGAGGGCTGGAAATACATCGAGATCCGCCCGGTTGCAGCGCTCACACCCGTGCGCTCGGATTTCATCGAGTCCGGGGCCTTTGCCCTTCACACTTTGAATTTGCGTCGAGGCCTTCGGGAGCTATTCCGCGACCTTCACAAGGATTGCGTGCAACGGAAAATCCAGCGAGCCGAGCGAGAAGGCCTGGTTTGCAAGGAAGGCAATTCGGAGTTGCTGCTGCGGAAATTCTACCACCTGTTGCTGAACACGCGCCGCCGCCAAGGATTGCCTCCCCAACCCTTGCACTGGTTTCGCAACCTGATCGCATGTCTCGGCACCAAGATCCGCGTTCGGGTTGCCTGCAAGAATGGATCTCCGGTCGCTGGCATTCTTACGCTCGTCCACGGAAACACCCTCGTTTACAAGTACGGCGGATCGGACGAGCGGTTCAACCGGCTCGGCGGCACGCAGATGCTCTTTTGGAAGGCCATTGAGGAAGCGCAAGCAGATGGTCTGGGGTATTTCGATCTCGGCCGAACCGAACTGAACAACTCCGGCCTGCTCTCCTTCAAGGATCGCTGGGGGGCGGCGCGGTCACCACTGCTTTACTATCGCTGCTCGCTGCAGCCATCTCGAGCCGTGGGCCGGACCTGGCCCATGCACTTCGCGAAGTATTGTTTCGCCAGGATTCCCAACCCGTTCCTGGCTGCGGCCGGCAAGCTGCTGTACAGGCACATTGGTTAGCGACTCGAGAACCGCCGCAGAAATGAGTGACCGCAACACGAACTCGGAAGTGGTGGAACTCAAGGGTGACGGCAACCCTCCCGAATGTGTGTATCCGACCAGCTATGGCGTTCCTCCAAACGACGTGATGCAGTCGCCCAGGAATAGGAATCAATTCGATGTGCTCGTCACGAACGGCTGGGGCCGGATTGCGTACAACATCGTCAGGAGTTTGGGAAGAAGGGGTCTGGGAATCGCGCTAGGCACCGACGAGTTCTTGGGCATGGCTCTGCTTTCCCGCTATACCACCGCCCACTTCCACCACCCGTCCATCCGCAACACCGCCGGATTCATAGAGAGTCTCAAGCAGGCATTTCGAACATTTGCCCCCCGTGTGTACCTGCCGTCGGAGCAGGAAGTGCTCGTGGTGTCCAGGTTTCGCGATGAGTTGGACGAATATGGGGTGAAAATCCCGATCGCACCATTCGAGACTCTGTGCGCGTTGCACAAGAAGGATGCGCTTACAGATCTGGCGGCGTCTTTGGGTGTGCCCACTCCAGAAACGATTGTTCCCAAAGATCTCGCCGATGTCCGTGCATTTGCCCGGGAGATCGGCGACCCGGTTGTGGTCAAGCGATTGTGCTCCTCGTCTGGCCGAGGCGTTTTTTATACCACGCGCGAGAAGCTCCTGGCCGATGACGGCGCCAATGCGCTTCGCGGCCTTCCCTTTGGGAAATTCCTGCTGCAGAGGTATGTCGGCGGCACGGGATGCGGCGTTTCAATGCTCTTCAATCACGGTCAACTCCGCGCCAAATTCACCCACAAGCGACTGCGGGAACGGCTTTCCACCGGCGGCGTAAGTACGTTGCGAATGAGCGTGCAGAACCGTCTCTTGGAAGAGTACGCGGAGCGCCTGCTCCGCCATACCTGTTTTCACGGCGTCGCAATGGTTGAATTCAAGTATGACGAGGCCAGCAATCAGGCCTGGCTGCTCGAGGTGAATCCGCGGTTCTGGGGTTCGCTGGCGCTGGCCATACATTCCGGCGTGGACTTCCCCCATCTTGTTTACAGAATGGCCCTCGAGGGCGACGTCGAGCCCGTCCTCAACTACCAGACAAACGTGCAGGGCAGATGGATCATGGGAGACATGTTCACCGTACTCCTACGCATGGGGCGCAACGGCCATCAGTACCCAACTACCGCGGAGCACCCCTCGGCGCGGGCCTTCGATGACCTCGACTGGCGCGACCCTTTGCCGTTCGCCGGCCAGTTCATCTTCTCCGCCTGGAAGTACTTGATTACCCTCAACGCCAGCCCGGAAGATGCAGAGATTCTTCCGGAGACTCTCTAGGAGTGCCGCGACTATGGGGCTCGTCTTCTGTGATTTCGACGGCACGCTGACCGTGCGGGACACCATCTGGCCCTTTGCATCCTTTCTGTGCCATGAGACCGCACGGCCTGCCGCTGTCCGGGCGTCCCTGCTGCTCTGCCTGCTGGAGCTGAAACTGCGCTTGATTTCGAATCATTTATTCAAGGAACGGTTCCTGAGACTGCTGGTCCGGGACGAGTCCGAGAAATCGATTGCAGAGTTCGTGGGACGATTTCACAAGACACGGCTCGAATCCATTCTGAACTTCGCCATGGTGAGCGCACTTGCGGAACATGCGGCTGCGGGCGACGATGTCTATCTGGTTTCCTCGAACTTTGATTTTTTCTTGAAGCCGCTCGAGCGGCGCTGGAATCTCAAGGGAATTTTCGCCACGCAGGCCGAAGCTGTCGACGGACGCTTCACAGGCCGCATACGCGGCCGGGCTTGCCATGGTAAGGAAAAGCTTGGGCGCGTGGTTGCCTCCTTGGGAGAGCGGAGGACACGAGAGGCAGTCGCGTACGGCGACAGCCGCAGCGACTCGAATCTTCTGCATTTCGTCAAGGTCGGGCACTGGGTGGGCTCACGCACCGGTGTGAACGTGGCCCGGTCCCTGCGTCCCGCTTGAATTCTCTGGCGGGCTCTGTGCGGTTCAGCATCATCATAACCTCGCATAACCAGAAAGGGTTTATTTGTGGGGCGGTGAATTCCGCTCTGGCCGTGCGAAGCGACGCTGCTGAAGTGATCGTCGTGGACGACGCATCCGTCGATGGGAGTCAGGAGATTCTGTGCGGCTATGGCAATGCAATCCGACTGGCACCCTTACCGGAGAATCGAGGAGCTGCGGCCGCGCGCAACCACGGCGTCTCCATGGCCAATGGAGACTATCTGGTTTTTCTCGATGGCGACGATGCGTTGGCGCCCTCGGCGCTCAAGATTTACGAACGTATTATCGAGAAGGAACAGCCCAAGCTGATTCTCGCGGCACTGCAATCGTTCACGGGCGCGTTCCCCATGGGAGAACTCTGGAGGCAACCCCGCGAAATCCAGATCGCAGAATACCAGGACTACATGCAGAAGGACCGGACGTTTCGCCCCAGCGCCACCGCACTCGTCATCGAGCGCCGGACGCTGCTCCGTGTGAAGGGCTGGTCCGTAGATTTTCCCGTCATGGAAGACGTCGACCTGCTCATCAAGCTCGGCGACGCGAGCCCCGCTGTCCAGATTCTCTCACCGCACACGGCTTTTTATCGATTGCATCCTGGCAATACGATGAACAATATCACCCGCTACCTGGAGCAGATGCGCAGACTGCTCGACAAGGAGCACGTGGGCAACTATCCCGGCGGGCGCGAGCGGCGGTTTGAGCGTTATGCGTTGATGGGCGGCCACATCCTGGCATTTGTAAAACGCGCCATTAGGTCGGGTCTTTACCGCGAGGCCCTCTCCCTCGCCGCCGTCGGCTCGCCGATGGTGCTTGCCTCTATCGTCCGTAAATGCAACGTCGCTCTGACAGGGCGCCGTCCTTGCGAGGTCCTTACAGTTTGAGAGGTCTGCTGCCGGCCGCTTGGCGAATGACCGTCAGGCCGACAGCGCATGCATACTGGCGCATGCGATTCAGCATAATCATCACCTGCTACAACCAAGGAAAACTCATCAAGGACGCGGTCGATTCCGCCCTGTCGGCCCGGCGCGATTCCGAGGAAATCATTGTCGTGGACGACGGGTCCACGGACGGCAGCCGGGAGCTACTGCGTTCCTATGGGCGGGCAGTCCGCTTGGTTTGCCGGGAAATAAATGGTGGCGCCGGAGTTGCGCGCAATTGCGGCGCTTCCGTGGCCACCGGCGATTTTCTCGTGTTTCTAGATGGCGACGACGTATTGCTGCCCTGGGCCCTGGATGTCTATCAGCGTATCGTGGAGCGCAAAGAGCCCAAACTGATCCTCAGCAGGATGCAATGGTTCAGAGGCGCGCTGCCCCGGGCACAAGCCGTGGCCGCCCCGCAATCCATACGGATCGTCGAGTACATGGATTACATGCGCAAGGATCGACCGTTCGGAAACAGCGCCAGCGCCCTGGTCATCGATCGCCGCGCCTTCCATCAAGTGAGCGGCTGGCTCCAGGAAATGTTTCCCATGGACGATCAGGATCTCACTTTCCGGCTTGGAGACTCCGGCAGGACCATTCAAATTCTTTCTCCGGCCACTGTCTTGCACCGGGAACATGAGGCCAACTCGATACATCACATTCCGCCCTTTATCGTGGTTCTCTTCCGCATGTTGGAACGCGAACGCCAGGGCGGTTATCCCGGGGGTGAGCCACGCCGCCTCGAGCGGTACGGACTCCTCGGCGGCCTGATCCTTCACTGGACCAAGCGCGCGGTGAAGCGCGGGCTCTATCGGGATGCGGCCACTCTTCTTGTTCAAGGCTGGCCGATGCTCGCGGCGGCGATCGCGCGCAGATGCAAAGCTGTTTTCGCGGGCCGACGTCCCTCTGAAACGCTGGCTATCCAAGAGCAAGGCGTGAGGCTTTATTCATGAACACTTTCCTTGAATACTACCGCTGTCCGGAAGAGTGCGCTCCGTTTGCCTTCCCCGCGGCTCCATCCGGCCAGCCTGGATACTTCCAATTCGGTCCGGATGTTATTTGCTTCGGCAGACTCGGCGGCATGCGAACTTCCGAGGAACCCGGGCGAGACCTGAATGACGTTCTCCCTTCTGTTTGTATTCAAGATTCCCACTGCCGGCTTCCCTTTGACCCGGGCGAAGTGGTCGAAAACCTTCGCAACGAGCGCTACGTGAACGGCCATCACAAGAGCGCCACAACCCCTGGGGTTCGCTTCTCCGCGAAAAAGGCTTACAGCCGCATCCGCCCATTCATCCCGGTTTTTCTGCGGCGTCATCTTCAGAGACTCCACCTGCATGGCTGGAAGGGCATACACTTTCCCAACTGGCCTGTAGACCGCACGGTGGATCGGATGTTCGAAAGGCTCCTCGCGCTCTCTCTGAGGACCACCGGTGTTCCGGCGATACCGTTTATCTGGTTCTGGCCCGATGGGTATTTGAGTTGCGCAATCATGACCCACGACGTGGAAACCTCTGCCGGGCGCGACTTCTGTTCCCAGCTCATGCTCCTGGACGAGCGTCGTGGGATCAAGAGCGCTTTTCAAATCGTTCCAGAAGAGCGCTACGAGGTCACTCCCGCGTTTCTCAGATCGTTTCAAGAGCGCGGGTTTGAGGTCAACGTCCACGATTTGAATCACGATGGCGATCTGTTCAACGAACGGGAGCAATTCCTCCAACGCGCCCGCCGAATCAATGAGTATGTCCGTAAGTATTCGGCGGTCGGCTTTCGTTCCGGCGTCCTTTACCGCAACCCGGACTGGTATGAAGCATTTGAGTTTTCGTACGACATGTCCATCCCATGCGTCGCCCATCTTGAGGCGCAGCGGGGAGGGTGCTGCACCACTATGCCGTTCTTTATCGGCAAAATACTGGAGCTCCCGCTCACGACGTCGCAAGATTATTCCCTTTTTCATCTTCTAGATGACTATTCTCTCGAAATCTGGATGCGCCAGATCCGGATCATTATGGAAGGGCACGGTCTTATCAGTTGCATCGCGCATCCCGACTACCTCATTAAGAAGCGCGCCCGCCGCTCGTACGAAAGCTTGCTGGATTTTCTTGCGCATCTTCGCGCCCGGGCAAATCTGTGGCTCCCCCTCCCGCGCGACGTCAATCAGTGGTGGCGGGAGAGGTCCGCGATGCGGCTCGTTCGCCGGGGCGACACCTGGCAGATCGAAGGGCAAGGAAAAGAGCGGGCACGCATTGCCTGGGCCAAACTCGACGGCGATCGGCTGGTTTATTCTTTCTCGCAGGATGGGAAGCCGGCCGCCGAAGCCTTGGGATCGCAACGCGGATCCCACATGCCCAAAGTTTCACTTCCGGAGTCCGTGAGCATTCTGAAGTAGATCGTCATATTCTGATTTGGACCGAACGATGAAAATCCTAGTCGCCGTTGGTGCCCGACCCAATTTCATGAAGGCTGCGCCAATACTGAACTCGATCAGCAGGCATAATCTCAGCGTACTGGGGCTTTCGCCACGCCCTGACGAGGATGCACCCTCGGATGTCATCCAGCCTCTCCTCGTCCACACCGGGCAACACTACAGCGAACTGATGTCAGAGGCGTTCTTTGACGATCTCAAGCTCCCGAAGCCGGATGTACTGCTGGGCGTTGGCTCAGGCAGCCACGCATTGCAGACTGCCGAGATTATGAAGCGGTTTGAAGAGGTGCTCCTGTGCGAGCGTCCGGATGTAGTGATAGTCGTTGGCGACGTGAACTCCACGCTGGCTTGCGCTCTGGTTACCGCCAAGATTTCGTTTAACGCGAACGGAGACCGGCCGTTAATCGCCCATGTCGAGGCCGGTCTGCGATCCTTTGACCGATCCATGCCCGAGGAAGTCAACCGCATCCTCACTGACCATGTGTGCGACCTGTTGTTTGTCACAGAGGAGAGCGGCGTCCATAACCTTCGCCGTGAAGGCATTCCCGAGGAAAAAATCCACCTGGTCGGGAATACCATGATCGACTCGCTCTTGGCCTTCAAAGACAACGCTGAAGCCTCTACGATTCTCGAGCGGCTGGGACTTCGCCACGGCGACGGACAATTTTCCGGTCATTGGGCTGCACCTTATGCCTTGCTCACTCTGCACCGGCCAGCGAATGTGGATCATTCCGTCGCTTTCTCGAGCATACTCGATGGACTTCAGGAACTTGCCGCGGAGAGCGTCATCCTCTTTCCGGTGCACCCGCGCACGCATAAACGAATCCAGGAGATGGGTTTGCAGCAGCAATTCCAAACGAGGCAATCGCAAAATAACGCGGGCACAAAACGTGGGATCCGCCTGATCGAGCCGCTTGGCTACCTCGATTTTCTTTGCCTGATGAAGAATGCGCGCCTGGTGATCACCGATTCCGGGGGTATTCAGGAGGAAACCACCTGCCTGGGCATCCCCTGTGTGACCGTCCGCGAAAACACGGAACGCCCAGTGACAATCTCACACGGAACCAACGTCCTCGCCGGAGTCAAGACTGAAGGCATCCGCAAAGCCATCCGGGAGCAGCTCGGTTCCAAACCTCGCGCGGCTGTGCCAGAAGGATGGGACGGCAAGACCGCACCCCGAATCCTTGGGGCCATATGCCGGGCGTTGGGGAAACGTAACATGGTTCTTGCCGGCGCAGGGCGTTAGACCCGCTGCTATGAAACAATTGCATGCAAGTCGCAATCCTGGCGTACGACACGGCCATCGCTCCTCGAGAGGAAGGTCTTCGCGGCATGGACATTAAGATCGAATCCAGGCTTCTCGGGGATGTCATCGTCCTCGTGCCTGAGATCTTCAAGGACGCCCGAGGGTTTTTCATGGAGACGTTCCGCGAGGACCATTTCAAAGCCCTCGGCCTGCCACACCAGTTCGTGCAGGACAATCACTCTCGCTCGACGAAGGGAGTGGTGCGCGGTTTGCATTTTCAGTGGGATCCGCCGATGGCGAAGTTGATGCGCGTTTCACTGGGCACTGCCTTCTTGGTGGCGGTGGACATCCGCAAGTGCTCTCCCACGCTCGGCAAGTGGGTCGGTGTGATCGCCTCGGACCAGAACCGGCGCCAGGTCTGGGCGCCTGCCGGTTTTGCCCGCGGCTTTTGCGTGCTCTCCGATGTTGCCGAGATCCAGTACAAGTGCACAGGCATTTACAACAACAAGGGCGAGTCCGGCATTCTTTGGAATGACCCCGCGATCGGGATCGAGTGGCCGCTCGCCGACATGCGACTCTCTGACAAAGACCGAGGGGCGCGAACGCTGGCCCAATGGCTGGCCACGCCGGAATCGGACAATTTCAGATACCCGGGAAGTACGAATCCTGCCTTAGTGGGAGGAAGAGAATGAAACTTTTAATTGCCGGGGGCGCAGGATACCTGGGCAGTGTTCTGATCCCCAAGCTGCTCGACCGCGGGTACAAAGTGGATGTGGTGGACCTATTCTGGTTCGGGAACCACCTGCCCCGCCAAGTCGGCTTGCTCCATCAGGACATTTTCCAACTTACTACCGAGGATCTCAAGGCCTACGAGCAGGTTCTCTTCCTCGCAGGTCTTTCCAATGACCCCATGGCTGAGTACTCTCCGAGCAAAAATTTCATCTTCAACGCTGCCGCGCCAGCCTACCTGGCTTATGTGGCCAAGCTGGCCAAGGTGAAGCGGTACATCTACGCATCCTCCTGCTCCGTCTACGGCTACACAGAAAACGAACTCTATGACGAAAATCGTCCCGTAAGTTCCACCTATCCGTATGGCATATCCAAGCTACAGGGCGAGCAGGCCGCGCTGCAGTTGGCCGACGAGAATTTCTCGGTCATCTCCCTGCGCAAGGGAACGATCTCCGGCTACAGCCCGCGGATGCGCCTGGACCTGATTATCAACACCATGTTCAAAACCGCGCTGCGCGACGGCACGGTAACGGTGAACAATCCTTCCATCTGGCGGCCCATCCTGAGCATCGAAGACGCGTCGACTGCGTACATCCGCGCGATCGAGGCGAATTACAAGATTTCCGGCATCTTCAACATTGCCTCGGGCAACTACACAGTGGGTGAAATCGGAGATCTGGTTAGGTTTGCCATCGAGGAGCGGCTCTGCAAGCGCATCAATCTCAACATCAAGCACATTCAGGACTTTCGCAACTACAAGGTCAGCATCGAAAAGGCGAAAACCGTTCTGAGCTTCCATCCCGCCGGGGATGCGAAGTCCATCGTGCTCAATCTGATCGAGAATATGGACAAGTTCCAGGATTGGGACAACCCGGCGTATTCCAACATCCAGGCGTTCAAATCGCTCGAAAATGGCATCGAAGTGTATGCCATGGGGCTCACCAAGTGAAGGTCGTTGTCATCGGCGCGAACGGGCAGCTCGGCAGTGACGTCGCCGCCGCATTCGAGAGGAACGCAGACACTGTCGTTCCGCTCAGTCACGCGGAGATCGAGATCGCCAGCTACGAATCGGTATCCCGCTGCCTGAGCGAGGTCCAGCCCGAGCTGGTGGTGAATACTGCGGCCATGCACCACGTGGAACGCTGCGAGCAGGAGCCGGAAAAGGCATTTGCCGTGAACGCCCTGGGCAGCAGGAACCTGGCCCTGAAGGTGCGCGACCTCGGCGCCGTCCTCATGCACGTAAGCACCGATTACGTCTTCGACGGCAGTAAGCGGAGCCCGTACGAAGAGCAGGATGCTCCGCATCCCCTGACTGTCTACGGAAATTCAAAATTGGCCGGCGAATACTTTGTGCGCACCACGGCCACGAGGCACTTTGTTTTGCGCACCTCCGCGCTCTACGGAAAACGCCCCTGCCGCGCAAAAGGCGGGCTGAATTTTATCGAGCTGATGCTGAAGCTGGCGAAAGAGAGAGGAGAAGTGAAGGTGGTGGCCGACGAGTTCGTTAGCCCCACCTCGACGGCGGAGCTGGCCCAGCAGATGGTTGTGCTCAGCCGCTCGGACGCCTATGGCCTCTATCACGCCACCGCCGAGGGGAGTTGCTCTTGGTACGAATTTGCCGGGCAGATCTTCGCCCTTACGAACACCTCGGTGACTTTGAAGGTGGCCGGCCCGAACGAGTTTCCCGCGAAAGTCGCTCGTCCCAAGTATTCCGTGCTCGAAAACCGCGCCCTGAAAGCCCGCGGTCTTAATCAATTCATCCCCTGGAACAGGGCTCTCCAGAACTACTTGGAACAAAGCTCGGAGCCTACGATAGTTGAATATGTTCGCTGAATGCCTCAATTCATACGAAAGAAGGATGAGGCGATGCCGACCTCATCGGCCCGGTCGGTCTACGGCTGGGGTGGAGCTGCATTCTTATGCAAGACGCCAGAACCAAGTACGTCGTCATTAGCCCGGTCCGCGATGAAGAAGCACACATCCAGGAATTGGTGGATAGCGTCGTTTGCCAATCCGTACGTCCAGTCGAATGGGTGCTCGTAAACGACGGTTCCACGGACAGGACGGGGTCAATTCTTGATGGCAGTTCGGAACGGTATCCCTGGATTCATGTCGTCCACCGACCCAACCGCGGTTTTCGGAAGCCGGGCGGTGGAGTAGTCCAGGCCTTTTACGACGGCTATCGCGCGCTCCGCACTAACGATTGGGAGTTCCTCGTAAAGCTGGATGGAGACTTGAGCTTCCATCCCGACTACTTTGAGAAATGTTTTCAGCAATTCGCCAGTGATCCCTGGCTTGGGATCGGGGGCGGTGACATTTACAACGAGGTCGAAGGCGAGTTGCAGTTGGAGGTAAACCCTCGCTTTCACGTGCGCGGAGCAACCAAGATTTACCGCAAGGCTTGCTGGGAAGCCATCGGCGGCCTCTGGGTCGCCTCCGGCTGGGACACGATCGACGAGGTCAAAGCCAACATGTTTGGGTGGAATACTTACAGCTTTCCTGAGCTTCATCTGCATCATCACCGGTTTACCGGCGCTGCGGATGGCCTCGTCCGAGATCGGCTGAAGCACGGCGAAGTGTGTTACATATCCGGATATCACCCGCTGTTCGTGTTGGCGAGTTGCTTCTACCGAGTCGCGCAAAAGCCCGTCCTGATTGGCTCCGCGGCCACGATCTACGGATACTTAAAGGCCCATTGGACACACCTCCCGCGAGTGGAGGATCACAGCTATCTTCAATACATCCGCAGCCAGCAGTTGAGGCGTCTGTTCGGGTTGCAGACGATTTGGAGGTAACCGGTCCGACAGCCAGGGTGTCTCCCTCTCTTATGTGCGGAATCTGCGGAAAACTGATGTTTGCTCGTGAAGCGAAGGTGTCGCCCGCGCTCGTACGGGCCATGGCAGATACTATTCAGCACCGCGGGCCGGACGACGAGGGCTACTATGTTTCCGGCCCGATCGGTCTCGGTTTTCGGCGGCTTTCCATAATCGATCTCGCCAGCGGCCACCAGCCGATTTCCAACGAGAACGGCACTTTCTGGATCGTCTTCAACGGCGAGATCTACAACTACCTGGAGCTGCGCGCGTTTCTCATCGGCCGCGGACACAGATTTACGACGCAAACGGACACGGAAGTGATCGTCCACCTGTACGAGGAAATGGGCCCGCAGTGCGTCGAGAAACTGCGGGGCATGTTTGCCTTTGCTATCTGGGATGATAACGCGAAGAGCCTGTTCCTGGCGCGGGACCGCGTTGGAATCAAACCGCTCTATTATTCGCTGACGAATTCCGGACTCGTCTTCGGCTCGGAAATCAAGGCTATCCTGGCCGACCCCACAGTGAGCCGCGAAGTGGATCTGGAAATCGTTCACCGATTTCTCACTTTTCTCTACTTGCCGGGTGAGGAGACGTTGCTCAAGAGCGTTCGCAAGCTTGCGCCGGGGACCTATCTCCTCGCAAGGGGTGGCCGCGCGGAAATTCGCCAATATTGGGATCTGCGGTTCTCGAAGCCGTCCATAAAGCCGCGCCTGGACGAAACTGAATCCGCGCTACGTGACCTTCTGGCCGAAACCGTGAAGCTGCACATGATTGCGGACGTCCCCGTCGGCGTTTTGCTCAGCGGCGGCGTGGACTCGACAGGCGTGCTCAGCTTTGCAGCCGGATTGACCGACAAAATCACAAGCAGCTATACCGTCGGCTTTTCCGACCCAGGAGTCGCTGACGAGAGGCCCTATGCGAGCCTTGCAGCCGAGACGTTTGGTTCCCGGCATCACGAGATGACCATCAGTGCCCGCGATTTTGCGGAATTCCTGCCCCGTTACGTCTGGCACATGGAAGAACCGGTGTGTGAGCCGCCGGCTATCGCCATGTATTTTGTCTCCAAGCTCGCGCGGCAATTCGTTACCGTACTGCTCTCCGGAGAAGGTGGAGATGAGGCTTTTGCGGGCTACAGCAACTATCGGAACATCGTATGGCTGGAGCGGCTCAAGCGTCTAGTCGCTCCCTTCCAGGGGCTGGCATCCCATTTCGTCGGTACGCTGAGTTCAACCCTGCATCTGGCGAGAGTCGCGAAGTATGCTCCGTTGATTCGCGCTCAATTCCCTGACTACTATTTCACGCGCACCTCGAGTCCTTTCCGCTACTCAGGCAACGGCTTGGGCACGCTGTATTGCCGGGAATTTCTGGACGCAGTGAATCGGGAGCGCGCCACGGAGCCGGTCTGGAAGCTGCTCGCAAATGTAAAAGGCGAGAGCGTGCTCGATCAGATGCTTTACATTGACACGAAAACCTGGCTGCCGGACGATCTGCTGATCAAAGCGGACAAAATGACCATGGCAAACTCCCTTGAGCTGCGCGTGCCCCTGCTCGATCATCGCGTGCTTGAGTTTGCCGCCGGGCTACCCTCCGACTTCAAGCTGAGGGGTTTCACAACCAAGTATCTTTTGAAGCGGACGCTGGCGAAGAGGGTCCCCAAGCAAATTCTCAACCGGAAAAAGGCGGGCTTCCCGGTTCCTTACGAACGCTGGCTTCGGGAGGATTGCCGCGACCTGATGCATGATGTGCTGCTGGACCGCAGGACGTTGGAGCGCGGATATTTCGAGAAGGCTTCGATTGAAGAGCTCCTCGCGACCAATCGGGAAGCGGGCAGCTACCCGAAGGAAGCCTTTTCTCTGGTGACCCTGGAGCTGTGGCACCGCACATTCCTCGACCAAGAAGCTCCCGTTCTTTCTTAGAGGGCGAGTAGGTACATGTCTTTGAGGAGAGCACGACAGGGCGCGTTCCATTTGGCCGCGGAAACGCTGTGGCGCATGCCCAGCCGGTTTGGATTCGCGCGGCTGTTTGGGCCGTGGTACACGCTGCGCTCGGTGGTCTTCCATAACATCGCCGCGCAGCCGTCTCCATTCACGAAAGGCATGCGGGTGGACTCGTCGCCGGAACAGTTCGAGGCCAAACTTAAATTCCTCTCGAAGCATTACACTCCCGTACGTCTCGGGGATGTGCTGGCGGACGAGGGCGGACATACGCTTCCGCCGCGAGCAATTCTGGTGACGTTCGATGACGCGTACGCTTCGGTCGCCGAAATCGCGGCGCCGCTCTGCGTGCAGTATGGCGTGCCAGCGGTCTTTTTCGTCAATGCCGGGTTTCTCGGCAACCACCGGCTGGCACCGGACAATCTGGTCTGCTACGTAGCGAACGAGATGGGAATGAAACCCATCAACAGAGCAGCGCAGGACGTCAGGAGGGAACGATGGCCGATGCTCGGCTCGATGGACGAGGTATTTTCGGGATTGTTTCCCGCGTTTTCGCCCGCCGAAAGAGAGATGTTTCTCAATGTGTTGGCCCGGGAAGCGCGCCTGGATCCGGGACGCTTGGCGGCGGAGGCGAAGCTGTATCTGACGAAGGAGCAACTCGCTACGCTTGCCTCGCACAATTTCGAAATTGGGAATCATACGCACACGCATGTGCATTGCCGGTGTCTGCAAGGTGCTGAGTTGAGCCGCGAAGTTGGCGGGAACAAGGCAGAACTGGAAGCGCTGACGGGACGTCCGGTGCGGTCGTTCAGCCTGCCGTACGGGTCGTCGACCGACTTCACGCCAGCGCTGGAGCGACATCTGCGCACGGCCGGATATGAGGCTGTATTTTTCAGCGAGAGCGTGGCCAACCAGCGCCGCGCCGACCATTTCCATCTGGACCGGGTAAGTCCGCGCGCGGCGAGCGACGACACGTTCTTCTTCGAGATCGAAGTGATGCCGCGGCTTCGCGCCATTCGGAACCGTTACTTCTGCACCTCTAATCTCGTTCCTAGTGGCCGGAACTCCGCTCCCGTTGACGAGCTGCACCTGCCGGGAACTGAGGGCTCCATCGGAAGTTTCGACCGTAGGCTGCCTCCTGTATAGAAGTTGGGACTCGATCCATCGCGCCGACCCGAACTACCCTATCCGTCTTTCCATGAGTCCTCTTGAGATAAAGGTCATAGATATGATTTTGAAGCGGATACGCTCCAAACGAAGAGCGGCGTCTATCGCCGAGGATGCCGAGGTCACTAGGCATCGCGCGCAGATTCGGCTACACGAGGTCGGGTTCGAAGACTGTGAGAATGTTTCTGCTCTCAAGAGTCAACTCGGCCTCAGGTCCGATTCTCTGGCGAACTGGTATCGACTTTGGCGAAATAACCCTGCGATGTCCACCCCAGACGCCGTCCCAATGGGCTGGGTCCTGGAGAGCACCGAGGGCATCGTCGGTTACCTCGGAAACATTCCCCTCCGATGCTTCTACCAGCGGAAACCGTTGCGGGTTGCGACCTGCCACGGTCTTGCCGTACGACCCAGCTATCGAGCCCATACCCTGGGGTTGGTTGCTTCTTATTTTCGTCAAAAGGACATCGACTTATTCGTCTCTACATCCGCTAATGAGTCCGCTGGCAAGCTCTATGCTTCGTTTAAAGCACAGCCGCTGCCGCAGCAAGACTACGGCGAGGTGCCACTCTGGGTGATCAACTCCCATCGTTTTCTCACAGCTGTCCGGAAGAAGCTCGCTGTAGACGGTGCCGTCGGCGCGCTCAGCGCTCGTGTAGGGGGGTGGTTGCTCCGCATGGAAAGCGCACTACGACGTCGGCGGCCATTCGGCTTGGCAGCTCAGTTCAGGTTGAGTCAAATCGGCCCTGGCGACATCAGCGATGAGTTCGACGGCCTGTGGTTGAAAAAGCTCGGCGAGACGCCTCGACTCATTGCTGACCGTTCGGTGGCGTCACTCCGCTGGCATTTCAATATTCCGGGAGATCGACGTGAGACCACCATACTTCGATGCGTATATAGCGGCCGTTTGGTTGGGTATGCCGTGGTAACGAGTGAGACCGTGGAAGGGATTGACCTGAGGAAGGCTTCACTGGTTGATCTGCTTGTCGAAAACGAAGACCCGGCCGTAATCCAACAACTCGTCGTCGCGGCGTACGAATTTGCCCACAGCACAAACCAGGATGTTCTGGAATTGCTCGGCCTGCCACGGACCGCCAGGCAGATTTGCGCGAAATGGAATCCTTATGCGCGGAAGTACCCGTCCTCCCCGTACCTTTTCAAGGCAGCGGACCCGGGTCTGCAACTTCTCCTGAAGAGGGAAGAGTCGTGGTACGCTACTCCATACGATGGTGATGCCACTCTGATGCCGTAACCATCACGCGCGCGGAATCCGTCAGCTCAAATTCATAAAGTGTTAGTGACATTCGCTCGAAGGAATTGGCGGCGTGGGGATCCTATGAAACTATTGGATGCACTGGAAATCCTGCGAGAGCCGCCCCCGCCGAGTGCCCTACCTTTCAGGATCGGCCTGGCCTGCGGCTTCAATCCCCTTCATTTCGAAACCTTAGTCCGCGCCGAGATGCGGCTCTCGATGCCCGACCGTCGGATCGAAATCGACATCGGCCCTTACGGAGATTTTTGGGGCAATCTTGCCCGTCTGGAGGACCTTGAGAAGCAAGGACTCGACTCGGCCGTGGTCCTGATTGAATGGCCCGACGTCGATCTGAGGCTCGGCATGCGCCATGTGGGGACATGGACGCTTGCAGCTTTGGCGGAAATCGTAGAGCACGGCAATACATTCGCTACGAAACTAAAATCTGCTGTGGAACGGTTGTCGGTCCCGGTCATAATCGTGGCCCCGACCTTGCCGATGCCTCCGATCTGGTTCACTCCCGGGTGGCAAGCAAGCACGTTTGAACTCGAGATTCGGACCACCCTGGCAGGCGCGATCGCTCAACTTGCTCAGCGGCCAAATATAAGAATTCTCAACGCCGACAGGTTGGATCGGCTCTCTCCCCCCAGCAACCGCTTTGATGCTGAGTGGGAATTACTCGCGGGGTTTCCCTACAAACAATCTCACGCTGCGGTGCTTGCCGAGATGCTGACTCTGCTGATCCAGCGCCCGCTGCCTAAGAAGGGACTTATCACCGATCTCGACGGCACGTTGTGGCGCGGTATTCTCGGTGACGACGGGATTGATAACATCAGCTGGGATTTAGACCACAGGTCGCATATCCATGCGTTATACCAGCAGATGCTCCATGCGTTGTCCGAGCAAGGTGTCCTGATCGGCGTCGCCAGCAAGAACGACCCTGCTCTGGTGGAAGAAATATTTCAGAGACGCGACCTGATTCTGCCAAGAACTGCCATCTTCCCCGTCGAAGCTCATTGGCAGGCGAAATCCGATTCTGTGGCGCGAATCTTGAAGACGTGGCACATTGCCGCGGAGGCCGTGGTATTTGTCGACGACAGCCGATTGGAGCTGGCTGAGGTGAGCTCAGCACACCCCGGCATTCATTGCATTCAGTTTCCCTCAAAGGCGGATAGCGTGGTCCAGGTGCTGCACGAGATTCGAGACCTTTTCGCCAAGGGATTCACTAGCGAAGAAGACCGGTTGCGGCTTGAAAGCATCCGGCGATCACCGGCCGCACTCGACAGCCTCAATAGGGGAGAAGGAGACATCGACCACTTCCTTGAGCTTGCGGAAGCCGAGCTTCTCATCACCTTCAACAAGGAATCCGTGGACGCTCGCGCCTTTGAATTAATCAACAAGACCAACCAGTTCAACCTTAACGGGGCGCGGCACACGGAGAGTTCCTGGCACTCCTACCTGAGGCGCTCGGACACAGTCTTCCTATTGGCGGCATACAAGGACAAGTATGGTCCTCTTGGAAAGATCGCGGTAGTAGCCGGACGACACGCCGATAAGAAGCTGGTTATCGATATCTGGGTCATGAGTTGTCGGGCTTTCGCACGTCGCATCGAGCACAAGTGCCTGGAAGAACTGTTCGCGCGGTATGCAGCGGAGGAGATCGAGTTCAACTACGCTCCGACCGATAGAAACGGGCCCCTCACTGAATTCCTCGCGTTCCTGCTTGGTGCGGCTCCCAGGCCGGGTTGTTGCCTGTCTAGGGACCAGTTCGAAGCGCGGAGCCCCCGTACCTTTCACCGTGTACTGGAGGCCGTGAATGGATGAGACCAAAGAACTATTGATTAAGTGCTTTTCAGCGGTGTTCCCTCAATTACGGACTGAGGACATTCCACAGGCAACTCCCGAATCGGTGAAAGGCTGGGATTCCGTGGCCACCGTGACCTTGCTGGCCATGCTTGAGCAAGAATTCAGCATCGAGGTCGACTTCACTGCTGTCGAAGAGTTTGGGTCGTTCCCAAGCATCTTAGCCTACATTCAGCGGCAGAAAGGAGCGAGCGCAGTTTCCCGAGAATTTGCAAAGCCGCTGCGTGTGCCTGGAAATAGTGAATGAAATCTATGCTCCTGCATCACATCGGACTTGCGGTCGCTAACCTCGAGAGCCAGTCCGAGCTGTACATTAAAGCGTTCGGCTATGTTGCTCGAACTGAGATTATCCACGACCCTATCCAGACAGCCTACGTACAGTTCCTGAGGCTCCCTGGAGACTCTGTGTACCTGGAATTCGTGGCGCCTGACGGCCCACGGAGCAAGCTCACTAACGCCGTCAACAAAGGGGGTGGGCTGAACCACCTGTGCTACTCGACCTCGGATATTGAGGCGACTTGCCAAGAGCTGCGCAAGACCGGCCTACTTCTCCTGCAAGCTCCGGTGCCGGCTGCCGCTTTCAACATGAGGCGGATTGCCTGGATGCAGGGTCTTGACCGTGTGCTCATCGAACTAGTCGAGCGGGGGAAAGAGGGCGACCTGTGACCGTAGGCCGTGACCGTAGTCTTATTCCGACGTGGCTCCAATCGCCGAACTTGAGGGCATTCAATCACCCCTCGGACGGCCAGTCACGGTGCGGTCGTAGAACGGGGCAATTCTCGGGCTCTAACAATATGAAACTATCCGTCGTTATTCTCTGCTGGAACGATTCGAGAGTTATCTCAGACTGCTTGCGGTCCATTCTAAACGGGACCCGCTTGACTGAGTTCGAGGTAATCGTTTCGGACAACGGTTCTTCCGATGGCTCGCCGCAACTCATCCGCGAGACTTATCCCCAGGTCCGTGTGATCGAAAACGGGGAGAATTTGAGGTTCGCAAGGGGCAATAATGTTGGGATCCAGGCGAGTCAGGGCGAATACATTCTCATCCTGAATCCGGACACGGTCATCCACGAGGGTGCGCTGGACAAGCTTGTGCTGTTCGCGGATCAGCATCAGGAAGCGGGTGCCTTCGCGTGTCGAGTCTTGAATCCGGACGGTTCGTATCAACATACGGTATGGCCCTTCCCTTCGATTCGGGGTGAATGGATTTCCGCACTCTGTCCCGGGCGGCTCCATCATCTCCTAGACTGGGTTGTCTCGGATACCCATGCTGGCTGGAAGGGCGATACCCAGCACTTGATCGATTGGCAGGCTGGCTGCTTCATAATGTTTCGTGGCGACTTGCTGAAACGTCTGGGCGGATTCGATGAGCAGTTTTTCTATTACTACGAGGACGTGGATCTATGCCATCGCGTCTGGGATGCGGGCTATTCGATCATCTACACGCCCGCAGTGACCATTACGCACCTCGGTGGACAGTCTACTCGGCGTTTCCCGCTGGCTTTCGAGCTGGATAAGTATGTCACTCGCTATCGCTATTTTTATAAGTACTACGGCAGACGCGGAGCCAGAAGTTGCCGCCGCATCTCGTTGGTGTCGCTACGGATCCGCTGGGTTGCTTATGAACTGCTCCAGCTCGTGAAGCCGACCGCGGCACGTAAGGAGCGGATGAATCTAAATCGAGCTGCGATCGAGTGGAATAAACGCATCGATCCGGTTCGGCTGGTTGAGCACGGTGAAGAACCGGACTGTCGCGTCAGAACCGCTGCTCGAATCTCGACCTCTGCGGCGCACGGTCACTCGGACTGCGAACACCAGTAGACAACTGGACTTTGCGACTCTGTTCCCACGGACATCCCAATTGCGGTTGTCGGCTTGAATGCGAGGCGATTTATGGAGGTAAGAATGCAATCCTTAATAGCAAGCGAGTGGGCGCAGCTTCATGCCTTAGAATTGCAGTCCGCGAATCACAAGGAGCCGTCTCTTCTATTGACTGCCGGCAAACGGGAGGAGAGTATAGTCCGCACTCGCCGTTGAAGAGGGGCGCTCGATCCAGACTCGCGGGGAGGGAGAAGTGAGGAGGAAGTCTCGTTTGGCGGCATGTTCTCCAGCTTTGTTGCTGGCGATCAGCGCGCTCCTCTTGTTCCCGGAAAGCGCCTCCGCGCAGCATGCCTACTACATTGACTGCGCGGGAGGCAGCGACAACAACCCTGGAACCAAGACATCGCCGTGGCAGCACGCGCCGGGAATGCCGGGATTCTCTCACAAAGGCTATTCCCACTCCGCTGGAGATCAAGTCATCTTCCAGGGTGGGGTCACCTGTCCAGTCAGCTATTTTCCCTGGACCATCTCGAATAGCGGAATGAGTGGCACACCTGACTACTACGGTGTTGACAAAACTTGGTTCACTCGAGGAGCCTGGACGCGGCCGGTCTTCGACGGAGGTAAGACGGGGCCAAGCGGGAACTGGGTGACCATAAACGGGAACAACGTGACGCTGGACAACATCGAGATGAAGAACCAAGGTGTCCCGGCTGGAAGACAATATAAGGCCATAGACATGGAGGGGAAAAACGACGTTGTTACCAACTTCTATATCCACGCTCACTATCTCATCGGAACCTGCTCGACGGGCGACGACACAGCAAACGGATTCTTTGGCATTACATTGGGCGGCTCAAAGCCGCAGCGCAAATCTGACGCTTGGGACCAGTTGCGCCAGCAGCGGAGATCATATGGATAGTCGAGTTCAAGCAGTGATGAGGAGCAAGAGGAGCGAATGGATGAGGAATTGTATGAAACTGGCAATTCTCTTCCTTTTGGCCGCAACGCCCGCGACGGCTGCCACTTATTACGTCGACTGCGGAAATGCCACTGGATTGGCTAGCGACTCCAATAACGGGACGACTAAGACGACACCGTGGCTGCACGCTCCGGGGATGGTTGGCTTCGGCGCTACCTACTCTCATGCGGCAGGGGACCAGATAATTTTCTACGGCGGTTCAACTTGTCCGGTCAGCTACTTCCCGTGGACCATCTCGAACAGCGGGACGAACAGCGCACAGGACTATTACGGCGTGGACCCCACCTGGTGGACCGGCACGAACTCCGGCACCGTGAATACCAACGGGACAATTGTGACTTGGGCATCGGGCAACGGCTTCCCGAACGGTTCCTCCTGGGTCGGCGGCTCCATCACTATCAACAGCGTGGTCTATACCGTAGCCACCGTGAAGGATGCGGAGCATCTGACCCTGACCACGAGCGCGGGGACACAGACCGGAGTGAGCTACAGCAACTCGCTGTTCGTCCGTCCCGCCTTCGATGGCGGCAACACCGGACCCTCGGGCGACTGGGTGGTGATCAGCGGAAACTTCGTCACGCTCGATAGCATTGAATTCAAGCGGCAGGGTGTGAATGCAGGCAGCCTAGCCCGGGCCGTGTCCATGCAGGGCACGAACGATCTCGTGGAAAATGTCTGGGTTCATGCCTGGCACCTCATCGGGTCTTGTGCTTCGGGCGATGATTCCGCAAATGGCCTGTTCGGCATTACGATGGCGGGAACGAATGCCATCGTGGACCACCTGACATGGAATGGTGCGGATAACACCGTATATTCGGGAAGCTCGGGCACCACTTCGATGGGCGGGGCAATCGGTGATCCGACGGGCTTCGCTTCGATTGCCCGCTATTCCACGATTCACGATGCACCAAACAGCATTTGCTGCGGGACACCCGCCGCCGCCTACGGAAACACCCTCTACAACATGCAGGAGTCCTGCGATTCTGCACAGCATGAAAACGGCATTGAGACAAACTCAAATGCGACCCGCGTGGAAATCTACGACAACGTGATCTACAACCGGCTCGGCGCGGGCGTAGCCACGGTTTTCCTCTGCGGCAACTCGGATTTTTACAACAACGTCGTATTCAACGACGCGGGCAACCCACTTCAGATTGACACGAACTGCGGGAGCGATTCCTCCGCTTCCGCATTCCTCTACAACAACACCTTTCAAGTATCCAGCGGGCAACTGATTCGGATCGTCAACCGGGGCACGAGTCTCGGCAGCCTGACCCTCTCCAACAATCACTTCATCACCGATACAACCACCACGCCCCTGTGCACTTCGGTGCAGGACTCCAGCAACTGTTCGGTGGTGACGACGCTCACCATCTGCGGAGCCTCTGCGAACGGAAACTCCGTTGGCTCGTGTGAAGCGCAACAAACGAATGCGGTAGCGAACGGGCAGGGCTACCTTGCAACAGAGCCGAATCCCTATTCGCCCACTTCAGCCACGGATGCGACGGTGGGCATCGGAAGTAACCTGACCATTTCTTGCTCCTCGCTCACCGCCCTATGCAGCGACATCTTAGGCGTGGGACGGCCAGCGACCAGTCCGCCGAATTGGGACGCTGGTGCGTATCAGTTTCAATCGACCGGGGGGCTTCCCATGGTCACCGCAATCAGCGAGACGATGGGCGCTCAGGGCACGACCGTCAATCTGACCGTCACGGGCACCAATTTCGTGACCGGCGCTGGCAACAGCACCGTGCTGTTCAGCGGCGCGGGCGTCACGGTGCAAAACACGAACGTCGTGAGCACCACCAGCATCACCACGCAATTGGTGATCTCTTCGACCGCGACGACGGGCGCACAAAACATCACGGTCATGACTTCGGC
>Ga0187782_10000372_pt1 | contig 29645 bp, 33 predicted proteins | sample 0715_SJ02_MP15_2_FD_132454 | JGI IMG/M metagenome (GOLD analysis project Ga0187782, IMG submission 132454) | Tropical peat soil microbial communities from peatlands in Department of Meta, Colombia - 0715_SJ02_MP15_20_MG | ecosystem: Environmental > Terrestrial > Soil > Wetlands > Peat | place... | reverse complement strand
TCGCGCGAGCGCTCCCAGGAACGCGGCCGAGGTGCCCGCCGCGAACGATCGGACCCGGAAGAACTGGAGGCGGAACATGGGGTCGGGCACGCGGGTCTCGATGAAGATGAAGAGCGCGAGGAGAGCGGAGCCGCTGACGAGCGCGGCGAGGACCCAGGGCGAGCTCCAGCCGGTCGACGACGATCCGTAGGGGAGCAGCCCGTACGTGGTCCCGACGAGGAGGAGGACCAGCCCGGCGCCGAAGGTGAAGTTGCCGGCGTAGTCGACGTGCTGGTCCGGCGCCCGGATCGAGATCTCGTGGAGCCGCAGGTACGCCCAGATCGTGCCGATGACGCCCACCGGCACGCTCACGAGGAAGATGATCCGCCAGGTGGGGAGGACGTACGGTCCGAGGTGGATGTCCGGAATTCCCGCGATGATCCCGCCCGCGATCAGGCCGACCATCGAGCCGCCGATGAACGCGATCTGGTTCACGCCCATCGCCTTGCCTCGCTCCTCGGGCGGGAACGCATCCGTGAGGAGCGCCGCCGAGTTCGCGAAGAGGAACGCGGCGCCGACGGCCTGGATCAGGCGAAAGAACACGAGCGCCCAGGCGCCCATCGTCCCCTGCCACGGCTCGGCGAAGAGGAGGATCGAGCCGGCGGAGAACACCGCGAACCCGAAGTTGTACATCCGCGCACGACCCCACATGTCGGAGAGGCGCCCGAAGCTGACCAGGAGGGTCGCCGTCACGACGCCGTAGCCGAGGAGGAGCCAGATGAGCAGCGGGAAGTTCGAGGTGTCGAACGGATCGACCCCGAGCCCCTTGAAGACCACCGGCAGCGAGATGAGAAGGATCGTCCCGTCGATCGACGCGAGGAGGCCCCCGAGGGTGGTGTTCGAGAGGACCGTCCACTTGTAGGCGACCATGCGCTCAGGGTTCTGACCGGCCGCGCGTCAACGGGCGACGGCCCCGACCGCGCCGGTCGCGCGGCGGAGATCGTGGCGTCGGCCCGACCCGCGGGCCGGGACCCGCCCGGACATGGGGGTCACGCCGCTAGGTCGCGGGGAGGGGCACGGGGATCTTGAGCGCCTTGAGGCGCTTGTTGATGTCGTCCGTGTCGAGCTCGGTGTACGACTTCGACGTGATCGTGTGCACGATGTAGCCGTCGCCGGACGCCGAGTCGCGTCGCAGCGCCGCCGTGACCCCGCGGAGCGCGAGGTCGACACCGTCCGTCACCGACATGTCGGCGCGGTATCCCTCCTCGAGCACGCCGTAGGCGAAGGTCGAGCCGGAACCGACGGAGACGAACTTGTCCTCGAGCATCCCCCCGCCGGGATCGACCGAGATGATGTGGCCGCCGGTCGTGTCGACTCCGCCCACGATCATCCAGGCGAGGTACGGGTAGTAGCGGGTCCCGTTGAGGATGTTCGCCAGCAGGGTCGAGGCGGACTTCACCGGGATCGGGTTGCCCCGTCGCAGGCGATAGAGCGCGACCTCCGCGGTGAGGTACCGGATGACCACCTGGGCGTCGCCCACGTAGCCCGCCATCGTGATCGCGAGGTTGTTGTCGACCTTGAACACCTTGACGGCCGTCTTCGACGCGATGAAACTGCCGGCGGTCGCGCGGCGCTCGGAGGCGAGGATGACGCCGTCCTTGCAGCCGATGCCGATGGTCGTCGTCCCCGTCGTCAGGCGTTGCGAGAGCGGCTCGTCTTTCGTCATTGACCTAGTGAGCTACTGCCCCTGAATCACTCGAGCTATCCCCCCTCCCGTATAAAATGTCCGAGTGACCCGGACGGAATCTGGTGCGCCACCCCCGGCGCTGGGCGGAGGGCCCCTTTCCCGCGGGCCCGGCGCGGTGGCCGCTTCCCGTGACCGGGCATCGGGTCCCATCCACCTGGGCGAGCGCGGGGCCGGAAGGTCAATCGGACTGAACCGACCGTTCATTTGCTCGACGGCCGGTGGAATCCTCGATGACGCTCGATTCCTCGGCGGTGACGGAAGTGCACCGTCCCGAGGGAAATCTCGAACCCGGGGCGCTCCTCCGGGACGGGGTGCCCGTGCGCATTCGTGCGGCGAAGGAGACCGATCGCGAGGCGGTCGAGGATTTCTTGCGCACGGTATCCAAAGAGTCGCTGAAGCTGCGCTTCTTCTCCGCCATCCGAACTCAATCGGTCGTCGAGGAGGTCCTCGGCCAGGCCGTGTTTCCGAGCCGGCTCTCGCTCCTCCTCCTGACCGACGAGCCCCACCCCCGGATCATCGGCCACGGGGAGTACGTCCGCTTCCCGACGGATCCGACGCGGGCCGAGGTGGCATTCCTGATCGCTGATGGGTTCCGGAGCCGTGGGGGGGCCACCCTCCTCCTCCACGCCCTCGCCCGAATCGCTCGCCGGGAACCGATCTCCACGTTCGTCGCGTGCGTCCTCCGCGAGAACCTCGCGATGCAGGATGTGTTCACCGGCTCGGGCTATCCGTACAGTGTCGTGATCGAGGAGGGCGAGGTCCTGGTCGAGCTCGACATTCGCGAGCAGCCGCGCGAGCGGGTCGTACCGATCTACCTTCGGGGGAAAGTCCCCGACCGGCACGGCGATCCGCTCTCGACGTAGTGCGGGGACCGGCGGACTCACCGAGGGACCGGCGCGGTCCGCGCGAGCAGCGAGTTCACTTCGGCGAGAAACGGCCCGGGTCGCAGAGGCAACGGGATGACCCGGACTCCGGACAGCTTCGACAGGATCGGGTCCCGGGAACCGACGATGACCAGCGCAACGCCCGGAACTCCGCCGCGGGCCCGGAGGCGTGCGGTCACGCAGTACTGCTCGTTGCACGCGACGATGACCGCAGTGTACCGATCCGCCACATGCTCGGTGGGGCCATCGCTCCGCACGTCGTAGACCAGGCGATGCGAGATTCCCTCGGAGTCGAGCAGGTCCGCGACCGCGCGACCGAGGCTCGGCGTCTCACCGACCACGAGCACCGGGATGGGGCGCATTGAGACGGACTAGCAGACCCGAGCGGATAGAGGGCGCGTCAACCGGACTTGACGCCGACGACCCGGCGCTTGTCGCGCCCCCCCGTCTCCCGAAGGGGAGATGAGGCCGAGTCGAATCCGGGAACATCTTCCGTGGAGCCTGATCTCGATCCTTCGCTCATGGGCCGGGTGCTCCGTAGCGCCCCGATCGGGCTCGCACTGATCACGGAGCCGGGGACGATCACCTGGGCCAGCCCGGGCTACTTTGAGACCACCGGGCGGGGCCGCGCTCTCGTGGGCACCGATTTCCATGCGATCCCCGAAACGGACGGCACGTGGTCGCCCGAGATTCGGAGAGCGATCGATGCCGCGCTACGCTCGGGAGTCGGCGCAACGTTCCGGTCGATCCGGCCCCGGTACCGGGACCCGGCGCCGGGAGTGTATTTGGACGTCGATGTGCACCCGCTCGACTCCGGGAAGGGCGAGCCCCGGCGGGCGCTTCTGATGATCCGGGACGTGACCGACCGCGTGCGGGAGCACGAACAGGCCACGCTCTTCTACGAGGCGTTCCGGACCTCGACGAACGCGATGCAGCTGACGGACGCGCGGGGCATCATGATCGACGTCAACCCCGCCTACGAGAGAATCTACGGCTACTCCCGCGCGGAAGCGGTGGGCAATCGACCGAACCTCGTCCGAAGCCGGCAGACCCCCGCCGAGGTGTACGAGCGCATGTGGGCGGACCTCACCCGGTCGGACCGGGGGTACTGGTCGGGCGAGATCATGAATCGCGACCGAAAGGGCCGGGAACGTCCGGTCCTCCTCAGCATCACCGCGATCCGCGACCCGAGCGGCCGGACGACCCACTACCTCGGCGTCGCCGTGGACCTGTCCGAACAGCGGAGCTGGGAGCTCCGGGCCGCGCACGCCGACAAGCTCGCCTCCGTCGGTCAGCTGGCCGCGGGGGTCGCGCACGAGATCAACACGCCGCTCGCCAACATGATGCTCGTCGCGGAGAGCATCCGACGCCGCGTACCGGATCCGTGGATCCGCTCTCGGCTCGACACGCTGACGGAACAGGTCGAAGTGGCGGCACGGATCGTCCGCGGGCTGCTCGACTTCGCGCGGAGGGAGGAGCCCCACGTCACCGACCTCGATCTGAACGAGGTGGTCCGCGGCTCGGTGGCCTTCCTGGCGGGGAAGCAGTCGGCGGACGTCGAGATTGCCGAGGATCTTCCGGACCTGCCGGTGCCCGTGCGGGGGGATCGGGGCCAGCTGATGCAGGTCGTCACGAACCTCCTCAACAACGCCTATGACGCGATGGGGGGCCACGGGCGCATCGAGATGTCCGTCCGAACGGCGGGGGATCGAGCGGAGCTCGAGATCGTCGACGACGGACCAGGGATCCCCGAGGAGGTGATGCCCCACATCTTCGAGCCGTTCTTCACCACCAAGCCCGAAGGCGAGGGAACCGGCCTCGGGCTGGCGATCTGCCACGGGATCGTGCACTCGCACGGCGGCGAGATCGCGGCGCACAACCGGCCCGGCGCCGGGGCGGATTTCCTGGTCAGCCTGCCGCTCCGTCCCTCGCCCCCGCCGACCTCCTAGACCCCGCACGAGCGGCCGAATTCGTCAACCGCACTTGAGCGGCCGTGGAAATAGTCGAAGTCGGGTCGGAAACCAAGGTGTCGGCAATGACGAACCGAATGCGACACGGCGAACCCGACCGAACGACGAACGACGTCCCGGGCCGAGGGGCCTGAGCGCGCGGGAGAACGACGATGGCGTTTACTCCGTTCATCGACAATCTCGCGCTCGTGGAAGTGCTCCTGCTGCTCGCCGCCACGATCTTTGCCTACGGCGGCGTGATGGTCTACCTGGCCATCCGGAGTGACGACCTGAAGGGCCTCACGTCCATCCTGCGAGGGATGTCCGTGCCGCTCGGCGGGCTCGGCGTGGTGACGTTGTCGTTGGCCCTGTGGGGAGAGATGACGTGGCCGTTCCTGGTCTCGGATGGACTCGGCGGGTACAACATCTTCTTCTGGGATGTACTGGTCATCTTCGGCATCCTCCTCCTCGCCTATGCGATCGCCATGGCGTGGAATGTGCGCCTCCAGTATGTGGGGCTGTTCGCGCTCGTCGCGGGAGGGGTCACGTGCTTCTACGGCTGGACCGGATACACCGCCAACCCACCGTTTACGGAGGACCCCTTCAAGACGTTCCTGCTGTACCTGGCCTTCGGGGTCGCGGGGATCGCGGCCTTCCCGGCGTCCCTGATCGTGGACTACTACCGCAGCGCGACCGAAGCGCACGCGGCGCCGTTCACCTCGACCCTGATCCTCGGTAGCCGCAGCCTGCTCCGGCACGCGACCCGCGGCGCGCAGCCCGTGGTCGCGGTCGGCGGCGAAGCGGTCGAGGAGCGCATGAAGAACCCGAGCTACCACGTGCCGATCTGGGCGCAGCTCCTGTTGCTCGCGTTCCCGGTCCTGATGGGGCTCGCGGCGATCGCCGCGCTCTGGTACTTCGGCGTCACGCTCCCCGGCCACCTGGGCGGAGGAGCCGGAGCCGCGCCGTAGGGTCGAGGACCGACCCGCACCGAACCCCTTCCTTCCTCCTCCGGGGGGCTTACCCCCGGGGGTCGTTCTTGAAGAAGCGCTAAGTTGCCGCGCCGTCATGGCCCCGCGTGCGCATCCTCGTGGTCGACGACGATGACGTCTTCCGCGAGGAGCTCGCGGAGCTCCTGCGGGACGATGGCCACGCCGCCACCGTCGTGCCGTCGGTCGCGAAGGCGATCGAGGCGCTGGAGGCCGGCGAGTTCGACCTCGTACTGACCGACCTCAAGATGCCCCGGCAGTCCGGGCTCGATCTCCTGCGGGAAGTGCGCGCCCGGTGGCCCCGCACGTTCGTCGTGATGCTGACGGGGTACGCGAGCGTCGAGACCGCGCTCGACGCGATGAAGCTCGGAGCGTTCGACTACGTGCGCAAGCCGTTCCGGGTCGACCAGGTCCGGGAGACCCTGCGGCTCGTCGCGCAGGAGCGCGAGTTCGAACCCGACCCCGCGACCCGCCGCGATCCCGATCGGGAGGCGCGGGCCCTCGCTGCCGGTGGCGAGCACGAGGTCCTCTACTTCGCGGATCCCACCCCCGCCCCGGCGGCGCACCTCCACCCCGCCCCCCTCCGTCCGGAATATCCGATCGGCCTGGTCGAGCGCACCGAGTCGTTCCTCGCCGAGTTCTCCCACGGGGCGGTGGTGGTCGCGGGGGTCGAGCGCCTGCTCGCCGACCACCGTCTCGAAGACATCGTCCAGATCCTCGAACGCCTGCGGCTCCTCCTCCACGGACACGGTCCGCTTCGGATCAGTTTCAACCCCCGACGGGTCACCCCCGGGGCCGCGGCGGCGCTCGGGGGCGCGGTCGCCACCGACGAGACGCACGCGGCGCTGGAGGCGCTCGCCAACCCGTTGCGCCGCAAGGTCCTCCAGCGCCTGGCCGAGTCCCCCGCCTCGTTCGGGGAATCGATGCACGCCGCCGGCCTCGAGGACTCCCCGAAGATGTCGTTCCACCTGCGCCGGCTCCTCGATGCCGGCCTGATCCGGCACGAAGGAGAGATGTATCGCCTGACCCCGCGGGGAGAAGCCGCCGTCCGTCTGCTCGTGACCGCGACGTTCCTCCCTCCCGCGAGCGAGGACGAAAACCTCGCCTTCCCGAAAGCGGCGGGCCGGCACACGCCGTCGTAGCGGTCGCGCTCAGTCCGACCGAACTCGGGTGCCCGCCCGGCCGGCGAGTGCCTCGGCGAGCGAGCCGATGTCGGTGATGAGAAAGCGTCGGCCGGGCCGCGCCAGGAACCGAAGGCCGGCTTCCACCTTCGGCCCCATGCTGCCCTCGGCGAACTCCCCCGCACGGGCGTAGCGCGCGAGCTCCGAGCGGCGGATCTCGCCGATCCAGCGGGGATGGGACGAGCCGAACCCGACCGCCGCCCCCGGCACGTCCGTGACGATCGCGAGGGTCCTCGCCCCCAGCGTCTCTGCGACAAGCGCCGCCGACCGGTCCTTGTCGATCACCGCGTCGACCCCCTCGAAGCCGCCCGCCCGCCGGACCACCGGAATCCCCCCTCCCCCGGTGACGACGAACACGCAGGTCCGCCCGAACCCGGCGTCCAGGAGCGCCCGCACGGCGGGTCCCTCGACCCAGCGGCGCGGCCGCGGCGACGGGACGAGCCGGCGCCAACCCCCGCGTCCGGGGTCCTCCCGCAGCGTCCAACCGAGACGTTGGGTGAGATCGCGCGCCTCGCGCTCCGAGTAGAAGCTACCGACCGGCTTCGTCGGCCGGTGGAACGCCGGGTCGCGCGGAGAGACGACCATCTGGGACACGAGCGGGAGGACCGTGCGGTGGACGCCCCCCGCCCGGAACGCCGACGCCAGGCTCTGCGCGATCAGGTACCCGAGCTGCCCCTCGGTTTCGGCACCGAGCACGTGGAGCGGCGGGACCGGAACCTCGGTCGAGCCGAGCTCGGCCTCCCGCAGCAGGGTGCCGACCTGCGGGCCGTTGCCGTGGGTCACGATGAGCTCCCGGGACCCGCGCGCGAGCGGCACCAGCGCGGCGGCAGTGCGCCGCATCTCGCGCACCGACTCCCGCCAGGTGCCGCGATCGTCCGCTCGCTGGATGGCATTCCCCCCGAGGGCGACGAGCACTCGCTCGGGCCGACGGAGCGTCGGCGAACCTCGGGGTGCGCTCACGAGGCGGTCCGGTCCATGGCGCACGTCATGCAGTGAGCTCCCCCGTACCCGCCCGTGATCTCGCGCAGCGAGAGCGGCACGGCGTGGACCCCGGCCTCCCGGAGCGTGACCTTGTGCGGGAAGATGTCGTTCCGCTCGTGCAGGTCCGTGCGCTCGCGTCGGATCAGCGTCAGGAGAGCCCCGTAGCGGTGGGGGTCCCGCCCGGCCGCCTCCGCGACCGTCGCGACCACGCGGTCGATCTGGGCGTCCACTTCGACCGCGAGGATCCGCCGGTCCCTAAGGCAGAGGAAGTTCGAAGCATAGCACATCTGTTCGAGGGTGGAGATCTCGACGATCTCGAACCGCTTTTCGCGCAGATATTCCCGCAGCGATCGCCGCCTTGGATCGCGGACCATCGTCCCCCGTCCGTTTCTCCGATAGAGGGCGACCCGGGCCCGGTCGAGCAGGGGGCCGCATCCGACAACGAGTCCCCGGCCCGGTACGTTCAGGTACGTGTCGAGATGCATGTCGATCATCCGATCGGGCGCGTCGCCCGGGATCGCCGGGTGCGGCGGTTGGCGGACGACCCCGACCTCGTCGAAGCCGATCGGTGCGTCGAGGATCTGGCGCACCCCGGTCGCGTTGGTCCGGTCCCCGTGTCCCAGCAACGCGAACTCCCCCAACGGGAGGAAATCCCCTCCCTCGAAGGTCCCCGGCGCCTTCACCCGCGCGACGGTGTCCGCCCCCCACGCGGCGAGGAGCGCGCCGGTCAGGGCGGGTTCGTTGCGGCGCTGGGGCTTCGCCATACGGCCGAGGACGAACCCGTTGGCGGTGAGCGCCTGCTGATCGCGCAGGAAGAACAGGTTCGCGAGCGGGGCGTCGAGGACCACCCGCGGGAAGATCACGCGCTCGCCCGGATGGCGCTCAAGGCGGACGGACGGGCGCAGGAGCAGGATGTTGAAGAGGGTCTCCCCGTCGAACCGGTCGAGATTGTCGCGCAGCGCTCGGCGCGCCCGCTCGACCATCGCTTTCGGGCCGGAGTACCGCACGAGCCGCGTGATCATGCCACGAACCTGCTCGAGCAGTTCCGGACGTCGGCTGCCGACCTCGATCGCGAGGTGGAGCAGGCGGCGGACGGTAACGCCTTCCTGGCCGAGCACGTGCTCGAGGGTCGCGTGCTCGTACGTCGCCTCGTCGATCCGGAAGGCACGCTCGTAGAGGAACGAGTACGGCTCCAGGAGACCGAAGAACATCTCGACGCCGGGGCGGTGGATCATCACTTCCCGCAGCGGATCCCATTCCGCGCGCGCCCGGGTCCGCCCGGCGAGGCCCTCGCGGGCCGATTCCCGCCGAGCCCCGGCGATGCGGTCCGGTGCCGAGCTCCTGGGGCGCGGTCGCGCGGGTCCCGCCGCGGTCACGGCGATGCCTCCCGCTCGCTCGTGTCGAAGGATTCCGTGGAGCGCGTCATTGTCCGACCCACCTCGATCCGTGCGCGCCGGGGGGTTCGACGGCGCGTCGGGCGTCAGAGAGCTCCCGTAGATGAAGAGCGGGACCCCCCGCGCGAGTCCGGCGCATGCTCCCGGTGCCGAAGGCCCGGTCGATGGGCCCGGACGGATTTGAACCGTCGACCGACCGGTTATGAGCCGGTCGCTCTAGGCCGGACTAAGCTACGGGCCCGCTCGCGACCGGACCGAGGCGCCGCCGAGCGGAATTGGGGGTCGGCGGAGAGGGTCCGCCGGCCTTTCGAACCGCTGACCTTTCGGTTAACAGCCGATCGCTCTGCCACTGAGCTACGGCGGCACCGGGGGCGCCGAGCCGGCATCTCGCTAATAGCCTTTCCGGCCCGGCGGCGATCGATTCTCTCGTTCGGCGGCCCGGGCCTTGAGGCGCTGCAGGACCGCGCTCATCCGGTCGACCGACGTGCCGAGGTTCGACCAGAACTCCTTCGCCTTGTCGGTGACGACCGCGCCGTCGGCGGACGGCTGGATGACGCCCTCCCGTTCGAGCAGGTGGAGCGAGTAGCGGGTCTTGTGGATGGGAAGGTGCAACGCTTCGCTGAGGCGGATGATCCCGAGCGGGGGGCTTTTCGAGAGCTTTTCGAGGATCTCGACGTTCCGCGCGAGGAGGTCAATCTCCTCCTCGATGCGACTGACGAGCGGAGCGGCCTCGTTCGGCTCGCCGGCCGGCATCTCGTCGGTCGCTCCCTCCTTTCCGAACGGCATGGTCCCTCCCGGACTCGGTGCCTCCGTATTCAACGTTATGGCCCCGAACCCACGGCCCGAGCGCCTATACACCCGTCGCTTCGGGCTCGGCCGCCGCCTCGGGCGCGGCGGCCGGCGTCCGGGGGTAGAGGTAGTGGAGCAGGACCGGACCAATCACGGCCGTCGCGATCGCCATCACGACGATCGCGGCGTAGATGTCGCCGGTGATGAGCCCGGCGCCGAACGCCGTGAGCGCGACGATGATCGCCACCTCGGCCCGGGGGACGAGGCCGGCGCTCACGCGCCATGCGACCTCGCGGCCATGACGCCGTCGCTCGATCGGAACCGGCGCGAGCTTTCCGGCGACGGCCAGCACGATCAGCGCGGTCGCAAGCGGCCAGACCGCGGCGAGCTCGTTCACGGATACGAGGAGCCCGATGCTGGCGAAGAAGAACGGTACGAAGAACGTGTTCAGCGCACCGAACCCTTCGCGCAGATCGTACCGCTCCCGGAGCTCGGACATCGCCATTCCGGCGAGCAGGGCCCCGATGATCGACGCGAGTTCGAACGAACTCGCGAGCGTGCTGGCCCCGAGGCAGAAGAGGATGGCGATGACGAAAACGGTCGTACGGTGTTCCGGGGGGTTTGGCGGAGCGTTCGGACCGTGAGCGGGGGCGTACCGACGTACGAGGCGCGGCGCCGCGTAGATGAGGAACAGGACGAACGCCACGGCGCCCCCGACGACCACTCCGATCTGGTAGACGAGATCGCCCGGCTCGTGGAGCTGTTCGGCCGTGATCGCGAGCGCGACGGTGAGGGCGGCCGTCCCGATGACGTCCTCGAAGAGCGCAGAGCCGAGGAGAAGATGCGCCTCGTCCGTGTTTAGCAGGTTGCGCTCTCGCAGAAAACGGGCGGTCACGGTCAGGCTCGTGACCATCAGGGCGATCCCCACGAACAGCGCGGTGGCCCATGCGCCGGTCCCGTCCAGCGCGACGAGGAGGAGGAATCCGAGCAAGAACGGGATCGTGGTGCCGAGGGTCGCGATCGACGCGGCCGATCGAGCGATCTTGCGCACGGCGGTCGGGAGTACCTCGAGGCCGACCGCGAACGCGAGGAACACCACGCCGATGTCGGAGAGCGCGCCCAGTGCGTCCCGGTTGATCGTTCCCTGACTCGTGCTCGTGCTGAGCCCCAGCCATGTCTGGAGGTCGAACGCCCCGAACGCCGCGTTGGCGATCACGATGCCGGCGAGGATCTCCCCGACCAGCGAGGGGAGACCAATCCGGCGGGTCAGCGCGCCGAAGCCGAGCGCAAGGAAGTAGACGAAGAACACCGCGCCCAGCACCGGTACGACGAGTTCCATCCGGGCGGCGGACGGAGGGGAGGATTATGGTCGTTTGCGTGAGGACCCGGAGGTCCCCGTCCCCGCGCGCCGGGCTCGGACCGATGGGGACGGGTCGAGCTAATGCGGGAGCGCTTTTCCTTCCGGGCACGGAGTGATCATGCGCGCCGCCGTCATCCGGGAGTTCGGACGCCCGCCCGACTACACCGACTTTGCCGATCCCACGCCGCAGTCCGGGGAGACGATCGTTACCGTGACCGCCTCGGCGATCAACGTACTCACGCTGTCCCGGGCCGCCGGCGCGCACTACACCGCGGATTCCACGCTGCCCGTAATCCCCGGCGTGGACGGAGTCGGCACGACGCCCGACGGGACCCGCGTGTACTTCCAGCAGCCGCGACCTCCGTACGGCGGCCTGGCGGAACGAGCCCCCGCGCTCTCGGGACGATTGGTCCCGGTTCCCGACGGCCTCGACGACGTCTCCGCGGCGGCCGCCGCAATCCCGGGGATGTCGTGCTGGCTGCCCCTCTCGCTCCACGCTCGGGTCCGGCCCGGCGAGTCGGTTCTCGTGAACGGCGCGACCGGTGCGTCGGGCCAGATGGCGATCCAGGTCGCGAAGCACTTCGGGGCCCGCCAGGTAATCGCGACCGGGCGGGACGAGAGCCAACTAGGATCGTTGTCGGAGATCGGTGCAGATTCCGTCATCTCCCTCGCGCAGCCGACAGAGGATCTCCGCCGCGCGATCCGGAACGAGGCGGCGCGGTCGTCCATCGGGGTGGTGCTGGATTATCTGTGGGGACCGAGCGCCGAGAACATCATCGGTGCCCTGGGAGGGCCGAGGGCGCCGCGGGGCGCCGAGCGGATCCGGTACGTCAGCATCGGCTCGATCGGCGGGGAGTCGATCCCCATGCCCTCCGCCCTGCTCCGCAGCTCCGGCCTGGAAATCCTGGGAAGCGGCTTCGGGAGCGTAACGCCCGATCAAGCCTTGACCGCCATCCGAGAGTTCTTTGGCGCGTACGCGGGGGCGCACTTCCGCATCTCGACGGAACCGCACCCTCTGTCCGAGGTGGCACGACTCTGGGGCCGGACCGGAGGGGGCCGTCGGCTGGTGTTCACCCCCCGCTGAATTGCGCCCGACCCACCTCGAGCGCGACGGCGCTGGGTTTGCGGTACGGGCCCGCCGGGATTCGAACCCGGGTTTGAGGCTCCGGAGGCCTCCGTGATATCCAAGCTATACTACGGGCCCGCGTTGGCCCCAGTTGGATGAGGCCCATAGTATTGCCTGATTCGAGGCCCCTCTCGGAAAATGGGGATGATTCATCAAGTCCTGCGGCGAAGGAGCAAGTCCACTCCGGCGGTCAGAATCACTCCGGGCTTCCGATCAGTGACACGTTCGTATCCGCATGCTTTAGACGGATCGCAAGCCGTGGAGCGTATTCGGTCGAGCTGTACCAAGCGTGGAAGTCCCTCTTGGAGGGAAACCTGAAGATAACAAGGGTCCGGGGTTTCCAGCTCCCTTCGACAATTTCAACGTCATCCGAGACGGCCAAGATCTCGCCGCCATATTTCGCCAGTAGTTCGGAGTGGCCCACTCCGTACTTCTTACTCGCAGCGTCGTCGTGCCACTCAACGTCGGCCACCATGTAGGCGGGCATGGATACTCGTTTGGGGCAAACTGTCGGCCACCTTAACATTCCCGTTTTGATCTCGGACGTCGACTACTTGAAAATGCTAGAACTCCCCGAAATGACCCGACGGAACTGCAGACCACCGGCCCAATATCAGTCGGAAATTCCATACGATCTGCGGAGCTTCTTGCGCAGATCCGCGAATCGAGAATCATCCACCATGTTTTCGTAGGATGGATCCCGCAGTTCGCCCGGTCCCATGAGTTTGTGGTCGATCAGATCCCCGGCGAACGGAAAAAATCGTTCCCGATCACCGATCAGGGCATAGACATACGAGAGCTGATAGGAATCACCGAGCGTCCCCGGGGATTTGCTCGCGGCGACGAGCTTGAGTGTCTCACCGATGAGCCGGGAGACTTCCTCTTTGTTCCCTAGATGAGCTTCGATCCGGGCCTGCACGCTCTTGAACTCGATCTCGTTGACGAACTTTTGGTATGACCGCAGGGCCCGGTACGCCTCCTCCCTCTCTCCCTTGATGGAAGTCAGAACGGCTCGAGCGAAGTATCCGAAGGAGCTTTCGGGCTCCCGTCGATTGAGCTCGGTGCAAACTTCGAGTGCTTCATCGTTGCGTCGAGCGAAGAAGTAGGACACCATCAGGAAGTCTGCTCGACGAGTTGGAAGCGGGTCCAATTCGTACGCTCGCTTCGCTTCGTCCAATGCCTCCTCCAGCTTGCCGAGACCTCGTAGGATGGAACCGTACGACTGATGAGCATCGGCATCGCTCGGGTTCAGCGCGAGGGCTTTCTTGTACTCTATCTCGGCTCCCGTCCAATCGTCGAAGTACATTGCGTTCCCAAGGGCCAAGTGGGCATCGGCGAGGGAATCGTCCATTTCGATCGCGCGCCTCGCCAGCGCCCTAGCCTGGTTGAACCCATCCTTCGAATCCATCCAGCCGTAATCCGCCGCTATAGAGTAGCAACCCGCAAGACCGGCCGTGGCGCGGGCGGATTCGGGATCGATCGTCAAGGCGGCCTGGAACAGATGGAGCGCCTCGTCGTTCGCTTCTCGGGTTCTCTTGCTCCAGAGAGTGCGCGCACGCAGACAGAGAGCGTACGCCTCCGGATTCTCTGCACGATCACTTTCCCGAGGCGAGGGCAACTTCAGCGCCTCCGCTATCCGGCGGGCGATGTCCGATTGGGTCTCGAAAACGTCGTCGAGGGTTGCGTCGTAGCTCTTGGCCCAAAGGTGGGCGTCGCGTTGGGCATCGATCAACTGGACCGTGATCCGGACCCGATTTCCCGACTTTCGAACGCTGCCTTCGAGGAGCTTTCCGGCTCTCAGTTCGCGGCCGATCTCGGTCATGCTCTTCGTCGTCTGCTTGTATCGCATCGCGGAAGTCCGCGAGATCACGCTGAGTCCACTGATTCCTGAGACCGCTGAGATGATCTCATCCGTCATGCCGTCGGCGAAGTACTCGTCCCCTGAGGCCGGACTGAGGTTTACCAGGGGGAGGATCGCGATTCGATTCCGATCGACCAGGGACGATCCGGGGCCCCCTTCTTCCTCCCAGGGCATCACGAGTTTGAACACCTCCAAGGGTGCGCTCAGGTTCTTGAGAGTCTTGGCACCCAGACTGGTCATCGTGAGGTCGATCTTGTTCTGGACTTGATCATACACCTGGCGGGTGATGCAGACACCTCCCGCTTCCGCGAGTGGTTCGATCCGCGACGCGACGTTCACCGCATCCCCGGAGATGTCGCCCCCGTCGTCCACCACATCACCCAGGTGGACCCCGACTCGGAGGTGGATGCGGCGCTCCGGCGACCGAGACAAGTCTACTTCCCGGCTCGCCCGCTGGATTTCGTAGGCGCACCGAACGGCCTCGAGCGCGTTCGTGAACTCCACGAGGAAGCCATCTCCCATGGTATTCACCTCCTTGCCTCCGTGCCGCTGGAAGATCGGCCGGAGCATCGCTCGCTCTTCTTCGAGCAACGCCAGCGCTAGCGTTTCGTCCCGCTGGCCGAGCGCGGTGAAACCCACCATGTCGGTGAACATGATGGCAGCGAGGCGGCGGGTGGAGGGCACAGACCGTGAGTGAGGTGCCGGAAATTAAACAATCCGATTCCGAATTTCGGGCCGGCGACACTTGCGACCAAGGAGTGGCACCGGTTACGCGCGGTCCATGAAGTCCTCCATGCTCACGCCCGCGTCGCGGACAATCTTGCGGAGGAGCCCCGGTCCAATCTCCTGACTAGGATGGATCGGCACGATCGTCGTGCGACCATCCGGATGGACGAGCATCGCGTGACTGCCCTTCTGCCGCACCACTTGGAAGCCGAGGGCTTCGAGTGCGCGCACGACCTTTCGGGCCGGGAGCGGCCCGACGCGCGACAATCCCTACACCTCGATCGTCTCGACGGCCACGAAGCTCGGGCGGGGTTCGTCGGACCGCCTGACTTCGAGATAGAGCTCGATGGCCTCGCGCATCCTCTCTAGGAGCTCCTTCTCCGTCTTTCCCTGGGTGTGGCACCCGGGGAGCTCGGGGACGGAGCCAACGAACCACCCGTCCTCGTCCTTCTCGACGACGACGTGATACGTCCTTCCGGCCATCACACTCTCCATGTTTGCTACTCCTCATGATGGTTCCGCGGCCGCCCTCGGGGGATGAAAACTGGCTCATCCTCGCTACGGGCCCGATTAATCTGCCCCAAGCTATACTACGGGCCCGCGCAGGCCGAACCAGTTACGTCCCCTACTAGAGCCTACCCTCTCGATTACCCCGATAGCCGCGGAACGTCGCCAGTACGGGCCCCTTCCCCGAACCTCCAGGACCCCCGTCGAAATCAAGCGGGGGGCCATTGAAGGGCGGCCGGATTTTCGATCCTAGGGTCAAGACCATTTGACCATCACTGTAAGTGCTGGCGGACAGATTCGACGAATTCGACGGAGCCTTCCATGGACCGATCCCGTCGGTTCCGGTGGGTCGCGCTCGTCGCGACGGTCGCCTTGATCGCCGTCACCGTCGTGGTGCTCTTCGCTGCCGGTTTCCTCGCAACGACGCACCCTTCGACCGCCCCCGCACCCCTGCCGAGAACGTTCCTCAACCTCACGATTGTCTACGACGCGTCCACCGGGATCGCGAACTACACGGCCCCGTTCCTCTCCGTGGTCGCGAACACGCTGGTCGTGGTGACCATCACCAACTACGACCCTACCGTGAGCCCGCTCCTCGTTCCCTGGGACAATCACGTCGTCGGAACCGTCGGGGGCAACGAGACACTGAACTGTGGTCACGGGATCGAGGAGGTGAGTTCGCTGCCGAGCACGGGGATCAGCCACACGTTCACCGTGTTCGACGCCTACTACAACGTCTCGATCCCGATCCCGCCCGCTCCGAGCGTGACGGTTCCGTGCGTCGTGACCTTCGAGCTCACGATGGATCACGAGGAGATCACCAACTGGGGATGCGTCGTCGACTGCGACAACGGTCAGATGGCCGCCGGCCGGATGTGGGGGCTCTTGCTCATCGCCGCCTGAGCTCACGCAGGGCGCCCGCGGGCGCGAGGGAACAGGGTTCGCTCGACCACGTGCGCGATCCCGGCGAGCGCGAACGCCATGATGGCGGTCGCGAGGCCGAACGCTTGTTGATTGTTCGCGCCCACGTACACCTTCTGGTCGAGGATGAACGCGAGCGGGACCAGCAGGCCGGCGAGGGTCATCACGACCATCGCGGTGGAGCCGTCCCAGAATCGTCGGGTACTTCGAGCGCGCTGGGGGAGGGGGGCGGCTCCGTTGGTTCTCGGGGTGGCGGAGGCCGAAATCGGGGAGGGCGATTTCGTAGCGGCGGCCCGCTGCCGGGTAGCGTATTTTCGTCGATACCGTAGGTAGAAGAACCCGATGAGGAGCGCTTGGACGACCGCGAGCACGCCCAGGTAGGAGACGTACATCTGGGCCGGGATCGTGACCCCGGGCATCACGCCACCCCAGACCGTCAGGAGGACGAAGAACGTGAGCAGGAACGTCGCGGAGAACAGGACGACCGGTCGGTCCCGGGGATGCGTACGGAGGTTCCGGAGTCGGGGGATGAGCCGCCCGATCACCACCTCGATCCACGGAAGGAGGAGAATGAAGGCGGTCAGAAGGCCGACGAAGACCACGGCGGCGGTCGGAGTGACGTACTGAAAGTCCGCGACCTTGTAGAGCCAGAGGAAATACCAATCCGGCTCGGGCGACACGCCGCCCTGGTTCCCGGACCCGAACGCGGGCGCCAGATCGACGAGGAAGGCGGCCGAGATGACCAGTAGGGCCCCGACGTAGACGAGGCCCCATTTCAGTCCGTACAGGAAGATCCGCGGGAACCAGCCCCCCATCTTGCGGTCGTCGCTGGGCGTCAGCACCCTCTTCGCCCGGGGGTCGCTGCTCGTCCGCGGACCGATCCCGTGGGACTCGAACAGGGTGACGTGGACGTAGAGGAGCAAGACCAGGCTGACGGGGATCAGGACGACATGCCACGCGAACATCCGGGACAGTAGTCCCTGGTACGTTCCGTTCCCCTGGATGAGCGGGTACAGGATCGGGCCCAAGATCGGAAGGGAGCTCACGAGCGAGAGGCCGACGTCGGTGGCGCCGACGGAGAGCGCCGTGTACGGAAGGAGGTAGCCCGTGAAGCCCATCCCGAGCATGCAGAGGAGGAGTAGGGTGCCGAGCATCCACGACACCTCACGGGGCCGCTTGTAGACCCCCGTGTAGTAGCCTCGGAAGAAGTGGACGAACGCGAGAAAGATGCACGCGTAGGCCCCGTAGAGGTGACTGCTCAGGAGCAGCCAACCGAACGGGGCCGTGTGGATGATGTAGTACGTGGAGGCCCAGGCTTGGGGGGGCGCTCCGGCGCTCGCGGAGGCGACCGACGGGTCGTAGTAGAAGAGGAGGAGCAGACCGGTCATGACCTGAACCAGGAAGGCGACCGCGACGAACGCTCCCGTCCAGTACGACGGATTGAAGCTGAATTCGGGCTGGGGGCGGTACGGCCACTTCGAGATGTGGGTGCGGGCTTCGACGTAGTCCCACACGCGATCGAGCGCACGGTTGAACGGAGGAAATCGGACACCGGCGCGCTTCGGCGCAGAGACCGAAGGTTCGGACACGCCCCCTCCCACGTTACCCCCCCGGTTACGTCGGACACCGCTGGGTCGGTGTCTGAGGGGCTTGCGACGTGACCGGTGAGCTCACGACGTTGCCTCCGACGAGGGTATTGGAGTGGCCCTTCACCGGCGGACCGGTTGCTCCTACCGCGAACACCTCGTCCGTGCTCTCGTCCCAGTCGAGGACCACCTGGGGCAATGGAGACTGGGTGGGCCCGGTGATGATCGCCGCGCCGCCTCCCGGTGCCTGGACGGCGGGGTTGTACGTGGAGCCGTGGCAAACGCAGTGGATGAACGCGGCGCCGCCGTTGAACGAGCCGCACGCTCCGGGGGGATAGTACGAGATGAACGGTGGAGTGCAACCGAGGTGCTGGCAGACGGCGGAGAACGCCGTGAGAGAACCGCTCGGACCGACTCCCCCGGCGACGGACGAGGGAAGATTCAGCAAGAGGTTCGGTTCGTTGTCGAGAGGGTAGTTGAACACGATCAGCGACGTGGACGAGGACGGATACCGGTAGCTGGACGCGAGGACCGGGGTCCCGTCGCTGTAGAGCAGCTGGACCCTCGGAAACGAGGCGGCCCCCGCTTGGGGGGGCACCGCGAATCGCAGGAAGCTTGCGATGCCGGCGCCGCCGACCGCCAGCAGACCGGCCACGACGGCGAGTTTCAGGACATTCCTTCGCTCCTCATCGACCTGCTCCGGGCTCGGGGTCGGGATCGCTGCCACCTGGCGGAGAACCCCGGGCGGGAATCGGGGGCGATCATGGTCGGAGAGCCGGTAGAAGCGCGCGGAGTGGGCGGGGCAAACGGCACAGTCCGGCCACCCGCCGGCCACCGGTCCCAATCCGCTCACGTCTTCTCACCTTCCTCGGGAGAGGTCGTCGGTTTGTACGGGACTCCCCGCTCCCGATCCCTTTGGTACGTCTCCTCCTCTGGGACCGTCACCGGTACGTGCACCGCCTCGCCGGGCAGTTCGGCCCGGTCCGAGTCCTTGAACACGTACGCCACGATCCCGACGCTGGCCAGAATCAACAGAACCTCGGTCAGGTTCAGCACCGCGACGCAGTTCCAATTGATCCCGAGGATGATGGGTCCCCCCGAGGCGCACAGGCCTCCCGAGGTGGAGGATTCCGGCGGGTCGCCGCCACCGGTCGTGTTCTCACTCGGGGTCAGTCCCGAGGCTCTCGCCGCAACGGGAGGCGCCGTTGCCGCCGTCGACCCGCCCACGACCAGGATCGTGACGAACACCACGGCAAGGAGGGAGAGCGCCGCCACACGAACTCGAGGCGCCAACCGCTCGAGCGGAATCCGCCCGGAGCCCTTCCCCATGGGCTACGGCGCCGCGACGGTCATCGTGCCGGTCATGAATCCGTTCGTGATCATCGACCACGGGTCGCAGAGCGCGAGGCAATGCCACGTGAACGTTCCGGTGACGTTGAACCAGGCGAAGAACGTCACGCTCGCACCGATTCCGCCTTCGGGCGTCTCGTTGGCGGAGGGGATGGGGACGTTGAACCCCGTGTACGGTCCGCTCTCGAACGAGAAGGTGTGCGCGATGAACCCCGGATTCACGGAGTGCACGCAGGGCCCGAGAGAGGTGTTCGTCACGTTCAGGTAGATGCAGTTCCCGCCCGTTCCGTTCACCTGGGCGTCCGCCGCGCTCGGGATCAGATTCTGTCCGGTATCGTAATTGATCAGGGTGAACTTGAGCTCCGTATCGGCCGGCACGGTGAAGTTGGCGGGGGCGTACTGGTCCGCGGTGTTGTTGTTGGCGGTGTCGAACGGATTGTCGATGGTCAGGATCACTCCCGTCGGACCCGTCCCGGACGATGGGGGGGCGGGCGATGGCCCGAGTCCTACCGGCAGTCCCGTGACCGTGGCGAAGATGAACCACGCGACGAAGAACGTGACCACGGCCACCACCAGGTACGGCAGCAGTCGCACCCTCGGCGCGTGCTCGGTGGGCTCGTGGGGTGCGCCGTCGCTGTTCCCACCGGCGCTGGCGGCCTCCGATGAAGCTCTCCCCGGCTCGGCCATCCCAGCTTGGACCGATTCTAGATTCTTATCCGTCGTGTCCTTGCAGTTCGGGTTTCGAGCGATTCGACACCGAGCCACGTGATCCTCGGGAGGCGGTGTCCCCGAACCACCCGGGACGAGTGCCAAGTCCCAACCTCACGTTCATAACCGACTGCTTCCCGTCGACCGGTAGTTCGATGCCGCACCGCCTCGGGACGTCGCCGCTGGGGTCCCTGCTCTCTCTGCGGGCCACTCGGGGAATGCTGGCGGCCCCTCGGTACCGAGCGATTGTGGGGACGGTAGGACTGGGCTATGCGCTCGTCGCGATGGTCCTCAGCGGGATGCTGTACCTTCCGCCCTCCCCCCTGTCGACCGGCTGGTTCTTCTACGTCTATCCGAACGGTCCCGGACCCGCCGGGACCTATCCGGCAATTCTGGCCGGCGGCCCCTACGTGTTTCTCGACCTCCCCCTGATCTCGGGGATCTTGATGACGCTCACCGCCGCCGGGGTGGGTCTCGGGATGGCGTTGGGGCTGGTGCTCGCGATCCGGCTCCTCCGACCGAGGCCGAGAGGGCTCGCTGGGCCTACCGCGGTCGGCTCCCTGATGGGTCTAACGCCAGCGCTCATCGGGCTGGTGACGCTCGGGGCGTGCTGCTCTACGACCGCGGCCGCATTCGCGGGGATCAGCCTCGTGGGCCGGTTCGGCGGAGCGGCTCCGGCGGCGTGGGTTGCGAACGCGTGGATCCCCGGCGTTCTTCAGGTCGTCATCGTGTTCGCGGCGCTGGTGGCCCAGGAGCAACTGGTGCGGGTCTACGGCTATCTGGCGCGGAGTTCCGTCCCGACGGACCCAGAACCCGAGGCTCTGGCTCCTGCGGCGATCCATCTCCCGGCTCGTACGCGGTGAGGTGGACCCTGGGCCGTGTCGTGAGGACCCCTTCTCGAGTACGGGCCGGTGGCTCACGCCACTCGCGAGACCGGTGCCATGGCTGGAGTGGCAACGCTTGCGGACATTCGGACGATAGGGCGGCGCTCGCGGACACTGCGCCCTCAGGACCGCACGGCCCCCCCTCGGTCCGATCCCAGGGCCCCCTGGATGCGGATCCACTCCACCAACCGATCGCGGGCGAAGTAGCCGCCGGCCGGGATGAGCGGATCGGCCGCGACGACGCCCGGAAGCGATCGGAGCCGGAGTTCCAGTTCGCGCGCCTCGAAGTAATTCTCGGCGCTCCCGAGGAGATAGACGCCGCGGGGGTTCCGGGTCCAGTGCGGTCGGTCCCACAGTCGGGGAAGGACGAGCGAGTTCTTGTCGAACGATGCGTCCACCTTGAGCCAGATCCCGTAGGTCGCCACGCCCCCTTCGCGCTCCAGATCGAGGATCATCGCGCACCCCAGCGCGTGGGCGCGCTCGAGGTTCGACCGATGGATGCGGAACGTGCGGGTCGAAATGCCCGCGTGTCGGGCTTGGGTGGAGAACGGCGCGCGCGGGGCAGCCACGGCTTGCTCGAGCACTTTCCAATCGACCCGCGAGAGCTTCCCCGGACGGATCGAGCAAACGGCCGGCTCCTCGCCGAGGGGCCCGTCGAGCGGCCGCCCGAGAAGCCGGGCGAGACGAGGGTCGATCAACGGACTGGCCCCGAGAGCGAACCGCACCGCGATGTGGAGATTCGGTCGGAATCTCCGCACGTAGACCAGGTCCGGGACCTCGAGCAGCCGGGAGATCGACGGCTTCGGCCCATCCGCCCCGGCATACCCCCACGCGACCGCTCGTCGCCCGAGAAGCTCCGGGTGCGGATGGATCCCGTACTCGGTGAGGACGCCCCGGGCCTCCAACCGTTGTCGCCGCAGGCGAACGGCCTTCCCGGTCCGGCCGACCTCCCGGCCGATGCGTTCGTCCGAGAGCAACGGGTCGCCCACGAGTCGGGTGAAGATCTCGAGGTCGGTGCGGTCCATAGCGGCGGCCGGCCGAGTGGCCGATTTCGGGAATCGGTCTCTCTGAGGGTATAAGACCTCCAGCGCGCCGTGGGGAGGCGGCGGAGGGAACGAGCGATGTCGAATCCAAGGTCCAATCCCCCCGCGCCGACGGGTCCCATCCGCTTCGCGAGCCCACAGGTCAACCTCTACGTCCACGACATCGAAGCCTCGCTCCGGTTCTATCGGGAGGTCCTGGGATTCGCCGAGACATTTCGGGTACCTTCCGAGGGGGCTCCCTCCCACGTCGAGCTTGGGCTCGGACCCTTCCAGCTCGGCCTCGCCACGTTCGATGCGCTCCGTCGTGACCACGGAATTGAGACCGGCAGAGGGCCGCCCCGGGTCGAGGTCGCCCTGTTTACGGACGATGTCGACGGTGCGTACGGTTGGTCGACCGCGAAGGGCGTCCCCTCCCTCGCTCCCCCCGGCGATTTCTACGGCTATGTCCGCAACGCGAGGGTGGCCGATCCCGACGGCAATCCCGTGGTGTTCACCGCGCGGCTTCCGGTGACGACGGAACCGGCTCCTCACGCCCCTCCGGTATTCCGGAATCATCTGTTCAATCTGTACACGCGGGATATCGAGCGGTCCCTCGCGTTCTACCGGGGGCTCGTCGGGTTTGCCGAGACCTTTCGAACGCCGAAGGAGGGCCCGCCGGACCACGTGGAGATGGAACTTCCTCCCCTCAATCTGGGGGTTTCGACCCTCGCCGCGCTCGCGCAGCATCACGGGCTCTCGGGCGGCGGAGGGCCGCCCCGGGGGGAGGTCGTGCTCTGGGTCGAGGACGTCGGCCTCGCCCGGGACTGGATGCTCCGGCACGGCGTGCCTTCGTTGAGCCCCCCGCACGACTTCGCGGGAACACTGCGCGCCACCTGGGTCGCGGATCCGGACGGCAACCCCGTCCAGATGGTCGCTCGAACCGGTTCTCGCTAAGTCTCCCGCGCGCGGCGGATCCGGCGGGGCGATCCGCGGGCTGGTCGAAGGGCCGGCGCCCCCGAGCTCGGGTCGGCCGGGAAAGCTTATCGCGTTCGAGCCCCCCCGTCGGGGGACCTCCGTGAAGAACGCGCTCAAGCACCGGTTGCTCGATACGAAGGAGCCATCGTTCGGCACGTGGATCGCCTCGTCCTCCCTCGTCTGCGTGGACGCTCTCAAGGGCTTGCGTCTCGACTGGTTCATGATCGACACGGAGCACTCTCAGGTGAATCCCGAGACGCTCGCCGCGATGGTCGCGGTCTCGGGGGAGGCTGGGCCGATCCCGTTCGTGCGGGTCGGGAACATCGACCAGTACCTCGTGAAGCAGGCGCTGGACGCCGGGGCCCAAGGCATCCTGGTCCCGCTCGTCAGCACCGAGGCACAGGCCCGGTCCGTCGTCGCGTACGCGAAGTATCCGCCGGACGGGGTCCGCGGCGCGGCCGCCGCGGCGGGGTCCCGCTACGGCCGGGAGCTCGCGTCGTACCTGCGCAGCGCCAACGCCGAGACGCTCGTCGGGGTCCAGATCGAGACGGCCGAGGCGCTCGAGAACCTCGAGGCGATCGCGGCCGTCCCTGGCGTCGACCTGCTGTTCGTCGGACCGACCGATCTCACGCTCAGCCTCGGGCTCCTCGACGACCGGAAGAACCCCCGCGTGCGCGAGGCGATGGCGCGCGTCGTGCGCATCTGCGAAGCGCACCACAAGATTCCGGGTACTCTGGTCATCGACGCGGAGGAGAAGCGAGCGGCCGTCGAGCTCGGGTTCCGGTTCATCTCGCTCGCTTCGGACATCCGATTCCTCCTCGAGGGGGCTCGGGTGTTCCTCGGCGCCTGAGCGTGCGTCCCGGCGATCGGTCCGCCGTTCCGAATTCCGGCCCTCAGGCCTGCAGCACGGACCGAATCCGCTCGAGCGCGCGCTCGTGCTCGGACCGGGGGCGCGGAGGGAACTCCTGGCTCGTCTGCCCGGTCGCCCCGCTCGGGAGCTTCGTCTCGATGATCTCCCCGCGGATCATCCGGTCGTTGAGCGGATCTCCCGCCCGGTGCGGGGCGAGGTGCAGGTGCAAGTGCGGGATGCCGCCCCCGAACACGTACACGTAGACCAGCTCCGCGCCGGTGGCCTCCTTCAGGCCCCGTGCCACGCGCGCGAGGACCGGCCCCAGGGTGCGCGCCTCCTCGCCTCCGAGGTCGGTGAGGTGCGGAACGTGGCGCTTCGGTTCGAGGTACGAAAAGCCGACGACCTCTCCGTCGGTGACGGTCGTGAGGCGCCAAAGCGGGTCCTCCCAGACCTCGACCCGCCCCAGCTCCGGGTCGGCGGCCCGACCGCGGCAGAGCGCGCAGTCCGTCATCGGCCGGAGGCGCGGCGGGCTACCGCGCCGTCGTGCGCCGGCGCCCCGAGGATCGGAAGTCGCGTTCGAGCGCGGCCGCGTAGTTGCCCCACAGCGTCCGCAACTCGGCGAGCATCTCTCGCTGGCTCGGGTTCGTGCCGCCGAGCGCCGTCACGGTGCGTCGTCCGTGGAAGTGGAGCTCGCATCCCCCGCGGGGGAGCTCCCGCAGCGCGTAGTCGATCTTCCAGTGCCGGTGGCTTCCCGTGACGTCGGCGTGCCAGCGGTTCGGAGGTCGGAGCGTGATCACGTCGTGGCTCCAGTGCCAACCGTCCGGCTGATCCTCGAGGTCCTCGAAGATCACCCGGCGGGCCGTGCGGCCCAGCAGCCGGCGCGTGTACTCCTCGCGGGCGAGCCGGGGGTCGTCGATCGAATAGTCGGTGCACCATGCGTAGACGTAGCCGAGGGGGGCCCGGAACGGATGTCGGAACTCGTACGTCGCGCGGGAGGAACGCGCCACGGACCCTCCCTCGCCGTGCGCTCGTCTAGGCCGCGGGCGCGGCGGGTGCCTTCGGAGCCTTCACCTTGGGCGCGGGGGGCGCCTTCGATTCGGAGTAGCCACAATGTCCGCAGGAGCGCCGGTTGGAATGCTCGGCGAGAAAGATCCCCGGACCGCACTTCGGACAGGATTTGTGGGTGCGGCTCAACGCGTCGCCTTTGACCTCGTAGAGACCGACCCGGGCCTTCGCCACGTCGCTCACTCCTTCTTCTCGGCCGGTGTCGCGTCCTTCGCGGCGGGCGGGGCCGGTGGGGCCGCGGGCGGCGCGGCCTTGGGCGCCTCCTCGGCCGCAGGTGCGGCAGACTTCGCCGCCTTCTCCTTGAGCCCGTTCCGCACGAGGATGTGCTCGCGCACCGTCACCTTCGCGGCCTCGGCGCTCTCGTAGACCGTCGCCTCGCCCCGCGTGACCGCGGTGCCGTAGCGCGCGTGCATCCGCTCGATGATGACCCGATCCTTCGGCGCCTTGACGAGCTTCGCGAGCTCGTTGCGCACGGCGTCGCGGCTCGGCGTCGCGGCCGTCGCGTGCGCCACCTCGAAGCGGTACTCGTGGCGCTTCAGGAGCGGGTTCGCGTGATCGTCGAGGATGCTAATCTCCACGCCCGATTCTCCTGGGTTCCATCTGCCGGATCAAGTGCCGCACGTGCTCCTTCGAGATCGCGTCGACCCTGACGAAGGAGGCCCCCTCACCCGGGATACCGTATATAACGGTGGCCCCGGCGGGCATCGACTCGACGAGCGCGAGCGCTCCCAGATCCTCTTCTCCCTCGACCTCGATCAGACCGCCGCCCTTCGGCAGGATCTCCCTCACCGCGGTCCGCAGACCCTCGGTCAGCATTCCCGCCGGGTTGCGGACGCGCACGCGGCGGCGTCGCGCGAGCTCCTCGAACGCTCCCGCGGCGACGGGTTCCTCTCGGCGGGTCTTGTAGTCGACGATCCCGATCAACGGAAGGCGCTCGAGCTCGATGGCCCGCCGGGTCACCCGGTCGCCGCAGGTCGCGAAGACATCGAGCGCGCGCAATCGCCGGTCCGCCTCGGCCCCCGCGTAGACCGGCCCGTACCTTTCGGCGAGCGTCGCCCGCAGCGACGTGGGGACGATCCAGGCGCGTTCGTCACTTGACGCGGAGCGCGTACCGGCCCGCGGCATGGATCCCCATCTTGCGCGCGATCTCCGACTTCTCCGGGTCGATGACGACGAGGTACCCCTGCCACTCGCGCGAGACCTCGCCCCCGCATCGCGGGCACTTCGCCTGGTCGGTGATCGAATTGCAGTTCTTGCACGCCTTGAGATTGATCATCGGGAGAAGTTCACCCGGCCGCGGGCGCCTCCTTCGGGGCCGGCTTCCCACTGGCCTTCTTCGGGGCCGGACCGGACTTCTTGCCGCCCTTCTCCTCGGCCTTCTTGTGCGCTTCCTGGATCCACTCGAGGCGGCCGAGCGCGGGTTGGCGCATCGTCAGGCCGATGCGGCTGTCCCGGGGCGATATCTCGGAGAGGGAGAGCGAGACGACGCGGGCGCGGACCTTGTAGCCGACCTTGAGGTCCCGCTTCGTCTCGATCCCGACGAGCCGCTGATTGTGCTCGTCGATATTGACGCGGTCGTCCATGATCTGCGAGACGTGGAGCAGTCCGTCGAGCGGTCCGAACCGCACGAACGCGCCGAACTTCCGGATCTCGACGACCGATCCCTCGACGACCTCCTGGATCTCCGGGCGGAAGAGGAGGGCCTGGTACTCGACCTCCTGGTAGACGCCGCCGTCGCCGTGGATGATGTGGCCCTCGCCGATCGGCTTGACATCGCGGATCGTGACGGCGAGGCTCTGGCCGTCGACGAGCTTCCCCTCGAACTGTTGCTGGGCGAGCTCGGTGAGCACGCTCTCGAGCTCGGGGCCGAGCCGCTCGGGCGGGATGCGGACGACGTCCCGTCGATGATCGAGATAGTACATGTGCGGCGCGCGAGCGGGGGGGTCTATAAGATTGTTTGGGTGCCGCGTTCCGAGGTCCGCCGACCGATGGGCGCCCCGGCCGCTCGGAACGGTGGCGACGCCGGGCTCTCAGGACACGGAGAGGTCGTAGACCTCGTCGCCGGCCCCCACGTAGAGGTTCCCGGGCGACGCCGCCGGTGAGATGAAGTGGTCCGCCCCCGCGAGGGAGTAGGAGAAGAGTTGCGTACCGTTCGTGATGTCGAATCCGAGCAGCTGCGCCGAATCGACGTCGACCGCCCACACGACATTGCCGGTCACGATCGGGGATCCCGCGAAGAACGGTTCGGTCTGCCAGACGACCGAGAGGTTGGTCGGTCCCACGAGGACGTCGGCGACCCCGTTTGTGCACGGCACGAAGACCGAGAAGCCCACGTGCGCCGTTCCGCCGTACGCGCCCGAACACACGTTCGCTTCCCCGATCTGGCCGCCGATCCCTCCGAGGTCCGTTCCCGAGAGCAGGTAACCGACCCCTCCCTTGCCGATCTGGAAGATATCGCCGTTCGGCAGGATCGTCGGAGCGACGGAGCCGAGGTCCTGGTCGTTCGCATTGAGCTCGGCCCAGTTCGTCGGGGCGAAGTACCCGAGCTCCGCGAGCGAGGGGGACAGCTCGATCACCGCGTCGCCATGGTCGAACGTCGTGGTCGAGGCGCCGTTACCGGTCGCCACGTAGAGATCGCCGTCGGCCGCCACGGACGTGCCCGCGGTGCCCCAGATGCCCCCTTCCCGCTGGGTGGGAACCTGGTAGGAGATGTTGCCGCCCGCGCCGGACGTCGGTACGCCCTCCACCCAGCCATGGTAGTCCCCACAGTCCCCATCGAGACCGCCGTACACCGCGTAGACGTACCCGTTGGCGAGGGTCAGGGCCCCCCGCTGCTGCTCCACCAGCGGATTCGCCCCGATCGGATCGACCGGCGCTTGCGAGAGGATGGATCCGTTCCCCACGTTCAGCCCGAAGAGCACGTGGTGGCCCGGGCTCAGGAACGCCACCGCGTACAACGTGCCCGTCGCGGGATCGATCACCGGCGTCCCGGTGATGCCGCTCGGCGAGATGTCGCCGCAGGGCAGGGCCGAACCGGGCATCGGCGTACCGAGATGGGTGCGCCAGAGGATCCCGCCGGTCGACGCATTGATCGCGTAGACCGAGTCGTCCTCGGTGGCAACGTACACGGTCGTGCCGCAGAGGAGCGGTTCGGCGTAGATCTGGCCGTCGAGCGCCGTCGGACTCGACCAGGCGGGTCCCACCGTCGTGACGTTCGCCGTCGACTCTACGCCCGTACGCTGCGGGTTCTGGTGGTACGTCGTCCAGTTGCCCGACCCCCCCGCGCCGGCGGTCGAGGGGCAATAGGCGGGTCGGGTCGGTGGCGAGGACGAAGGACTCGACGCGGGGCGAGTCGCGAAGTAAGCCCAGGTACCGGCGAGGGCCACGACCACGACGACGATGATCACGAGGATCTTCGTGCGGTCCTTCACGGCAGCACGGTGCGGGCACGTCGCGTGCGCGTTTAGCCTTCCTCCGAAGGTCGGGGCGGCGGTTCGAGGAGGGGATCCCGCTACGAGCCGGCGGAATCCGACCGGAGGCCGAGGGCCCGATCGGTCGTTGCGATCGATTCCGCCCCGGTCTTCGCGAGATCGAACATGGCGCGGATCGCGTCGATGTTCTCCGGGACGACGATCGATTCCTGGTGGATCGCTTGGAAGAAGTACAGGTCCCGGCCGTCGAGACGGATCCCCTCCTCCCAGAGCACGTTCTCCATCATGTCGTTGAAGCCGATCCCCCGGTCGCGAGCATACTCCATCACTTCGGGAGTGCCGTCCGCGTGTTCCCAGGGGTGGAAGACGTGGAAGCGCGGGGTCGTCTCGAAGGCGTGCAGCACGGCCTTCGCGGTATCGGGCGCCCGGGCCAGCCGCACGTGGTTCACATGCACGTGCATCAGGGTCGTGGGCACGACGAGCGCCGTAGTGGCGATCGACAGGTCCGGAAAGATCGTCCGCACGTCCGGCCCGTGGTGGGACGGCAGCTGGAGCGTCGGCACGATCCCGTTGATCGGGCCCCTCTTCGACTCCGCCGGGTCCGCTCCCCGCCGCACGAGGGTGGCTTCCCAGTGATCGATCCCCCAGTGCGTACGCAGGACCGCGGCCGCGCGCGCGAGACCGGTGGTGTTGCACGAGACGACGCGGAGCGTGCGCTTGCCGCGGGCGGCGTCGTAGTTACCGAGGGCGTTGAACGATGCCTCGGCAACGTCCGCCTTCTCGCCCCCCTGGAAGATCGCGCGGAGCTTCGCCGCCTCGTACAGCTTCCGGTTCTCCTTGCCGATCTTGTCCGGGGCGGCGTCGACCACCACATCGGCGCGCGCGAGGAGATCACCGATACGGCCCGCGACCTTCAGGCCGGCGGACTCGAACTCGGCGGCCTTCCCCTCGCCCGCGACGTACAACGGGTAATGCTTTTCCTGAGCGCGGCGCGCCTCGAAACTGGGTCGGGTCTTGGAGACGCCGACGAGCTCCATGTCGGGCTGGCGCGCGACCGCATCGGCGACCCGCTTTCCGATCGTGCCGAACCCGTTGACCGCGACCCGGACCTTCGCCATGGCCGTCCGGTGTAAACGAGCCGAGCGGGGTTAAAGGGGTTCCCGCGCGAGGGGGGCTGGCCGCCGAGCGCGCTGAGGCTAAATCCCGGCGGCCGCGTCCGACCGGGACCATCATGGACTTCCGTCTGTCCGACGAGGAGGAGGCGTTCCAGGCCGCCGTACGCAAGTTCGGCGACCGGGTGCTGCGCCCCAACGAGGCCAAGATCGACACGGGCGGCACGATCCCGCCGGACGTGCTCGCCGGCATGGCGGACCTGGGGCTCCT